>CEUZ01289468.1_pt1 | contig 31544 bp, 33 predicted proteins | sample 361511 | NCBI WGS metagenome assembly CEUZ01 (sample SAMEA2622822, study PRJEB7988) | marine metagenome | biome: marine biome (ENVO:00000447); feature: surface water layer (ENVO:00002042); material: "saline water (ENVO:00002010), including plankton (ENVO:xxxxxxxx)" | depth 5 m | reverse complement strand
GAGGTACATTTGTTTTTATGTCATTTTCAAGAGTTGCAGGCTTATAAGAAGAAGTAGCAGTTTGTCCTTTTATAACGGCATCAGTAGCAATTACTTTTAATATAATAGTATCTGGAAGTTTAATTGATATAGGTTCTTCATCATATATTTCAATTTTAATCATTAAATTTTCTTTTAAAAATTTTTTTTGAATCTCAGAAATTTGAACTTCTTTTATTGTTATTTGTTCATAAGTTTCGTTATTCATAAAATTATATCCATTATGATCTTTGTATAGATATTGATATTCTTTTTCTTCTAAATAAACTTTTTCAACGGATTCAGATGATCGAAATCTTTCATTTAATTTTGTTCCATTCCTAATATCTTTTAGTTCTGCTTGTAGATATGCCCCTCCTTTGCCAGGCTGTGTATGCTGTGTTTTGTATACCTTCCATAGCTTATCTTTATGTCGAATAATATTTCCTATTTTTATTTGATTGCCTTCAATTTTCATTTTTAATATTTATAAATTTCCATAATTTCTTTAAGTAGTTTTAATGCATCTTCTTTTGGTCTTTGAAAGCTGTTTCTTCCAATTATAGATCCATATCCCCCGCCTTCTTTTATTGCTCTAATTTCATTTATTAATTCTTTATCATTTTTTGCTTCTCCCCCAGAAAAAACAACAACTCTTCTTCCATTAAAGCATGATTTGACTATGTGGCTGACACGATCTGATAAATCTTTTATAGAAATATTATTTTTTACGAAAGAATCATAAGTGGAATCTTCTTCTATATGACTTGAAGGAAGTTTAACTTTAATTATATGAGCCCCACAAAGTGCTGCAATATGTGCTGCATAGCTTACAATATTAATAGCTGTTTCTCCTTTTTTTGAAATTTCTCCTCTTGGATAAGACCACAATACTGTTACTAATCCAGCATCTTTTGCTTCTTCAAAAAGATTTTTTGCTTCTTCCATCATATCATAACTTTTTTCACTGCCTGGATATATTGTAAAACCAACGGCTGAACATTTTAATCTTAAAGCTTCTTTAACACTTCCAGTTATTGCTTGATCTTTAACCTTAGTTAGTGAATTTGCACTGTTACATTTTAATATCAAAGGAACTGTATCTTTAAATGTTTCAACACCAGCTTCTAACATTCCCAGGGGTGCTGCAAAAGCTGACATTCCTGCATCTATTGCTAGATTAAAATGATAATGTGGATCATAGGCATCAGGGTTTATTGCAAAACTTCTATCTGGACCATGTTCAAATCCTTGGTCAACTGGAAGAATGACTAATTTGCCTGTGCCCGAGAGGTTGCCCGTCATAAAAATTCGGTTAAGATTCTCTAATGTATTTGTATTATCACTTTCATAATTTTTTAAAATTAATTTTACTTTTTCACTAGTATTCATTTTTTATCTCCAGATCTTCTTAATATCTTGTTAATATATAAATTACAATTTTTAATATTTTTTAAGTCATATATTTCAATTTTCTGATTAATCTTTATGTTGAATTTTTTAGCCAAACCTAGAATTTTTTTTTGTAAAACTTTATTACCACTAAAATTTATATATGAAAAACCATATCTGATCGAATTTATTGTTAAGGCAGGATTTTTTTTACAATCTATCACAACATTTATATTTTTTTTCTTAAATTCATTTATCAATAATTTTGTTAATTCATCAATCCAAAGTAAACCTATGTTTTCTGCTAAGTTGTATTTAAAAACTAAGAATGGCAATATATTATAATTTTTTGATACATTAATGACATCTTTTGCTTGATAGTAACTGTAAACATAAAATCCTATTTTTTTTAATTTTCTATTTTTCAATTAAATAAATTTTCTTAAATCTAAAGTAGTATCAATCATTCGATTCGAAAATCCCCATTCATTATCATACCATGATAAAATTCTGCAAAAATTGCCGTTAATTACTTGTGTTTGAGTAATATCAAAGATCGAACTTGAGGGATTATGATTAAAATCCTTTGAAACTAAAGGAAGATTATTTGTAGTTAATATTCCTTTAAGATTATTAGTTTTTGAAGCTTTTATTATTTCATTATTTATTTTTTCAATAGTAGTTTTTCTTTTTGAAATAAAAGTCAGATCTATTAAGGATACATTTGAAGTTGGTACTCTAATAGCTGTTCCATCAAGCTTTCCATCTAATTCAGGCAAAACTAAACCTAATGCTTTTGCGGCACCAGTAGTTGTTGGAATTAAAGATTCTGATGCAGTTCTTGCTCTTCTTAAATCACTATGAAGAGTATCTAAAGTACTTTGATCGCCAGTAAAGCTATGTATAGTTGTCATATATCCAGATACAATTCCAAAAGCTTTATTGAGAACCATCGCTACCGGGGCAAGGCAATTTGTTGTACAAGATCCATTAGAAATTATATTATGACTACTTTTCAAACCATTATTATTAACACCCTGCACAATAGTAAAATCGGAATTTTTTGACGGAGCAGATATCAATACTTTTTTTGCTCCAGCTTTTATATGATCATTAGCTTTTTCCTTTGAAGTAAAGATCCCAGTACATTCTAAAACAATATCAATATTTAATTCCTTCCAAGGAAGTTTGTCAGGAAATTTTTCTGAAAATATATTTATTTGTTTTTTATTTATTAAAAAACCATTATTGTTTGTTCTGATTTTTTTTATAAGTGGACCATGAGTTGTATCAAAATTTGCTAAATGGGCATTGGATTCAACTGATCCTAAATCATTTATTGCTACAATTTCGATATTTTTTATATTTTTTTCAATAAATGCTCTAAAAATTAATCTACCTATTCTTCCAAAACCATTTATTGCAATTCTTGTTTTCATTTTATTTTTTCCTATTATTTTTTTTTAATATTAATTTAACTAAGTTATTTGATGTAATTCCAAAGTATTTATATAAATCTTGATAAGGTGCACTCTTACCAAATGATTTCATGCCTATAAAATTTTCTTCCCTAACATATTTATGCCAACCCATTACATTTGATGCTTCAATGGCATAACATTCTTTATTGCCAATTATATTTTTCTTATATTTGCTTGTTTGTTTATCAAATAACTCCCAACATACTAGGGAAATGACTCTTGCAAATATTTTATATTTTTCTAAAACTTTCGATGCTTCCAGCGCAATTGATAACTCCGAACCTGTTGCAAAAATTGTAACATTATATTTTGTAAAATTTTTAATTATATAAGCTCCCTTTGAAACCATATTTTCTTTTAAATTTTTCTTTCTTATTAGAGGTAAATTTTGTCGTGTTAGTACAATTACGGAAGGATTTTTTTCTGAAAATAATGCTGTCTGCCAAGCCTCAACTGTCTCGATAGTATCTGCAGGTCTAAAAACATTAAGATTAGGAATAGATCTTAATGAAGATAAATGCTCTACAGGTTGATGAGTTGGGCCATCTTCTCCAAGACCTATTGAATCATGAGTCATAATATATATAACTTTTGTTTTCATTAATGAAGCTAGTCTTATTGATGGCCTGCAGTAATCAGTAAATACTAAAAAAGTTCCCCCATAAGGTATAATTCCTTTATGCAATGACATTCCATTCATAATACTTGCCATGCCATGCTCTCTGACACCATAATATAAATAATTTCCACTAAAATTAGTTTTTGTAATTTGTTTCATTGAAGGGACTTTTGTATTGTTTGATCCTGTTAAATCAGCAGATCCTCCAACTAAATTATCAATTTTATTATGTAATAACTCAATAACCAACTCACTTGATTTTCTTGTAGCACACTCAGTTAATTTTAAAGAGTGCATTTTTTTAAATTTATTTATTTCATTTATAATATCTCTTTTAGGTAATTTCCCATTAATAGTATTGATAAAAGATTGCTTTTTAGGAGACTTTTTTAGATTAATTTCCCAATTATTTTTAATTTTTTTGTTACGAAGTTTGAAGTTTGACCACTCATTTAAAAATTCTTTAGGAATGAAGAATGGCTTATATTCCCAGTTTAAATTTTTTCTTGTTAATAATATCTCTTCTTCTCCCAAAGGGGATCCGTGAGAGGAAGATTTCCCTTCTTTATTAGGAGATCCAAATCCAATCTTAGTTTTACATGAGATTAACGTCGGTCTTTTGTTTTGTTTAGCTTTTATTATACTTTTTTTTATTTGATCGTGATCATGTCCATCTATACTTAAAGTTGACCAGCCTTGTGCCTCAAATCTTTTTAAATGATTATCAGAAACTGATAGATTTGTAGGGCCATCAATCGATATTGAGTTGTTATCAAAAAATACAATCAGTTTATTAAGTTGCAAATGACCCGCAAGACTTGCTGCTTCATGACTTAAGCCTTCCATTAAGCAACCATCTCCAACAAAGACATATGTATAATGATTAACAATTTTATTTCCAAATTTATTATTTAATAATCTTTCGCTTAAGGCCATGCCTACGGCGTTACTAAGACCTTGGGATAAAGGACCAGTTGTTGTTTCGATCCCAGACTTAAGATCATACTCTGGATGACCTGCTGTTATCGAATTTAATTTTCTAAACTTTTTAATTTCATTAATTGTAATATTTTTGTAACCGAGTAAATAAAGACAGGAGTAAAGAAGCATCGATCCATGACCATTGGAAATTATTAATCGATCCCTATCAGGCCAAATAGGATCGTTAGGATCAAATTTTAAAAAATATTTAAATAAAATAGTAGCAATATCTGCCATACCCATTGGCATACCAGGATGACCTGATTTTGCTTTTTGCACTGCATCCATTGATAAAAAACGAATGCAATTGGCTAAATTCTCCAAAGAAACCGATTTATTTTTCAAAATTTGCCTTGTTGTAAATTGATTTATTAATTTTTACACCAAATTTTATTTTCATTAAAGTGACTTTTTTATAGAAAGAATTTATACTAAAGATATGCAAGATATAAAGTTAATTTTAAGCGAAATTGATCAAGATTTAGATATTTTAGGGGATTTAATAAGAAAAAATATTAAATTAAAAAATTCTGACCAAAATCAAGGAAATAAGAAATTGGATTCTAATACTTTAAAGAAAATATCTCAGAATTTAGATAAATTAGATAATATAATTAGAAATTTAGATGAAAGTAGTTAAAGTAAATTTTTTAGGAAAAGAATATGAAATTCAATGTGATGAAAAAGAGGTTTCAAAAATAATTAATTTAGCGGCACGATTAAGTGATAGAGTTAAAAGTTCAACCGATTTAGTTGGCAATTTTAGCGATACTCATAAATTATTGTTAGTTGCGATTTCCTTAGAAAACAAAGTCAATGAATTACTATCAAGTAATAAGCAATTAATTAACAAATCAGAATTATTGTTAGAAGAAAATATAAAAGTTAAAAAAGAATCACAAGAAAATGTTGATATTATAAAAAACTTAGAGTCAATAAAAAATAAGGTAAGAATTATTACAAAAAATATTTCTGAGAACAATATTGAATAAAATTGATATTTTAAAATCTTTGCAAAGAAAAGAATCAATAAAAAAAAGAAAATTAATATTTGATTTAAAAAATGATTCTGTTGCAATGAATTTATTTCATAATTTCAAAAATTCTATTTTATTTAAAAAATCTAAAATAATTGGGAGTTATTATTCTATTAAAGATGAATTTGAAACTAGTTACATTAATAATCAAATTATTAATTTTAATAAAACTTTATGCTTACCAGTTATGCAATCAAATAGTAGCCCATTAATTTATAGAATGATAAATAAAAAAACTAAAATGATTAAGAAAAAATATGGAATTTTTGAACCAAATTTTGATTCTAAAGAAGTTAGTCCAGATTTAATTTTTGTTCCTTGTTTGGCCTATGATAGATCAGGCTATAGGTTAGGATATGGAGGAGGTTATTTCGATCGTACAATAAAAAAATTAAAATATAATAATCCAAAAATTATAACTATAATTCTTGCATTTAACGAGCAAAAAGTTCAAAAGATTATTTATAATGATTTCGATCAAAAACTCGATTATATACTAACAGAAAAAGAATTATTTAAAGTTTGATTACATGAAAATAGTATTTATTGGCGATATAGTTGGCCGCACTGGAGTAGAGGCGTTATCAAAATTTTTGCCTAATATAAAAGAAGAGTTCCTGCCGGATATAATTATAGCAAATGCAGAAAATGCATCAGCTGGATATGGATTAACAAAGAAAATCTCTGAAGAAATTACTGATCTGGGAGTTGATATTATAACTTTAGGAAATCATTCATGGGATCAAAAAGAAATGTTATCATATATTGAAGAGAGTAAAAATATAATTAGACCAATTAATTATCCAAGAAATGTTCCTGGGAAAGGTGATATAATTTTTACTACAAGTAAGGGAAAAAGAATTTTAGTAATTCAGGTAATGTTAAGACTATTTATGAATATCCCTTTAGATGATCCATTTTATATTATTGAGCAAAGATTAAAAAAAGAAGTTTTAGGAAAATCTGTGGATGCAATTATTGTTGATATGCATGGTGAAGCAACTTCAGAAAAACAAGCATTTGGATTTTTTCTTGATGGTAAGGTAACAGCAGTATTGGGAACTCATACTCATATTCCAACCGCAGATGCAAAGATATTAAATAATAATACTGCTTATCAAACTGATGTAGGTATGACAGGTGATTATGATTCAATAATAGGAATGCAAAAAGAAGGACCTATACATCAATTTACAAAAGGTTATAGACTAGAGGGAAGGTTTAAGCCTGCTGATCAAGATGCTAATCTATGCGGAGCTTTTATTAAAAGTAATGAGAAAACAGGCACAGCAGAAAAAATAATAATGCTACATTATGGCGGTAAACCTAGCTTTTATATTCAATAAACATAACTTCGACACAAAGCTGTAATAAACTCTTTACTGATAACGAGTTAAATAAATATATATTTAAATAAATGGCAGGTCATTCAAAATTTAAAAATATAATGCATAGAAAAGGCGCTCAAGATCGTCTTAGGGCAAAATTATTTTCTCGTTTAGGCAAAGAAATATCAATCGCAGTTAAAATTGGAGGATCTGAAGTTGATTCAAATATAAGACTTAAATCAGCAATTGCTGCCGCTAAAAATGCTAATATGCCAAAAGATAATATTGTAAGAGCAATTCATAGAGGAACAGAAAATACTCCTGATTCAAATTTTGAAGAAGTAAGATATGAGGGTTATGGGCCTTTTGGAACGGCTATAATTGTTGAAGCTTTAACAAATAATAAAAATCGAACTGCCTCAGAAATCAGAACTATATTTAGTAAAAATGGAGGAAATTTAGGCGAATCCGGGAGTGTTAGTTATAACTTTAAAAAATATGGAAATATTTTGATTGATAAAAAAATTGCTAACGAAGAAAATTTTTTTAATTACGCAGTAGAAATAGGTTCCGTCGAAATAGAAACAAATGAAAAAAATTACTCAGTATTTTGTCAGGTTCAAGATTATCACCAAATAATAGAAAAAATTTCTAAAAAATTTGGAAAGCCTATCTTGACTCAAATAGTTTGGAAGTGTGATAGTAGTATTGAAGTTGAAAAAAATAACACCGAATCATTATTTAAACTTATTAATGAATTAGAAGATAATGATGATGTACAAAATGTATCATCAAATTTTATAATTAAGCATGAATCTATTAACAAAATAAATTATTAGAAAGGAACATAACTTGACAGCAAGAAGAACTTGGAAAAAAAGAGAATCTAACGTAGCTGATTTTTTTAAAGGAAAGAGAACTCCATTAAGCGGAGGTAACTCTAAAGTTACAAGGGCAGACGTTATACATGATGATTTATTTATCGAGTGCAAATTGAAAAAAAAGCATACTGTAATAACTCTTTGGGATGATACAGCTAAAATTGCAAAAACAGAAGGAAAGACACCAGTAATAGCATTATGTGAAAAAAATAGACCAGGATTCTGGATAATGGTTCATAGTGACGATTTAAAAACATTTATGGAGAAATTTGATGGAGAGTAATTTAGTAGAATCAGTAGACTTAGTTTCAGTAGCAGTTGATTTTTCATTATGGTCTTTATTTATTAGAGCTGACTGGGTTGTAAAATCAGTAATATTAATTTTAGTTTTTTCATCCATATGGTCCTGGACAATTATTTTTTCTAAAATTATTCGAGTTAAACAAATTCAAAAACAATCTTCAGAATTTGAAGAACTATTTTGGTCTGGAAACTCACTTGAAGACTTATACGATACATTACAAGAAGGCTCAGATGATCCAAAGGTAAATGTCTTTTGTGCAGGTATGGAAGAATGGAAAAAATCAAAAAGAAAAATTAGATATAGCAACCCCAACACTATTAATTCATTGAAAGATAGAATGATTAGATCAATGCAAACATGTTTTAGTAGAGAAATGGAATCTATTGAAAAAAATCTTACTTTTTTAGCAACTGCAGGCTCAACTGCTCCTTTTGTAGGTTTATTTGGAACCGTTTGGGGAATAATGAATAGTTTTCAATCAATTGCAATAGCACAGGATACTAATCTAGCAGTTGTAGCACCAGGTATAGCTGAAGCTCTTTTTGCTACAGCTCTAGGACTTTTTGTGGCTATACCTTCAGTTGTAGCATATAATCAAATTTCAAGTCATATTAATAAATTTTCATCCTCGTTAGAAGATTTCACGAATGAATTTACAACAATTTTTTTTAGACAATTGGAACAGGCCTGAAATTATAATTTAAATGCAAATTATCAGTTCAAATAAAAAAAATAAAATGAGAAGGCCAATGAGTGAAATTAATGTAACTCCATTTGTTGATGTTATGTTAGTGCTACTAATTGTTTTTATGGTAACAGCACCTTTATTAACTGTTGGAATTCCTGTAGATTTACCAAAGGTAAAAGCTACAGCACTAACTGATCAAAAGGAACCTATAGAAATTACAATAAAAATTGATGGCAAGGTTTATATTGGAGATAGTGAAATAGAGGTTGAAAATTTAATACCAAAACTAAAAGCAATTACGCAAGAAAATTATCAAACAAGAATTTATATAAGAGGCGATAAGGTAATATCATATGGAAGAGTAATGGAAATTATGTCTTCAGTCAATATAGCAGGTTATACAAAAGTGGCATTAATTACTCAAAATCCTAGCGTTAATAATTAAATATTTAATGAATGGTCAATTATTTAAAAAACTATCAAAAAAAGATTGAAATTTTAAAAGAAAAAACTTTATCACCAATATTCAATCCATTTATGGAAAGAGATTCTGACAAAGTAGGTTTTTTAGTTTCGTCTTTATTTCATTTATCCATAATAATTACTGCAATAGGCATACCAAGCTGTTTTCAGCCTACTTCAATTAATGTGCCAAACATTATTCCAATTGAAATTCTTCAGATAGATGATGTTACAAGAATTCCATCTGAAAATAAAATAGAAAAAGAGTTAGATGAATCAAAGAAAACATCAAAACAAGAACGATTTTCAAGTTCAGAGCAGTCAGAAATAATAAAAATACAACCTCAAAAAGAAAAAATTATTGAAGAAGAGGAAAAAATCGAAAATAAGGTTGAAATTTTACCAAAAAATGAAGAGGAAATACCTTTAAAACAGATTGAAAATATAGAAAAGGATGAGGCGTTAAAAGAAGAGCTCAAATTTGAATCCTTGCCTTCTAAAAAAATAAAACCAAAAATTAAACCTCAACCAAGCTTTAATGAAAAAAAAGAATCTGATATTATTGTAACAATAAAACCAAAACCAAAACCAGATTTTAGCATATCATCAGTTCTAAAAGATTTAAGAAAAAATGATCTAGAACTTAATCCTCAAGATGACTCAGAAGAGAAAGAAATTGATAATAGCGAAGTAAATGAAAATCAATCAAGTAATCAATTTACTATTAATGAAATAGATCTATTAAAACAGCAACTTTATGGCTGCTGGTCAGTCCCAGCTGGGGCAAAAGGCGCTAAAGATATGATTGTAAAAGTTAGAGTTTGGGTCAATCCTGATCGGACAGTGAATAATGCTCTTATTCTTGACACAAACAGGATGCAAAGTGACCCTTTTTTTAGGTCGGTAGCTGAAAGTGCATTGCGTGCTGTATTAGATCCAGCATGTAATCCGCTTAAATTGCCTCCAGAAAAATATGAAGTTTGGAAAAAGTTTATATTTAAGTTTGAATTAGGATGGATGTTAGGTAATTAATAGTATTGGTATAATAATTATGAAAAATTTTTATATAAAACTTTATTTTATTTACATTATATTTTTTTATTTTGCACCTGTTCATTCTGAAGAATTAGAAATTGGAATATCTCAAGGAAGTATTAAACCCACTCCTATAGCTATTACAGATTTTTATTCTCAAGATTTAAAAGCATCAAAAGTAGGTAAGGATATTTCTATGGTGATATCTAATAATTTAGAAGGCTCAGGATTATTTGTACCTAAAGATAAAGATTCTTTTATTCAAGATAATGATTCTTTAAATAATAAGAATCCAAGATTCGAAGATTGGAAGATTATTAAAGCCCAGCATTTAGTTGCAGGTACAATAAATATTGAAAAAGAATCTATTAGAATAGAGTTTAGATTATACGATGTGTTAACTCAAAAACAAATTACAGGTAAGCGTTATGAAACAAGTTTAAATAATTGGAGAAGAGTTGCGCATATTGTTAGCGATGAAATATTTGAACGAATAACAGGAGAAGGTGGATATTTTGACACAAGGATAGTTTATGTAGCAGAAAGCGGACCAGTAGGAAAAAAACAAAAAAGGTTAGCAATTATGGATCAAGATCAATCTAATCATAGATTCTTATCGGATGGTTCTTATATGGTTTTAACTCCTAGATTTTCTCCAACATCACAAAAAATTACTTACATGTCATATATAAATAGAGAACCAAGAGTATATCTTTTAGATATTGAAACTGGCCAACAAGAAATCGTTGGAGATTTTCCAGGCATGACATTTGCACCAAGATTTTCCCCAGATGGTAAAAAAGTAATTATGTCTTACTCAGACCCAGAAGTTGGAAACTCAGAAGTTTATCTTATGGATTTATCTTCAAGAAATGTAACTAGAATTACTAATAATCCAGGAATAGATGTTTCTCCAAGTTTTTCTCCCGACGGAACTAAGATTGTTTTTAATTCTGATCGTGGAACTCGCCAACATTTATATGTAATGGAAACAAATGGAAAAAATTTAAAAAGAATTAGCAAGGGTGTTGGGAGTTATTTTACACCAGTATGGTCACCTAGAGGAGATTTTATAGCATTTACAAAACTTGAAGGTGGCGTGTTTTATATAGGTGTAATGGAAATTGATGGGAAAAATGAAAGAATGATAGCAAAAGCTTTTCACGTAGAAGGTCCTACATGGTCACCTAATGGAAGATATTTAATGTATTATAAAAAATCTGAAACCTTTGTTGATAGTAATGGGAATGTAACTTCTGGTGGAGAAAGTAAGCTTTTTATGATTGACATTACAGGACATAATGAGAGGGAGGTTATCACACCTTTAGAGGGCTCAGATCCTGCCTGGTCAACATTATTACATTAAAAAAAATACTGATTTTTTTGGATTTACTTAGAAATTTGACTAAAAAAGACTAAAAATTGTCAATTTTTAATAAATATTAAGTTTAAATATGATTGTTTATCATTTATCACTGAAATTATTATTGTTTATTAATGAATAACGGGATAAACATTAAATATATTAAGATATAAAGTATAAGTTATTTAGTTAAGTATTTCTAATTAATTAGACTTTTTTTAAGGTTATGCTAAATTTGTTAAATTTAGTTAAGAGATAATAAGGGAGAAAAAATGTTAGCAAGAATTATAATTGTTTTATCAATGCTATTCTTTGTTGTAGCTTGTGGAACAGCACCGAAAGATACTGCATCAAGCTCAGATTCAGGTTTAACTTCAGTAGATTATACGTCAGATGGCATCAAACCGGGAAGCTCCGATGATCTTATAGTTAATGTGGGTGATAGAGTCTTCTTTGCATTAAACAGTCACGATTTAGATGACGATTCAAAATCAAGATTACAGGATCAAGCATCTTGGTTAAAACAATATTCAAATGTTGCAATTACAGTTGAAGGTCATTGCGATGAAAGAGGTACAAGAGAATATAATATTGCGTTAGGAGAAAGAAGAGCGCAATCTATGAAAAATTATCTAATAGGTCTTGGAATTGAAGCAGGTAGAATATCTACTATTAGCTATGGTAAAGAAAGACCATCAGTTTTAGGTTCAAACGAGTCAGCATGGTCTCAAAACAGAAGAGCTGTAGCTGTAGTAAATTAGATATAAGTATATTTAGATCCTAATTATCTTTTGGGCGTCACTCGTTCGGTGGCGCCTTATTTTTGTCTTAACTTTATCATATAGTTATATAATGAATGCAGTATTAAAAATTAAAAAAATATTTTACTTGGTTTGTTCTTTATTTTTTATTTTATTAAGCTTTAGCTCAAATGCAGATAATATTGAAACAATATTACAAAATTTAGATAGAATTGAAAAAGATATACAAGATTTACAAAAACAAGTTTATAGGGAAAAAAATATTTCTTCAAACGATACTGATATAAGTTTTGACAACAATATTGCTGCATTTGATTTAAGAGTAAGAGAAATTGAAACACAGGTTAAACAATTAACTGATTATATTGAGGAATATGTTTTTAAAATTGATGAACTTAATGAACGTATAAATGATATAGTTCTTCAACAATCACAGAATTTATTAACAAACAACGATAATATCCAAAAACAAGATGAACAAGAAAATTCTCAGTCTGAAGATAAAGAAGAAAGCCAGACCTTAGGTAGTCTAACTATATCAGGTGAAGATCTGGGTGAAAAGACTTTAAACGAAGAGGTTATAAATATTCTGCCAGAAGGGAACCCAGATGAACAATACCAATATGCATTTGATCTTTTAAGATCTCAAAAACTAGAAGAAGCAAAATTAGCATTAGAAGAGTTTATAAATAAAAATAACGCTCATATACTGGCAGGTTCAGCAAATTATTGGATTGGGGAAATAATTTTTCTGCAAGGTAATTATAAAGAAGCAGCATTGGTATTTGCTGAGGGATATCAAAAATACCCTGATAGTAAAAAAATACCTGATACACTCTTTAGACTGGGCGTTTCATTAAAAAAAATTGGAAAAGAATCCCAAGCTTGTATTACTTTAAATGAACTAATTAGCAAATTTCCTAACTCAAAACTAATTAAAAAAGCAAATTTGGAGTTAGACTCCTCAAGTTGTTAATTAGGCTATGAAACTTAGTCTTGTTAATTTTAAAAAGCAGATAGAAAAAATTAATTACTTTGAAAAAAATGCCAAAATTGCTGTAGGGGTTTCTGGTGGAGTTGATAGTATTACTTTGGCTCATCTTCTTTCAAAAACAAAAAAATTAGATACCACTGCATTAATAGTTGATCATAAATATAGGCCTGAATCCTATACTGAATCAAGAAAAGTAACTAATTATCTTTCAAAAATGAAAATTAAAAGTAAAATTCTAACATTAAAAAAACAACAAGCTTTAACAGCCATTCAAAAGAATCTTAGAGCTGCAAGATTAAAAATATTAGAAGATTATTGCAAGGAAAATAATATTATTCACTTGTTTTTAGGCCATCATTATGATGATAATATTGAAACCTTTGTTTTAAGAAAATTAGCTGGAAGCAGTATTGAGGGATTAAATTCAATAAAGGAAATAACAATTTTTAATAATATTCAAATATTAAGACCTTTGCTCACATATACAAAAACAGAAATTATAAATTATGCTAAAACTAATAGACTTTTTTGGATAGATGATCCAAGCAATAAAAACATTAATTTTTCTAGAACAAAGATACGATCTGTTATTGCCAGTGCTTATAATGAAAAAAAAATAATTAACAAAGAATACAAAAATCTAAATAACTTATATCTAAGTTATTTAAGAATGATCAATTCATACTTATCCATAATTATTTTAAAAGCATCACACATATCTATTGAATTGGATAAAACAATATTTTTAAATTTACCAGTTGAGATAGCAACAAAGATTTTATCAATTTCAATTATCTATTTACATGGTAAAAACTTCAGATTTAAGCATAAAAAATTAAAAAATGTATATAATCAAATAAAGTCAAAAAATATGATTTGCAGAAGCCAAAATACATATTTTACTAGTTTAGACGAAAAAATCACGATTTCTGCCGCTAAATAATTTAAAAATGATATTGTGTTTTGAAATTTAATTATTATCTATTATAGAGGATTAGGAGAAATATTTTGAGCAATTTTGGTAAAAATTTAGCACTTTGGATAATAATTGGTTTAATTTTGATTGCCTTATTTAATTTGTTTCAGGGAACAAATACAAAAAATTATCAGTCTAATATTCCTTTTTCTGACTTTATTGCACAAGTGGAAGCTGGCAATATTAGTGAAGTCAAAATCAAAGGAAATAATGTTGAAGGTTTCTTTTCAGATGGTAGATCTTTTAATACCTATGCACCAAATTACCCTGACTTAGTTGATAAGCTAAATAATCAAGGCGTAAGAATTACTGCTGAACCATTAGAGACAGGTATGCATCCGTTATTAAGCATTTTTATATCCTGGTTTCCTATGCTTTTATTAATCGGTGTATGGATTTTTTTTATGAGACAAATGCAAGGCGGAGGTGGTAAAGCCTTAGGTTTTGGAAAATCAAAAGCAAAATTATTAGCAGAAAAAATTGGTAAAGTAACTTTTCAGGATGTTGCTGGTATAGATGAAGCAAAACAAGAGTTAGAAGAAGTCGTTGACTTTCTTAAAGACCCAAAAAAATTCTCTAGGCTTGGCGGTAAGATTCCTAAAGGAGCACTTTTAATTGGCCCTCCAGGTACTGGAAAAACATTATTAGCAAGAGCAATCGCAGGTGAAGCTCATGTACCATTTTTTTCAATATCCGGCTCAGATTTTGTTGAAATGTTTGTTGGGGTGGGAGCAAGTAGAGTTAGAGATATGTTTGAACAAGGTAAAAAAAATGCACCTTGTATAATATTTATTGATGAAATAGATGCAGTTGGTAGACATCGTGGAGCAGGTCTTGGCGGTGGTAATGATGAAAGAGAACAAACACTTAATCAATTATTAGTTGAAATGGATGGATTTGAAACTAATGAAGGAGTTATTATAATTGCGGCTACAAACAGACCTGATGTTCTTGATCCAGCTTTATTAAGACCAGGAAGATTTGATAGACAAGTAACAATTTCAAATCCAGATATAATTGGTAGAGATCAAATATTAAAAGTTCATATGAAAAAAGTTAAACTTGCACCAAAAGTTGATTCAAAAATTATAGCAAGAGGTACCCCAGGATTTTCAGGAGCTGATTTAGCAAATTTAGTTAATGAGGCAGCTCTTTTAGCGGCAAGAAAAAATAAAAGAATGATTACTGCGGAAGATTTTGAAGAAGCAAAAGATAAAGTGATGATGGGATCAGAAAGAAGATCTATGGTTATGACAGAGGATGAAAAGAAACTAACTGCATATCATGAAGCAGGTCACGCAATAGCAACATTGCATTGTCCTGCCTCAGACCCAATACATAAAGCTACAATTATACCTCGAGGAAGGGCACTGGGAATGGTTATGAGACTTCCTGAAAGAGATCAAATTTCAATGAAAATAGATGAAATGATATCACATTTAACAATTGGAACGGGGGGACGCTTAGCAGAAGAAATTATTTTTGGAAAAGACAAAGTCTCAAATGGTGCCGCAAGTGATATCCAAATGGTTACAAATTTATCAAGAAAAATGGTTACAGAATGGGGTATGAGTGAAAAATTAGGAAGATTAAGATACAATAATGATAGTGAAGAAGTCTTTTTAGGACACTCTGTAGCACAATCAAAAAATTTGTCAGATGCAACTGCAAAAATCATTGATGAAGAGGTAAGAAAATTTGTCGATGAAGCGGAGAATAAGTGTAGAAAAATTTTAACTGATAATATCAATGAGCTTCATATAGTTGCAAAAGGTCTTTTAGAATATGAGACTTTAAGTGGAAATGAAATAAAAGACTTAATCAAAGGAATTCCTCCAGTTAGAGATGATTTTGATGATAAAGATCTAAATAATGATGAAACTAACCCTTCAGGATCAGTCCCAAATATAGGATCAAAGCTTAATCCAGAGACCCAAACTAATATTTAGTCTAATAAAACCTTTCAATATATATAGTTTTTAAATAAAAGGACCTTTATGTCAAAATTATTTGGTACTGATGGTATTCGATCAAAGGTTAATTTAGAACCAATGACACCTGATACTTGCCTAAAAATTGCTAGATCAGCAGGGCATATATTATCAAAAGAAAATAAAATTAATAGAGTTGTAATAAGTAAAGATACAAGATTATCAGGATATGTTTTTGAACCAGCAATTGCATCCGGATTTTCTTCTATCGGATTAGAAGTATTATTAGTTGGCCCATTACCTACACCAGCATTAGCAATGTTAATTTCTACTTTAAGAGCAGATATAGGAGTGATGATTACTGCTTCACATAATACATTTGAAGATAATGGTTTAAAAATATTTAGTAAAAATGGTTATAAAATAGGGCAAGATCTTGAAAATCAAATTGAAGAACTTGTTTTTAATAAAGAGAAATATGAAAAAATAAATGTTAATAATATAACAACAGGAAGAACAAAGAGATTAGAAGATGCAGTAGGTAGATATACTGAATCAATAAAAAAATCTTTTCCAAAAGATAAAAAAATTGAGAACTTAAAAGTTGTAATTGATTGTGCAAACGGGGCAAATTATAAAGTTGCCCCTGATGTTCTTTGGGAATTAGGATGTGATGTATCTGTAATTGAAAATTATCCCGATGGTAAAAATATTAATTTAAATTGTGGTGCAGTAAATCCGAAAAAATTAGTCAAAAAAGTGATTGAATTAAATGCTGATATAGGATTTGCGTTTGATGGCGATGGAGATAGATTAATAATTGTAGATGAAAAGGGAAATATTATTGATGGAGATAAAATAATAGCATTATTAGTTAAAGAATTTAAAAAAAATAAAAAACTAATTGGAAACAAAATTGTAACTACAGAGATGTCTAATTTTGGTTTTGAAAAATATATAAATAGTTTAAATTTAGAATTGATAAGAACTGAGGTAGGAGATCGTAACGTTATTAATAAAATGAGAGAATTAAATGCAAACATAGGAGGAGAACAATCAGGACATATAATTCTTTCTGATTACTCAAAAACAGGTGATGGATTACTATCCACAGTTCAAGTATTAGACATAATTACATCTAACTCAAAGAAAGCAAGTGAATTATTTGATCTTTATGAATCAGTTCCTCAAATATTAACCAATGTTAAGGTTTCAGATAAAAATACTTCTTTTTATAAAAATACAAAATTACAAAGGTTTATTGAAGAATTTAATAATGGTAATAAAAATTTAAGACTATTAGTTAGACCCTCAGGTACAGAGCAATTAATAAGAATTTTAATTGAAGGCAATGACACAAAAAAATTAAAATCTATATCAAAAGAAATAGAAGATATAATTATTAAGTGAAGATTTATGAATAAAAAATATCTTTTACCCCCAGGATTTCGTGATGATTTATCTCCTATTGTTGAACACGAGCACTCTTTTACAAATAAAATTATCTCCATTTTTAATTCAAATGGTTATTTAATGGTCAAACCTCCTTTGTTAGAATTTTTAAATAAAAAAGATAAAAATAATAAAATATTTTTAATTCAAAATAAAAAAAATAAAAATAAATTAAAAATCAGGAATGATATTACAATGCAGGTTGCAAGAATTTCTTCTTCTAGATTAAAAAATTTACCAAGACCATTAAGACTGTGTTATTATGGTGAAGTAGTTAGAAATGATGTTTCAATATTACGCCCAGAACGCCAATTTCTCCAAATTGGTGCAGAATGTATTGGTGAAAATAGCTATTTAGCAGATATTGAAATATTAATACTTACTTTTAAAAGTTTAGATTCTGTTGGAATCAAAGATATATCTATTGATTTTTCTAGTCCAATTTTTTTAAATTACATAATTAATAATCTATTAATTGATAATAGAAAAAAAGATTTTTTAATATACTTTAAAAGAAAAGATATTAATAAAGCACTTTCTTTTTTGAAAGATAAGTCACACATTAGGTTTATAAAAAATATAATTAGATGTAGAGGCAGTATAAATAAAAAGGAAAAAATATTGAAAGATTTAAGAATTAATGAGAAAGCATCTAAAGAAATAGATAGAATACTAAAAATTTATAATTTTATAAAAAACAAATATAAGAAAATAAATATTAATATTGATTTTACAGAAAGCAGATCACATGATTATTATTCCGGAATAAATTTTACTGTTTTTTCTAAAAATGTTAGAGGGGAAATAGCAAGTGGAGGAAGATACAAAACTAATTTAAAAAATGGAGAAACTGCAACTGGATTTACTTGTTATATGGATACAATATTAAGAGCTTCACATAAAATTCAAAAAGAGAAAAGAATTATGATAAAATTTAATACATCGGCAGAAACTATAAAAAAATTAATTGAAAAAAAATTTATAATAGAAAGATATTTTCAATCTCAAGAAGATATTTTTAAATTAGCTTTAAAGAAAAAATGTTCTCACATTCTTAGAAACAACAAAATAGAGTTAATTAAATAAATATGTCTAGTGTTACTATAGTAGGAACCCAGTGGGGAGATGAGGGAAAAGGCAAAATAGTTGATTGGCTTGCAAATCAAGCAGATATTGTAGTAAGATTTCAAGGTGGTCATAATGCTGGTCACACTATTCAATTAGAAAAAAATAAATATAAATTAAGTTTATTGCCTTCTGGAATTTTAAGAGGTAAGCTTTCATTGATTGGAAATGGAACTGTTTTAGATCCGTGGGCATTAAAGGAAGAAATTAAAATATTAAATTCCCAAGGTATTAAAGTGGATAATACAAATTTAAAAATTGCTGAAAATGTTCCTATTATTTTGCCATTTTATAAAAAAATTGATGAAGCTAATGAAATTCAAAGAAAATCAAATTCCATAGGAACTACTAAGAGAGGAATTGGGCCAGCATACGAAGATAAAGTAGGAAGGCGTGTAATAAAATTATGTGACCTTGAAGATAAAAAAGAATTATTTGAAAAAATAAATAAATTAACAGATTATCATAATGTTAGATTAAGAGAATATAAATTTAAAGAATTTGATCACAATCAAATTTATGATGAACTAATAGAAATATCTTCTTTTTTATTACCTTATTCTTTTCCTGTATGGAAAATTATAAATAGTAAAATCAAAGAAGGAAGCAAAATACTATTCGAAGGAGCCCAAGGATCTTTATTGGATATAGATTTTGGAACATATCCATATGTTACATCATCAAACACATTGTCAGGCCAAATATATTCTGGATCTGGCGTAGGTAACTTAAAAAATAATTATATATTAGGAATCACAAAAGCATATACGACAAGAGTTGGTAGCGGACCATTTCCTACAGAATTAAAAGATAAGATTGGAGATCATTTAATTGAAGTTGGTAAGGAATTTGGCACTGTAACAAATAGAAAGAGAAGATGTGGTTGGTTTGACTCCGTTTTAGTTAATCAAACGGCCATATTAAATGGTTTAAATTCTATAGCAATTACAAAACTTGATGTGCTTGATAAGTTGGAAGAAATTAAAATTTGTATAGGTTATAATATAGAAAATAAAAAAATTGATTATTTTCCACCTAATCAAAAAAAGCAAAATTTAATTCAACCAGAATATTTATCAATGGAAGGTTGGCAAAATAATACTTTTGGAATAAATAAATGGGATGATCTCCCATTAAATGCTAAAAAATATTTAAAAAAAATAGAGGAGTTAGTTAATTGTAAAATTTCTATAGTTTCTACAAGCCCCGAAAGAAATGATACAATTATGATTGAAAGTCCTTTTTAATATTTTTTTTAATCTGATTTTGCGCTGATATTGTTTTGCAATTTTTCAAACGCTTTTTCTTCGATTTGTCTTACTCTTTCCCTACTAATCTTATATTTTTTACTAAGTTCTTCTAATTTTATTGGTTTCTCATTCAATCTTCTTGCAGCAATGATTTCTCTTTCACGTTCATTTAAAACTTTCATTGCTTCAGTAAGTAATTCTTTCCTATATATTAATTGGTTTTTTTTCTCTAGTATTACATCTTGATTATCTTTTTCATCTACTAATAAATCTTGCCAATCTTCTGTACTTTCAAAATTTAATTTCTTATTGAGTGATTGATCAGTTGAATATAGTCTATTATTCATATCAATCACTTCGCCTTCTTTTACATTTAATCTATTAGCAATTTCTCTTACATTTTCAGGTGAAAGTGAACCATCATTTATAGCTTTAATTTGATTCTTAATTTTTCTTAAATTAAAAAATAATCTTTTTTGCGCCGCAGTTGTTCCAATTTTTACAAGAGACCAACTATGTAAAACATATTCTTGAATTTGTGCTCTAATCCACCACATTGCATATGTTGCTAATCTAAAACCTTTTTCTGGGTCAAACTTTTTTACTGCCAGCATTATTCCTACGTTTCCCTCTGAAATTAAATCAACAAGAGGCAATCCATATCCTCTAAATCCCATAGCTATTTTTGCTACCAGTCTTAGATGACTTGTAACTAATTTGTGTGCAGCATTGCTATCACCGTGTTCTTTATATCTTTTTGCAAGCATATATTCTTCATCTGCACTAAGCATTGGAAATTTTTTTATCTCATTTAAATATAGTGCTAAGCTTCCTTCGTTTGATAAAACAGGAAGTTTTATTGTATTAGTTGCCATAATGAGCAAGATCTATATCACAATATCTAAATTTTTTTAATATTTTGATAAATGTTTTAATAATTCATCAAAATCTGGCGGAAATACTGATGTAAATTCTATGTATTTATTTGATCTAGGATGGTTAAATCCCAAAAAATACGCATGTAAAGCTTGTCTATTAAAATTTGATAAAAGTAATTTTTCTATAAGTTTGCTATCATTCTTTTTATTGATCTTTTTTTTACCATATACCTTATCTCCAACTATATTATTATTAATATGTTCAAGATGAACTCTTATTTGATGAGTTCTGCCAGTTTTTAATTCACACTCGATCAGACTGCATGTTTTAAATTTTTTTAATAGTAAAATATTTGTTTCAGAAAATTTTCCATTTTTTGACACTATCGCCATCTTTTTTCTATTAATTTTATGCCTACCTATTAAACCTTTTATATTCATTTTTGTTGGTAATCCCCAAACAAGAGCTTTATATTTTCTTTTTATTGAGTGATTTTTAAACTGCACTGATAATTTTTCATGTGTAAAATTATTTTTTGCAATTACCAATAAACCACTTGTTTCTTTATCTATTCTATGAACAATTCCAGGTCGATTTGTTTCACCATACTTGCTAAGTTTATTTTTTGTATGATGTAAAAGTGCATTAACAAGTGTATTATCATAATTTCCAGGAGCAGGATGAACAACCATTCCTGCTTGTTTGTTTAAAACAATTATATCATGATCTTCAAAAACTATATCAATAGGTATATTTTGAGATTGAAATCTTGAATCTTTATCTTTTAATGGTAATTTAACTTTATATACCTCACCAATTTTGACTTTATAGGAAGCATCATAAAACTGTTTATTGCTTTTTTTTATATTTCCATTAGTTAGTAGTATTTTTATTTGTGATCGGCTTAAATTGTTTATATGTTTGGTTAAAACTTGATCTAATCTTTGACCAGTTGCATTTTTGCTAATTTCGCAAGTTATAATTTTATAATCGCTCATGGTTCAAAAACTTTTAAAATTTACTGTAATAATACTAGGTGCATTAATCATCATATCTTTTATTGCAATAATCTATGGCTCATATCTAAAATTAAACACAACTAACAATAACGAGTATACTAAAATATCTTTAGATCTAAAAGATAATCAAAGTATCAAAGAGTTTAAAATTATTGATAAAAAAAATATACTAATTACAATATATGATAAAGATAAAAATACAATTTATGGTATTATTTATAATATAGTAAGTAATAATATTTCAAAAATCATTGAAAATTAATGTCAAAAACTAAAAAAATTTTATTTTTATCTCATCATAATGAAAATGATTTAGGTTATTTTCAAAGTTACTTTAAAAAAAATAATTTCAAAATTGAAATAATATATCCATTAAGTGATTCTAACTTACCTTCAAATTTCAATAATTACGAAGGTGTTATTATTTTAGGTGGAGCGATGTGTGTATCTGAAACAAATAAATATCCAAAAATATTAAACGAAATAATATGGATTAAAAATCTAATAAAAATTAAATTTCCTATAGTTGGCATTTGTTTAGGAGCACAATTAATCGCAAAAGCATCTGGTGCTGAAGTTGATTACAACAAAGATGCAATCGTAGAAGTAGGTTATAAAGATCTGATTATTAATTATGAAGATCCTGTTATAAAAGGCATTCCAAATAAAGTTTTTGAATGGCATACCCAGGGTTGTACTTTACCTAAAAATGCTAAACTTTTAGCGTCAAATCCAACTTTTGAAACACAGGCTTTCATGATTGGGAATAATATTTTTGGCTTTCAGTTTCATCCAGAGATATTAGAAGATATGATTGTAAGTTGGGGGTCCAAATCACCAGAAATCTTATTAAAAAAAGGAGCCTCACCAATAAATGACCAATTAAAAGAACACACAAAATATTCTAAAGATATTCAAAAATGGTTAGAATTTTTTTTGGATAGATGGATTGAATTAAGATAGAGTGATGCAGTTATATAAATGAAAAAAAAATATAAACAATCTTTTGAAGACTCAATAGAGGAGTTAGAAAAAATAGTTGAAAAACTTGAATCAGGTGAAGTAAGCTTGGATGAATCAGTTATTTTATATGAAAAAGGAACTGAATTAAAAAAGTTTTGTGAAGAAAAACTTAAGGAAGTTGAATTAAAAATAAAAAAAATAAAAGTCCAAGATGGAAAGATTAAAAAAGAGAATTTCATTGAAAACTAATGAAAGTTATAGATTAATTATATGAAAAGTAATAGACCTATTTTAGATAGTATTAACTCTATTAATGATTTGAAGAAATTATCAATTGATAATTTAATTGAATTATGTAATGAATTAAGAAATGAAACAATAGAAGTAGTTTCTAAAACAGGTGGTCATCTAGGCGCTGGTTTGGGTGTTGTAGAATTGACTATAGCTCTTCATTATATTTTCAATACACCTCATGATAAAATTATTTGGGATGTAGGTCATCAATCTTATCCTCATAAAATATTAACTGGGAGAAGAAATAAAATTCATACCTTAAGACAAAAAGATGGGTTGTATGGATTTACAAAAAGATCAGAAAGTAAATTTGATCCTTTTGGAGCTGCACATAGTTCAACCTCAATTTCTGCTGCTCTAGGTATGAGTCTAGCAAGGGATTTGCAAAATAAAGATTTTAAAGTGATTTCAGTTATTGGTGATGGAGCATTAAGTGCTGGAATGGCATATGAAGCAATGAATAATGCAGGTATTTTAAATACCCAATTACTTACAATATTGAATGATAATGACATGTCAATTAGTAAACCTGTAGGTGCTATGAGTACATATCTTTCTAAATTACTATCTTCGAAATCATATACTAGTTTAAGATCCATAATAAAAAAAATTGCTCTAAAATTTCCAAAAAAATTTGCAAATTCACTTTATAGAGCAGAAGAATATTCTAAAGGATTTGTAACCGGGGGAACATTGTTTGAAGAACTAGGTTACTATTATGTTGGACCTATCGATGGTCATAACTTAAAAGATTTAATTGCAGTATTAAAAAATATTAATAGATCAAAAATAGATAAACCAATTTTACTCCATGTAATTACAAAAAAAGGGAAGGGCTATATACCAGCCGAAAAATCAAAAGATAAATTTCATGGAGTTGATAAATTCGATGTTATTTCAGGATCACCATTAAAAGAAAAATCAAAATTGAAAAGTTATACAAATATTTTTTCTGAAACTCTTATAAAAGAGGCACAAAAAGATGATAAAATTATTGCAGTAACTGCAGCAATGTCGCAAGGGACAGGATTAAATAACTTTGCTAAAATATTTCCAAACCGATTTTTTGATGTTGGTATTGCAGAGCAGCATGCAGTTACAATGTGTGCAGGTATGGCAACAGAAGGTCTGAAGCCATTTGCAGCTATATATTCGACTTTTCTTCAACGTGCATATGACCAAGTTGTTCACGATGTCGCTCTACAAAAACTTCCTGTGAGATTTGCAATTGACCGAGCTGGACTTGTTGGCTCTGATGGTCCAACTCATGCCGGCTCATTTGATATTACTTATTTATCGTGTTTGCCTAATTTTATAGTAATGGCAGCAGGAGATGAACAGGATTTAATAAGAATGGTAAAAACTTCAGTTTCAATTGATGATAGACCAAGTGCATTTCGTTATCCGAGAGGATCAGTTACTGGAATGGAAATAAACGAAATAAATAATACACTAGAGATAGGCAAAGGTAGAATTATAAAAGAAGGAAATAACCTTGCAGTTTTAAATTTTGGCGGCAGACTTTCTGCATGTATTGAAGCAAAAGATAATTTGTCAAAAAAAGGAATTAATATTTCTTTAGCTGATGCCAGATTTGCAAAGCCAATAGATCAGAATTTAATTGATAATCTTTTAGAAAGCCATGAGCATTTAATTACTATAGAGGAAGGATCAATCGGAGGATTTGGTTCTATTGTTCTAGATTATATTCATAATAAGAGGATAAAAAAGACAAAAACAAAAATATTTAATATTCATTTTCCTGATGCATTTATAGATCACGCTTTACCCAATGAACAATACAAATCAATAGATATGGATGCAGAGGGAATTGAAAAAAGAATTATTGAAATATTAAACGTAAATAATAAAGTTTTCGATATAAAAGAAAAAGTGAATGTTGAATAAAAATGGTTATTAATTAATATTAATTTATTTTAGTTGCTTTCATTCTTAACCAATGATCAGCAAGTGTTACTGCCATCATTGCTTCACCGACTGGTACTGCTCTTATTCCTACGCAAGGATCATGGCGTCCTTTGGTAGATATATTAGTTTCTTTAAAATTTTTATTAATAGTTTTTCGATGATTCAATATTGAACTCGTTGGTTTAACACAAAATCTAACTACAATTTGCTGTCCAGTTGATATTCCACCCAATATACCACCTGCATTATTTGTTAAAAATTTTACTTTTTTATTTTTCATTCTAATTTCATCCACACTGTTTTCCCCAGAAAGATTAACAGAATCAAATCCACTGCCAATTTCTACTCCTTTTACCGCATTTATTGACATCATTGCTCTAGCTAAGTCAGAATCAAGTTTTTCATATATTGGCTCTCCTAAACCTACAGGTACTCCGCTTGCTCTAATTTCAATAATTGCTCCTAAGGAAGTACCATTTTTCCTTGCAAATTTAATTTTATTTTCCCAAGAATTAACAACTTCTTTATCTGGACAAAACAATTCATTCTTTTGAATTTGTTTATTATCCCAATTATTATAATTAATATTACTATCTCCAAGTTTTACAATTCCTCCAACAATTTTCATTTTATTTTTTGAAAGTTTATCCAAGATTTTTCTTGCAATACCTCCTGCTGCTACTCTCATTGCAGTCTCTCTAGCACTAGATCTACCACCACCTCTATAGTCACGAATTCCATATTTCATTTCATAGGTATAATCAGCATGACCTGGTCTAAAAATATTTTTTATTTTTTCGTAATCTTTAGAACGTTGATCTTCATTATAAATTATCAATGAAATTGGTGCGCCAGTGGTTAAACCATTAAAGATTCCTGATAAAATTTTTACTTTGTCACTTTCCTTTCTTTGTGAAGTAAATTTGGATTTTCCTGGTCTTCTCTTATTCATCCATTTTTGTATATCTTTTTCATCTAACAAAATTCTTGAAGGAACTCCATCGATTACACACCCAATTGCTTCTCCATGACTCTCTCCCCAGGTAGTAAAATTAAAAATTTTTCCAAATTTATTTATTGTCATTCCTGCTTGTCGAACTCATTAAGTAATTTTGAAATATTTTTTGTTTCATCAACTGCAAGCATTCCTACTGTATGATAACCGCAGTCAACATGGTGGATTTCACCAGTTACAGCTGAGCTAAGATCACTCAAAAGATATAACGCCGTTTTTCCTACTTCACTTTGTTTTACATTTCTTTTTAGTGGAGCGTTTAATTCATTCCATCTTAAAATAAATCGAAAGTCTCCTATACCTGAAGCAGCAAGTGTTTTTATCGGCCCTGCAGAAATTGCATTTATTCTTATTTTTTTATTTCCTAGATCAACTGCTAAATACTTTACACTTGTTTCTAATGCAGCTTTAGCAAGACCCATTACATTGTAATGAGGCATAACTTGTTCTGCTCCATAGTAAGTTAAAGTTACTACTGAGCTTCCTTCTTTCATTAATGGTTCTGCTAGTCTGCAAATTTCAGTTAGTGAATAGCAAGATATATGCATTGTATTATTAAAATTTTCTAGCGAGGTATCAATATATTTACCTCTAAGCTCTTCTTTATCAGAAAAACCTATTGCATGAACAATGAAATCTAGAGATCCCCATTTGTTATCAATTATTTTAAAAGTATCTTTCAAGCTTTCTAACTCTCCTACATCGCATGGAATTATTAAGTTTGAATTTACTGATTCTGCTAATGGCCTCACTCTTTTTTTCAAAGCTTCTCCTTGATACGTAAAAGCAATATCTGCACCAGAATCAGCAAGTTCTTTGGCAATACCCCAGGCAATAGATCTTTCGTTTGCCACACCCATGATTAAGCCTTTTTTGCCTTTCATTAACATGCAATTACCCTAAGAAATTTAATATCATTGTTAGTTATAGTGAAATAAATATTATATAATATATACACCAGTTATCTTTTTAACTGAATAAAAACATGAAAAAAAATATAAAAATACTTAATTTAAACCAAGATCCATTTATATTATTTAAACAATGGTTCTTATTAGCTCAAAAAAAAGAAATAAACGATCCAAATGCAATGAATCTATCTACTGTCAATAGAGGACTACAACCAACTTCGAGACTTGTGTTAATGAAATCTTTTAGCAAAAAAGGATTTATTTTTAATACTAATTTAAACAGTAAAAAATCAAAAGATATACTAGCAAATTCATTAGTAGGTCTAAATTTTTATTGGAAAAGTTTGCGTAAGCAAGTTCGCATTGAAGGAAGGGCAATTAAAATTTCTAAAAAAGAATCAGATTTCTATTTTAATGATAGACCAAGAGGCAGTCAAATTGGTGCTTGGGCTTCTAATCAGTCACATATATTAAATAAAAGAAAAGAATTACTAAATAAAGTAATTTATTATGAAAAAAAATTTAAGAATAATCAAATCCCAAGACCCTCATATTGGTCTGGATATAGAGTTGCTCCAAATTTATTTGAATTTTGGCAAGATATGCCCTTTAGATTACATGATAGAATTGAATTTTATAAAGTTAATAACAAATGGAAATCAAGAAGATTATATCCTTAGTTTATTCTTCCCATTTTTTAAGTATCCAAGAACTAGAATTTTTTTTGTAACTTCCTCCAATGCCCCATAATGTAGTTATTTGATTTTTATTACAAAATTCTTTTTCAGGTGTATTTTTACCAGATCTATCCCCGCCATTAGCAAAAAAGATTTTTTTGTTTGGATATTTTTTTAATGCACTTTTAATTCCTTCTAAACAGGTTTTATCATTGTCATTAAATTCTATAACATCAATCACATTCTTTATTGCACCAATTATTATTTTTCTTTCATTATATGGTAAAAAAAACTTTCCTTTTTTATTTTTTAACCAATTATCCGAGTTTAATAAAACTACAATTTCACCGTGTTGACTTGCTTCATCAATTAAGGCTATATGTCCACTATGAATGGGATCAAAGCCACCGCTTATTAGCACTATATTATTGTTCATTTACCCATTTATCTGGTTCATATAAAAATTTTTCAATAATTTTTATTTTATCATTTTCTAATATTTTATTATTTTTTAATTCATCTAAAATGTCTTTCCAGGTACACAAATAGTGAATATTTATACCTAGTTTATTCAATTCAGATATTTTATTTTTAAATATATCATAGTAAAAGATTACAAATGTATCATTAACAACTAAATTATTTTCTCTCATAACTTCAATAAAAACTTCTTTACTTTTTCCATCAGTGGCTAAGTCTTCTATAAGGATACATTTAGCATTTACATCAAATCTTCCTTCTATTTGTGATCTTTTACCAAAACTTTTTTGTTTTTTTCTAATGTAAATCATAGGCTTATTTAATCTTTCTGCTAAGAATGCCGCATAAGGAATACCAGCTGTTTCTCCCCCCGCTAGTAAATCAAATTCTATTTTATTTTCTTTAAAATAATTTTCTGCATAAGATAAAATTATTTTTCTTTCTTGGGGAAATGAAATAATTTTTCTACAATCTACATATACGGGACTTTTTTTCCCAGAAGTTAATACAAAAGGAGAATCAAAGTTAAAATTTATTGCTTTAATATCGATTAGTAATTTTGCAGTTTCGGATCGGTATTTCACAACTTTAAATTATCCTATCTGTTTTATATGTTCTTTTGTAAAGTTTCCTGGAACAATCATTACGGGCACATTTAAACGTTTATAATTTTTTGTTAATATTGAACTTATTATTGGTCCTGGCCCTTCTTTGTCTTCAACAGATGATGCTAAGACTAATACTGAAATATTTTTTTCTTCTTCTATTAATTTTAATAATTCTTCAATTATTTCACCTTCTCTTATATGTAGAGTTGCAGTATTGCTTGTTTCTTCTTTAACATAAGCACTAGCTTTATGAAGTAAGGTTTCTGCTTCATCTCTTGCCTCATTTTTCATAATATCTACAACACTCTTAGTTGTTAAAACATCTATTGGTTTAATAAAACTTGCTAATATCAATTTTCCATTTGTCTTCTTAGATCTTTCGCAGGCATATTGAAGTGCTACTTCCATTTCTTTGGATCCGTCTATAATTACTAAAAAATTTCGATCAGACATTAAATTTCCTTATTTAGAGTTTACGAAATATTGTCGCTGCACTTATTCCTAATATTATAGCAAAAATAATTGCAATAATCCCATAGATAATTGTATTTTTTTTAGCAAATAAATATATTTTACTTCCAATTCCTGATTTATTTATTAATAAAATTTTATCATTAAATCCCAATATATCTCCATTATTGATTTTATATGTTCTTATAGTGTACATGCCCATTGGTATATTACTTGGAAAATAAAGACGAGTTTGAAATAAACGATCATCAACTATTTTTAAATCAAAATGTTTATATAAATTATTTTCTTTTTGGATTCTAATGACACTTTCATTCCAACTTGATAAATCAATAAAAAGATCTTTTTTATTTTCTGGTATAAATTTTATATTTTCAAAACCAATCTGGTGATCATATCTTTGCTTTGGTTCTAATAATTCATCTATTTTTTTATAGGAAGATATAAAGTAGACTTTAGGAATATTTATAAATGTAACACTGCTTGTATTAAACCAAAATCCCAATAATCTTTTTTTATTTCTAACAGTAAGTCGGTCGTTTGGTCCTTTAACTACTATAATTATATCGTGACCTGGCTCAACTAAACCAAATAAAATCAATTCTTGCCCCGTAAAATTTGTTTTTATATTAATTTCATCTTGTGAAAGATCAAAGTATGCTTTTTGAGCATAAGCTAAATTAAAAATTGTCACTGTAAGAATAAGGAACACAATACTACTATTAAGTAGAATTATTTTTTTAATTTTCATGATTGCATCCTATTTAATCCCTTTTTTTAAAGATAATTCTTCGCTCAAATGAAATTCCAATAATATAAAAATTAACATTAATATTTAAATTATACCTGTAATTTCTTTATTAATATATAATCTAGTAGTATTCCATAAAATATATATAGAGGTGATATATTTTAGAATTGTGGCTATAAAAAGTTCAAAAATTAATGTTTTTTAGTGAAAATTTTAAGCTTTTAAATCTAGCTAATTATATTGATTTAATAATATATTAAGGGAATAAGAATCGAAAGAAAAGGTGAAATAAAATGGTATTTATGTTTGTATATAAAAATGCAAAATAAGAATATCCCACCTAATATTAATGGGTTAAAAATAATCAATAAGATTTTTATTGTAAATTCTATCAACACATATATATAATTTAGTAATTCACTATTTCATAATGATTAGTTTTTTGTAAAAGATAAATCTTTGAGAGGTCTGTGGTTATAAAGAATGTGCAATCTTAGTAGAAAAATATAACATGATTTTTACTAATCCATTTTCAGAAATTTCTGGTACTATATCTCCTTTTATAATGCAATTATTTGTTATTTTTATGATCATATTAGTAGTATTGGGAACATTAGTAGATATAATTCATAAAAAAAATGTCAAATACTTTTTTGAAAATGCAAAAAAAGCTAAAAAGTCAGCAAAGAAAATACTAAGTACTGGAGAAAAAACTTCTGTAATTGCTAAGACAGTTACAAATGATATTTTAACAACTGCTGAATTAGGAGCCGGAAAAAGAAGAATAGCTCATTTGTTAGGTATGTATGGTACTATATTATTTTGGGTATCATCTGTTGTTATGATTTTTTGTTATGCATCAAATAATTCTGATACCCCTATTTTGTGGCCAATTATCTGGCACCTTGGTGCAATAATGACTTGTCTTGGAGGTTTTTGGTTTTGGATTTTTCTAAGAGTTGATGTTTATTCAGAGGCAAATGTTTGGTATCGAATTATTAAGGCTGATTTATTTGTATTATCTCTTTTAGCTGCTTCAACATTTGGTTTAATCTGGTCTTTCTTGCAGTCATTAAATATAAAGGGATGGGATAATTTATTTTTTATTGTTTTTGCTGTTTCAAATTTTGTTTTATTTGGTGGGGTTTATTGGTCAAAATTTGCTCATATGTTTTACAAACCTGGAGCTGCAATACAAAAAAATCTTGCAGAAGCTGATGGATCAAGAGATAATCTGCCTGCACCAGCAGATGCGCCAGAAAAATATGGCTTAGGAATAAAAAGAGAGGCTCCAAAACATTACTAATATGAATAATAAATCTATAAAATTCAAGCCCACGTCAATTTTAATGAAAGGTAAAAAATAATATGTCGACTTTTGTTTATATGACTCGTTGTGATGGGTGCGGGCATTGCGTTGACATTTGCCCATCTGATATTATGCATATCGATGAAACTATTAGACGAGC
>CEUZ01283814.1_pt1 | contig 31548 bp, 32 predicted proteins | sample 361511 | NCBI WGS metagenome assembly CEUZ01 (sample SAMEA2622822, study PRJEB7988) | marine metagenome | biome: marine biome (ENVO:00000447); feature: surface water layer (ENVO:00002042); material: "saline water (ENVO:00002010), including plankton (ENVO:xxxxxxxx)" | depth 5 m | reverse complement strand
CTGATAAAAAATAGTAGAATTCATACATAATATTTATTGTTGAAATAGTCTTTCTCAAAATAGACAATTGGAAAAAACACTCTCAGAGTACATGGAATTATCAAAAAATATAGACGATACTAAATTTGATAAAAAGACTAAAGTTGCTATATTGTCTAGTTTTACATTAAATGGTCTAAATGAAATTTTACATGTAAAATGCTCGGAAATAGGAATTCGTTATCATTCCTATATTGCTGGGTATAACCAGTATAATCAAGAATTATTAAATTCAAAAAGTGAACTATACAAATTTTCTCCTGATATTACATTTCTAATCTTAGACATTAGAAATTTTCTTGGAGAAAGTTTCTTTCAATCACATTCTTTGTCAAATGATGAAAAGAAATTATTAGTCACAGAAAAAGTCAGTCAACTTGAAAATATTATAAAAATATTCGAGATTAATTCTGACTCAAAATTAATTATCTCCAATTTTAATATTCCATCATATTCACCAAATGGAATAATTGAAACAAAATTAGAATTTGGTTTTCATGAAATGATTCAAGAAATAAATAATTCATTAAGAAATCTCTCAAAACAGCATAATTCTGTATATGTTTTTGACTTTAACCAATTTGTTTCAAAATATGGCGAAAATAATATTTTTGATTATAGACAATTTCATTTAGGTGATATACAAATTTCATTAAATTTCATTCCACATCTTGGTTATGAATTAATGAGTTACATTAAACCACTTACTGGTACTAATAGAAAATGCATTGTATTAGATCTTGATAATACATTGTGGGGTGGAGTTGTTGGAGAAGATGGATTTGATGGAATTGAATTAGGTCACACATCAAATGGTAAAGCTTTTGTTGATTTTCAAAAAGAATTATTAACATTATGGAAACAAGGAATTATTCTTGCAATAAATAGTAAAAATAATTTCGATGATGCTATTAAAGTAATTAATGAACATCCTAACATGATTTTACGTGAAGATCATTTTGCTAGTATTCAAATTAATTGGAACGATAAAGCACAAAATTTAGTAGAAATTGCAAAAGAAATCAACATTGGATTAAATAGCATTGTATTTTTTGATGATGATAAACTAAATCAAACAAGAATCAAACAAGAATTTCCTGAAGTTCTAACTATTGATTTACCTAATGATCCCTCAAAATTTTCTTCAATCCTCAAGAATCTTAATGACTTTAATGTCTTACAAAGAACAGATGAAGATACGAAACGTGGAAAAATGTATGCAGAACAGAGAGAAAGAAATGAATTTGAAAAATCAGTTTCAAATCTAGATGATTTTCTTAAACAACTGGATATACAGGTAAAAATTAAAAAATCTGATGAATTTTTGATTCCACGTATATCTCAATTAACCCTGAAAACAAATCAGTTTAATTTAACGACAAAAAGGTATCAGGAAGAACAAATCAGAGATTTTTCAAATAATCAAAATTTTGAAGTTGGTTGTGCTCAAGTTTTAGATAAATTTGGCGATAATGGTATCACTGGTGTGTATATAATTAAAAAAAATAAGAAAATTTGGACAATTGATACATTTCTCTTGAGTTGTAGAATTATGGGACGTGGAATTGAGAATGCAATACTATCTCAAATATTTCTAACCGCAAAATCAGATGGAATTGAAGAAATTCATGCTGAATTTATACCAACACAAAAAAATCAGCCTGCAGAAAACTTTCTCTCAGACTTTGGTTTTAAAAAACAAGGTGATATCTGGATCTATAAATTAAATAATGAAATAAAATTACCAAATCACTTGAAGGTGGAAATTGAATGATTGATGAGGATGTAAAGAAAATTATCTCCAAAGTTTTCTCTATTTCTGAGTCTGAAGTAAATGATCAATCTGGTCCTGAAAATATAGAAAATTGGGATTCATTTAATGGTCTGATACTAGTTGATGAATTAGAAAATCATTTCAAAATAAAATTTACCATTTCAGAAATTACTGATGTAAAAAATGTAGCCGATATTAAACGACATCTTAAAAACCATGATGTAAGTTAAATGAATTCAAACCCTTGCGAATTAACCTTCGAACAAATTGATATAGGACTCAAAAATGAATTCAATCTGACAATCAGCCAATCTCTGGTTGATGATTTTGCTAAGCTTTCTGGCGATCTTAGCCCTCTTCATACCGATGATGAATATGCCAAAAGTACAAAATTTCAAAAAAAACTTGTTCATGGAATGTTATTGGCATCATTTTTGTCACGAATGGTCGGGATGTATTTGCCAGGTAAACATGCATTATATGCTTCTCAATCATTAGAATTCCAAAATCCATGTTTTGTGGGAGATATAATCAATGTATCTAGCATTGTCACCGATAAAAGTGAGTCAACAAAAATTATAAAAATTGAATCCACAATAACCAACCAAAAAAACCAAATTCTTCTATCAGGCACAGGTAGAATAATTGTTAGAAATGATTGAAAAATTTGGGATTGGAATAGATATCTCAGATATGGGAAGATTTCAAAATAAAACATTTGAAAAAAACCAAAACTTCTACAAAAAAATTTTCTTAGAATCCGAAATCTCTTACTGTTTAAAATTCAAAAATTCTTCTGAAAAATTTGCTGGAAAATTTGCTCTCAAAGAAGCTTTAATTAAATCACTTTCCTTAAAAATTGATTTCTTAAAAATTGAAACTTCACATCTAGATTCTAAACCAACCATAAAACTTCTAAACTCTAATGAAAAATATCAATTTTTAGTATCACTATCTCATGAAAATAATCTTGCAATAGCTGTTGTAATCTCTGAAAAAATTATATAATTTTTTCTTTAACTTTTTTACTTAATCTTGTCAATATAGAATTAAATGTCTGATTCATTGACTGTTGTGAGACATTTATTGGAACAAAAATCTCATCAGGAAAACTCTTAATTAATTCTTTATCTGAAATAATTTTCTTATTTTCTAATTCTTGATATTTTTCTTCTATAATTTTCTTATTTTTCCTAATTTCAGATTCAGCTTTAAGTTTTGCTCCCATAAATCCTTTTGAAAAATAAAAGGCCCATACAAACAAATCAACTAGAATTAATGAAATTTTCATTTTTTTATATGTCTCTTTTGAGAAATGTGTCAATAAACAATATTTTCTATTTCTTTCTAACCAATAGAATTTTTTTGCTGACCATTTTAATGAATAACTTTCAACATGAAAAATTTTAGATTTTGGAACATAGTATGAATTAATTCCTATATGAGCTGCTCTCCAACCTAGATCTAAATCATCATGATACAAAAATAGAAATTCATCTAGTAATCCAACTTTATCCATCACTTCTCTTGTTGTAAAAAGACATGTCCCTGATGCATAGCCAATCTTTTCAATATTTTCATTTTTTTCACTAATTCTATTTCCTTTATCACGTGCAAATCCAAAACCAAAAACATGAAGCATATTACCTGTACTCTGAATAATTCCTTCTTCATTCAATGACAGAATCTTTGGTTGGTATAGGCCATCTCCAAATTCTTTGTATGCAGAAATCAATTCATCAAGCCAATCAGATTCGACAATAGTGTCTGGATTCAATATTACGATGAATTGACCTTCTGCCTGCCTAATTCCAACATTATTTCCACCACAATAACCAAGATTTTCTTTGTTCTGAATTAATTTTATATCCGAAAATCTCTCTTTACACTCAGTTTGACTACCATCTGATGAAATATTATCTACTACTATTATCTCTAGATTTTTGTATGTTGATTTCTTTAAAGACTTAACACAATTTAGTAACAATTCTCCCGCATTATAATTTAGAACAATAACGCTAACTAGAGGAAGCTCATTCATATCTCAAACAACTTTGCTTAGATATTTACTGTTACTAATCAAAAATTTTTCTCAAAGAGATATTTTTGAACCTTCGCCAAGTAAAAAGACTTTTTCTGTGCCTGTTCCATCCAAAATCTCTGAATTACTTGCTACAATACTATCTTTAATCACCATAGAAGAATTAATTTTACAATTTTTCATAATAATTGAATTTTCTAACAATGACACAAACATTATTGAATTGTCACCAATGCTAACATTAGGACCTATTGTAGTCCCTTCTAGAATCTTACAATTATTTCCAATTATAACCGGACCACATATTTGTACATTATCTCCAAATTCACAATTTTTTCCTATAATGACATTATTTTTAATAATGACATTATTTTTATTAAAATCATTATTTCTCAAATGTCTAAATTGAAAATCTGGATGTTTGTTTATTATCTCTCCATTAGCATGTAGAATATCTTCTGGTGTTCCCGTATCTTTCCAATAATCAGTAATTCTTTCATAACTGATGTTATTATTTTCTTTCAATAAATTATCTAGAGCATCTGTAATCTCCAATTCATTTCTCCAAGATGGTTTCAAATCATCAATTATGTTAAAAATTTTTGGTGTCAAAAAGTAAATTCCTGTTACCGCCAAATTTGATATAGGATTTTTTGGTTTTTCAGTTATTTTTATAATCTTTTCATCTTTAATATCTGCAATTCCAAATCTTGATGGATTGTTAACCTCACACAACAAAATTGTTGCATCATAATTTGAATCTCTAAAATTTTCCACAAAATCTGTAATAGATTTCTGAATTATATTATCTCCAAGAAAAACTAAAAATTTTTCATCACTTACAAATTCTTTACATAATCTAATTGCATGAGCAATACCTCTAGGTTCGTCCTGTTCAATGTATGTTATCTTGACACCAAATTTTTCTCCATTACCATAATACTCACGAACTTTATTTGAACCAACACCCCCAATAATTATTGCAATATCTGTAATGCCTGTTTCTGCTATTGCTTCTAAACAAAATTGTGACATCGGTTTATTGGCAATTGGTAAAAGCTGTTTAGGACCTGTATGTGTTAACGGTCTTAATCTTGTTCCATGCCCACCGTGTAAAATTATTCCTTTCATGTTCTTACCTCTATGATGTGGAATTAAATGTAATTTTATTAAATATCTGTGATTATTCAATCCAAACTTTTATTGGCTAAAATCATTGTTTTTCCGTGTGGATACACAAAATTTTTCAATCATAGACCTTGAAAAACATGAAACAAAAGATATGCATGATTCTCATATCAATGGAGAATTAACTGTAATCTGGAGAGATTGGGACAAATTGATAAAAAATCCAGAAATGGTCTACGTCAATGTAGTAAATCCGGGAGAAGTAAAGGGCCCTCATGTACACAAAAACAGAACAAGTTATTTCTATTGTATTGAAGGAAAAATGGTCATATTAGTCAAAAATCAACAAGGTAAGTATCATGAAATTGTAACTGATTCACGTGAATCAAAACTTGTTTGTGTCCCAAACGGTATCCCTGCAGCAATAATTAATCCTTCAAAAAATTTATCAAAAATTTTAGTTTTAGCAGATAAATCTTGGAAACCAAATGATAATGAAATGGAAAATATAGATTTTAAAAATTATAATTGGAAAAAGTGGTATAATATTTAGAAATAAAAAAATGTATTCATCACTCACTTCCACTGAAAAATCAAATGAATTCAATGGAAAAATTATTCTTGTTGATACATACACTGATATCGATTACATCAAAAAAAATTTTCAAAATAATGATTCCACAATAATTGCTTTTGATTATGAATCTCATCAGAAACTATTAAATGAAAACATTATTCATGAACTATCTGATACATACATTAATGATGCACAATGTAAATCACTACAAAACTATGTCTACAAATTTGCATTTTGGTTTCTTGAAAATGAATTCTCAAATTTTCTTGAATATAGAAAAATTAACCTAGGTAGTTTATATCAAGACGAATTAATAAATTATTTTGTACGATTTCTTAAAAAATTTAAAGAAATTGAAATCATATACTCTAAAAATCCTAACAAACAATTTTTTGCTCAGAATGAATTATTTAATATAATTATTTATTTTTCATCCTCCTCAAAAAATATTTACAAATCCAAAAATAATTCAGAACTTTTTACACCTGAGAAAATTCGATTTAGTTTTTCCTTATTTGGACATCAACAAAATTTTTTCTTAAATAAGGACTTGTATATGAAATTAAAAAATCTGCAAGATATATTCACTAATCTTCTTTTCAAACCAAAACTGTTAGATAATAAAAAAACTAATGTCCTCTTTGTTGAATATAACACTGAAAGATATAAGGAACTTTTCTTAAAATCTATGGATTTCAATACTCAAATCTTCTACTATGGTCCTAAAAGACCTCCTTTTTGGAATACTAATACATTCAAAACTATACTTAATTCAAAATGTAAAATCATCACAAATCAATTTTTACATAAATCAAACAAATCTGAAATACCAATTAGTCAAATTAGATCAAACATACAAAAACTTTTGAATAAAAATTCATCCTTAGAAAATTTCTTTTTATTTGAAAATCATTCAATTTTTGATTTAATAAAACCAAAATTAATTGAATTATTAGAAAATAGATTATCATTTATGCTAAATGAAATTGAATTAGCAAATCACATGCTTGAAAAATTTCAATTTGATTACACTGTGATAATTAATGAATCAAGTTTCTATGAAAAAATTATATCCATCTTATCCGATACTCATAAGATAAAATGCATACATATGCAAGAAGGATTTCATTGGGATACTGATGATTCAATTAAAAATACTTCATCTCAAGGTGTTTTTTTACAATATGCAAAAAAATTAACTGTCTGGGGAGAAATTGATAAAAATCTCTCTATTGATAAGGCTAAGACTGATTCTTCTCTAGTAGAAATCATTGGTGCACCTAGATATGATAATCTTTTCCAATCTACATCCAAAAACTCTGATTACATATTATTAGCTAGTTCTGGTGATCCTCAACCTGAGGAAATAGAAGGTCTCCGGACTAAAAAAATCGAAAAATATCTCAATGATGTACTTCAGATATCCAAAATTGTATCTAATATGAATGAAAAACTTGTTATAAAATTACATCCCTCATCTACCCAATTACTTGAAATCTTTCATCTTGCTCCAAAAATTAATCAACAAATTGATGTTATTCCCACCGGCGAAATTATCCCATTACTATCTTCTGCTAAATTATTAATCTGTATTGGATTAAGTAGTGCGTTAGTTGAAGCTTTAATTTTGAAAAAACCTGTATTGTATATGCCTGGAATAGATTACAATTGGGGAACTCCTAGTATTGTAACCGAAAATGGATGTTTTGTTACTGATATTGATAATCTAAAAAATGAACTAAATAAAATATTAAATGATAAAAAATATGTACATGAACAACAAAACCTATCTCAAATTTTTCTCTCAAAATTAATTAGTTTTCAAGGAAACTCTTCCAAAAAATTTTATGAATTTCTTAAAAATATCTAAGCCTTATTTTTCCATGGTGTACTACTGTATGTTTCTTCTGGTATATTATCCCACCATTTATCATCATGAGACATATACCAATTGACTGTTTTTTCAATACCTTCATCTAAATTAATTTTTGGTCTCCATCCTAACTCATTAAAAATTTTTGATGAATCTAAACTATACCTTAGATCTTCTCCAGGCCTCTCTTCGCCAAATTGTAATCTATCCTCTGACTTTTCTAATAATTTAAGAATTTTTTTAATAATTGTCACGTTGTCTATCTCATTTGAACCTGATATGTTATAAGATTCTCCAGACTTTCCCTTATCTAAAACTGTTAAAATAGCATCACAATGATCTTGAACATGTATCCAATCTCGAATACTCTTACCTGTTCCATAAACAGGAATCTTTCTATCTAAGCGGCATAATCCAATTGTTTTTGGAATTAATTTTTCTACAAATTGATGTGGACCATAATTATTGGTACATCTAGTAATTATTGCATCTACATTATACGTGGTGATATATGCATTAATCAATAATTCTGCGGATGCTTTAGTTGCTGAATATGGACTTGAAGCATTAAAACAGCTTTTTTCTGTTGCACTACCTTTCATGATAGTCCCAAAAACCTCATCAGTAGAAATCTGAACTAGTTTTTTCCTTTTTTCTTTAATTGTTTCTAAAATAGTAAAAACACCTCTAATATTTGATACCAAGAATGGATTGGCATCAGATATACTTCTATCCACATGACTTTCGGCAGCAAAATTTACGACAGTGTCACATTCGGATACCAACTCATCTATTAATTTTCTATTGGTAATGTTACCTTTCACAAATGTATAATTCTCTGGATTGGATATTCCTTCTAAATTATGGTGACTGGAACCAAAAAATTCCGCATCAACATTCACAACTTCCCAATCTCTATTTTTTAAAATATTATGTATGAAATTGCTACCGATAAATCCTAATCCTCCAGTGACTAAAAGTTTCAATAATTTACGATATTATTCATATTAATAAAAACTTGTAATGATTAGTCAATTGATAAATAATTCATGAACGAATTGATATCAACTAAAAACAGTAAGTTCTATTTATGAGAAAAAGTTTTTTCAAATGAGATTGAAATTTTTAATTGCAGGATATGGTTCCATTGGAAAACGTCATCTAGAGAATTTAATATCTACTAATAATTCAAAAATCATTGTCTATTCTAAAAGAAAAGATCTTTCAAATCTAAGGAAAAAAAACATCAAGATTTTTAATTCATTGGAAAAGTGCTTAGCTGAAAAACCAAATATTGGATTTATTACAAATGAAACTGTTCATCATGTCCCTACATCTAAAAAATTAGCGAATGCTGGGTTGAATCTATTCATTGAAAAACCTCTTTCCAATTCAACTAAATCTGTTTCTGAACTTGTAAAACTCACGAAAACCAAAAAACTGGTTACACTAATGGGGTGTAATCTTAGATTTCATGAATGTATTAAAAAAATTAAATCGTTAATTGAACAAGAAAAAATTGGGAAAATTATTTCTGTTCAAGTAGAATGTGGTACATATCTGCCAGATTGGCATCCAAACGAAGATTATTCAAAAGGTTATTCAGCTAGAGATGATCTAGGTGGAGGAGTTGTACTTACGTGCATTCATGAAATTGATTATTTGTATTGGTTTTTTGGTGAAGTTAAAGAAGTTTTTTCTTTTACTGGAAAATTCAGTAATCTCAAAATCAAATCTGATGATTTATCTGCAATCATCATGAAATTTCGTAATAATGTAATAGCTGAAATCCATTTGGATTATTTTCAAAAACCTGAAACGCGTTCATGTAAAATTATTGGTACAAAGGGAATGATTGTTTGGAATTCATCAAATAATCAAGTCAAGTTATATAATTTAAAAAATAATAAATGGTCAACAAAACTAAAAATAAAAAATTATAAAAAAAACGACATGTATAAAAAAGAATTAGCACACTTCATAAATTGTATTAAACAAAAGAAAAAATCCCTAAATGACATATCTCAAGGTCAATATGTTCTTAAAATTGCGTTAGGAATCATTAAATCATCAAAACTCAAAAGAGTAGTTACTATAGAAAAAAAATAATTATTTTTTAAACATTAATTCTGCAATTTTAAATTCTGTTTCTGTATCTATCATAAAACCTCTCTCTAATGGAATCTTAAATGGAATTGCATTTGGGACTATAGGATTACCAATTTTTAAAAATTTTTTCTTATTGTATGTAAATAATCCATTTAATTGGTAGACTACTGGTGCTTCTTGTCGACTTCTTGGTCTTTTAGCTAACTTTTTTGTTAATCTTAAAAATCCTTTTGAATTTAATTCCATCATATTGAAATATGGATTAAGATGTTGTTCGTATACCCCATAAACTGCATCACATTTTCTTCTTTTTAATAGATTAATACTGCCTATGATATCTTTTTTATGTATGAATGGAACTGTACAATCTAAATTAACAAATATATCGAATTGATAATTTAATGTTTCTAATTTTTTAATTGCGTGAACAAAAACATCACCGATTGGAGTTGTATCGCCTGATAGTTTTTTTGGTCTAATAAATGGAATTTCTGCACCATATTTTTCTGATATTTTTGCAATTTTTTTATCTTCAGTTGATACTATTACATGTGAAAAAATTTTTGAATTGACAGCCTTTTCAATTGTATGTGCAATTAATGGTTTTTTATGAATAATTCTTATATTTTTATTTGGAACTCCCTTGGAACCTCCCCTTGCACAAATTAAACAAATTGGTTTCATTTTTTATGAAATATAATCCCATTTGATTTGTTCATCTTTCTCAATATCACAATTAGCTTTCTTACCTATTATCTCTCTCCAAAATTTTGGCTCTATTCCATTTCCTGGTCTCTTAATTGCAATATTTTCTAATGAAAAATTTTCTCCATTTCTAATAAATTTTGAACAAGTAATAGACTTTCTAATTGCAATTTTATTATTTATCTCTGATTCATTTGGTGATTTGTCACCATTCCCTTTTATTTTTTTAATAAGATGAAGTTTTTCAATTAATTGTTTCATATCATTAGGCAAAATTGAAAATGAATGATCAGGACCTGACATTTTTTTGTCTAAAGTAAAATGTTTTTCTATAATATCCGCTCCTAAACTAACTGCAACTTCGTCAACAATCTCCGATTCACCATTATCTGAATAACCGATAGGAAATTGATACTTATTTTTCATTGAAACTAATGCATCAAGATTTGTTTCTTCTGGATTTGCAGGATAATCTGCAACACAATGAAGAATTGCAATCTTCACATTTCCTGCAGAAGTACAAATTTTTATTGATTCATCTATTTCATTAAACGTTCCTAAACCTGTAGATATTATCATAGGTAAATCCATTTTTGCAATATGTTCGATAAGTGGTATATTTGTCAAATCTGACGATGCGATCTTAAAAGCTGAAATGCCAATTTCCTCTAAAAAATCTGCACTTTGAAAATCAAATGGAGTTGATAGAAAAGTTATCCCAAGATTATCTGAATAATCTTTTAGAAATTTGAAATCATTATATGACAATTCAACATTTTTAAAAAAATCATAATATTCGCTCGATTCAGATAAAAAATTTTCTGATTTATATGTCTGAAATTTTATCGCGTCTGCACCAGCATTGTGTGCACTATCAATCATTTTCTTTGCAGTATCTATTTCACCATTATGATTTAATCCTGCCTCTGCAATGAAGTATGTGGGATTATTCTCACCAATTTTTTTATTATTGATCTCTAGAATTTTCACCTTTAATCACCATGAATCCCATCCGCCATCTATTATTAAATTGGATCCAGTCATATATGATGAAGCATCAGATGATAAAAATAATAATGCACCAACATACTCATCTTTCTTTGCCATTCTACCAATCATAGTTTTATTTGAATATTTTTTCTTAAAATTTTTATCTTGATTTTCTTCAACACCGCCCAATGATAGTGTATTAACCCTGATTCCAGTTCTATTCCAATACGCTGCTAGATATTTTGTAAAATTAATTACTGCTCCTTTTGTTGTTGCATACAAAGCTGATTTAATAATATTTGTTCTTCCATAGATCCTTTGATCTGGTCCTTTAATTCCATAAATTGAGCTAATGTTGATAATTACTCCTTTTTTTTGTTTCACCATAATTTTTCCGACTTGTTGACTGCACAAAAACATTCCAGTTAAATTAACATCTATTCCTTTTTCCCAAACATCAAGAGGAAAATCTTCAAATTTTATTTTTTTAATTTTACCAATTTCAGGGAATATGGCATTATTTACAAGGATATCAATTTTAGAAAATTTTTTCATTACTTGTTCAATCATTTTCTTAATTGATTTGGGTTTTGTGACATCTAGATTAACTGCTAAAGGTTTGACACCAAATTTCTTTTCTAATTCGACTGCTAATTTCTTACATTTTATAAAATTCTTATCCGCTAGTACCACGTTAGCCCCAGCTTGACTAAACCCCTTAGCATATTCTGTTCCTAACAATCCTGCAGCACCAGTAATTATTACAACACGGTTAGAAAAATCAAAGATTTTTTCGACATTCATAATATTACGCCTGATTTGATGTTTAAATTCTTTAATTATAATTCATAACCTACTCAAATCATGTATGATTGAATCTCTTCTTTCACACGTAATCTTTAAAATTCAAAATTTTGATTAATATCTATGAGCGATGATTGGGCTGAACCTATTTTTGATGAGTATGGAATGACACAATGGTCTTGGAGAGTTACCAATAGAGAAAATTTCTCATTAGGGAATCGTGTTGAAATTGGAAGTTTTACAATAATTGATGCTATGCATTATGTAACTATCGGTGATAATGTCAAAATAGGTTGGAATTGTACAATTATGAGTAATTCTACAATTGATGGAAAAAAAGGAAAAATTGTTCTGAAAGATGGTTGTGGGATAGGTGCAAATTCTGTTATCTTTCCAAATGTAATAATTGGTAAAAATGCAAAAATTGGTGCAAATAGTTTAGTTAATTGTAATATCCCTGACAATGAAGTCTGGGCTGGAACTCCAGCAAAAAAAATACATTGAGAATAGAATAATTTATGAAAATTCTTTTTAGAACCTCTGGTGGGAGAATTCCAAAAAAACAGCTGGGATTAGGTCATATTTACAGATGTATTAATTTGAGTAAGGAATTTTCATCACATAATATAATATTTCTAATTGAAGATTATGGTTCTGTTTCAACATTACTTAAAGAACAAAATTTAAGATGTATTAAACTAAAATCTGGCCTTTCTGAAAAAATGGATATACAAAAAACTTTGAAAATTATTCAAGATGAAAAAATTGATCTTGTTATCGCTGATAAATACGGATTAACAAACCAATTTGTTAAAACAATAAAACAAGTAACAAAGATTATTGTAATTTCTGATTTAAGAAATATAGACTATGATGCCAATTTAGTTGTAAACGGATTCATTGGTTATAAAAATAAAATTATACATAATAAGTATGGCACAAAATGTTTACTTGGTCCTAAATACCAAATTCTTAATCAAATATACACAAGAAAAAAAATAAAGAAAAAGAAAAAAATTGATATCTTAGCTACATTTGGTGGATTTGATTCAGCAAATATTGTACCTGTTCTTATCAAATCATTAAAAAATAATATAAATGATTTAAAAATCAAAATTATACTTGGACCATCTACTAAAAAAAATTCAGAATTATCAAAACTTGTTAAAAAATATAATAATTCCATCACAATTGTCCATAAAGTTCTGAATATGCGTAAAGAAATTGGTGATACGAAATTTGGATTTTGTAGTGGAGGAATAACAACCTATGAATTTGCAAATATGAATGTGCCATTTGCAATAATTAGCCAATACCCACACCAATTAATTACATCCAAAGAATGGAAAAAACTAGGTATTGGAATGAATTTAGGTAGATTAAGTAATACAACTCCTAAAAAAATACAAAATATTGTAAACAATTTAGAAAAATACAAAAAAAATCTTAAAACAAATTATAAAATTGTAGATGGTCTAGGCACTAAACGAATAAAAAAAGAAATTATTTCTCTAAAATAAAATCGCCAATTGTAAGAACATCGATATTTGTTCCCAAGAAACAACTTATTGCTTCATCAGGAGAATTTACTATTGGTTGACCCTTAATATTAAATGAGGTATTCAGTAGAACTGGACAATCGGTCTTCTTGTAAAATGCTTCTAATAATTTTCTAAATCTCATATTGTTCTCTGGCTTGACTGTTTGAACTCGTGCAGTATTGTCTATATGGATTGCTGCTGCAACTTGTTCAGCTTTTTCATCTCTTACTCTAGCATTAATCAACATGTGTGGACTTTCTTGTTCAATGTCAAAATATTCTTGAGTGTACTCATGTAATATTGCAGGTGCAAATGGACGAAATTCTTCTCTAAATTTTACTCTAGCATTCAAAAAATCTTTCATATCTTTTGGGAACGGTGATGTAAGAATACTTCTGTTACCTAACGCTCTAGGACCAAATTCAGCTCCTCCTTGAAACCAACCTATAATTTTTTTATCGCTTAATTTTTCTGCTGTATAATTGAAAATATCATCTGATCTTTTATAATCAACATTATGTGATTTCAATGATTTTTCTATGTCTTCATTTGAATATGATGATCCTAAATAGAAATCGTCAAATCTCTTGGTTTCTATTTTTTTATTTAATTTTTTATGTGACAAGAAACAAGCACCAATAGCTGCTCCATCATCACTACTTGCAGGTTGAACAAAAATTTCATCAAATATTTTATTTTCTATAATCTTCCCATTGAGAGAACAATTCAAGAAAACTCCTCCAGACAAACAAAGTTTCTTAAACCCAAATTCTTTTCTTGCTCTTTTTAATTGATTTAGAATTATTTCTTCGATTCTATCTTGTAATGCTGCGGCAACATGTTTGTGGTATGCTTCCACAGAACCTTCAGGTTTGCGTTTGGGACCAAAAGTTTGAATAAATTTATCGCTAATCCATTTATCTCTGACTAAATGGAATTCTATCCATGATTTATCAATTTCAAAATGATAATCATCTGTTTCATAAATTATCTCTCTAAAAAAATCTGCATATGTTTTATTCGAAGACTCTATAACTGTTTTTGAATCTCCGTAAGGTGCTAATCCCATAACAATACCTTCATCACTATGGTGTTTCCATCCCAAATAATGTGTAATTGCAGAGTAAAGTAACCCGATTGAATCTGGATATTGGTTACCTTTTTTTAGAATTGAAATTTCATTATTCTTTCCTGCACCAATTAATGAGCAATCGATTTCACCCATGCCATCATGTGAAACTAATAATGCTTCGTCAAATCCGCTTACATAATAGCTACTTGCTAGATGGCAAAGATGATGTAAATGAAATGTAATCTTTCCATTAAAACCAGTTTTCTCACGAATTACTGATTCAAGATTTAGTGTTTTTTGAATTCTTTCTATGTCATTTATCATAAATTGTATTTTTCTTTCATCTTCTAATGCTAATTTCAAATATTTTTCTTTAATTATCAGTATAGGATCAAAAATGAATCCTATCTCATCTACATCATTAATGTTTATTTTTGCTTTCTTTAAACACTCGTTAATTGATAATTTTGGGAACTCTTGTGTATGCTTTTTTCGATTAAATCTCTCTTCTTCACATGCAGCTATAAGTTTCCCTCCTACAGTTAGGCATGCAGATGAATCATGACCTCCATATGTAATCCCTAAAACTATTGGAAAGTCAGACATGAGATTCAAAATCCCATTATTCTAAAAAACGTTACTTAATATGATTAGATAAAAATCATAAAATTTCATTCTTTAATGTCAAATTTCCGTCTTTATCTTTTAATAAATCCCCATTTTGATCAGTCTGGAATAATTCTTTATTTGTAAATTTATCACAAATTTCATGAAATTTATTTTCTGAAATTTCTGCAGCTTCTAAAAATTCTTTTAAATATTTCCTAGGAATTTTCCCTTCGTATTCTTTCACAAGTTCTATTCCTCTTTCTCTAGTCATTCTTCCATAACGCATTTCAATTGATACGTGATCTGTTGTTCTACCAAATCCATATTTTAGAAATTTAAAATAATCATGAAATACTGTAAAATAAACATCGAGATTTTCCCATTTGTTATACGTCCCTTCTTTATTTTCTTCATTTTCTGAAAATCCTAATGTCTTAACTAATTCCAGTTGTTTGAAAATATCCCATTTTATGTACGAGCCCAAGAAAACTCCTGTCACACCAACTTCTCTAACTTCTTCATCTGTTGGATACAGATATGGTTTTAGATCATTAAGATCAAATCCATATTTCGTCATATCCTGTGGTTTTATTTTGTCAAGAAAGTATCCTCCATTTTTTTCATTCCAGTCTCTGTCTAGGATAGTATCTTTTTCAATATCTGTTGGTTGCCCATACTCTAATTGTGGATTTTCTCCCCAAATTATCAGAGGAATATTATATCTAACTGCAATTTGAACTGGAACTGTAAATATTCCAATATGTTCTGGCCATTGAAAATCACCTAATTCAGTTAGACCATACCTTGCTAATTTTAGGTAAATTTCTGGATTTGCTGTGAATTCTATACAATCTACTCCAATTCTCTTTAAATTTTCTAGATTTTTTTTACCAATTTCTGTTTGATCTAAAGGGTGAAAATTTACTACAAGAGGATTCAAACCAAATTCTTTTTTCATAATATATGTCTGGTATGTTGAATCTTTTCCGCCACTAACTGGTATTATACAATCATAATTTTTGTGATCCTTACTACGATATTTCTCAATTATCTGATGAAATTCTTCCTTTTTTCTATCCCAATCAATCTTATCCTTCATTTCATTATTGGTACATGCGCTACAAACTCCTTTCTCATCAAAGATTAGTTGAGGTTTAGTATCTGGATATAGACATTTTTTACAATATTTCATATCAAATCTGAAATTAATTCAGTATTAAAAGTAATTTTTGAATAGTGTTTAAGACTATTACTGAGAAATGCTCAATTTGTTGATATAATTACTCGGAAATATATAATTAGATTCACTTGAAAAATTCAATATTATTGTAAAATGACTGATAAAATAATATTCTGGTTGGATGCATTTCTAATGAATTTTTGTCTGGCAGTAGATTTACAAAAAAAACACGATTCTGAATTTTTTGCCATATTTGATATTACTAATAGAACAAAAAATTTCTTTGAAAATCAAAATATAGTAAAATTTCAAAAACAGTGGTTTTTGCATGATCATATAGAGATCAATAATTCAAAACCTGATACTAAATATCTAGAGGATTTTGAGAAACGTTACTCGATTAACATTTGGGAATTAGGTCTTAATGAAAGAATTTTCTATAATCATAATGATTTTTATAAATTTTCACATGATGAGATTCTTTCTATCCTTGAAAAAGAATGTAAATTATATGAAAACATACTAGATGAAACAAAACCAGATTTTTTAATTACTAGCGAAACTGCTCTTCATCACCAACATCTCTTTTATGAAATTTGTAAAAAACGTGGAGTCAAAATCTTAATGCTACATCAATCAAAATTGGCATACAAATGTACTATCTCCCAAGAACTTCATAAAATAGATTTCATGCCCAATTTAGATCAAATTATTTCTAAAAATCGTTCATTTGATGAATTATTATCCAAACTAAAATCATTTGATAGTGGCAAACAAACAAAATTTTATGCAGACAGCTTTGGAAAATCAAAATCAAGTAAATTGAAAGCATTATTTGAATATGTATTTAATTCTGATAACTCCAATATTGATACACATTTCTCATATTTTGGAAGAAGTAAATCCAGAGTTATTCGAAAATATTTCATGTATGCAATTCAAACTAAATTAAGAAAATCATTTATTGATAAAAACTTTGAATCTAAAATTCATTCTAATGAAAAATTTATTTTATTTACACTAAATCAAGAACCAGAACGTTCTACACTAATAGCTACGCCATATTATACCAATCAGATCGAAGTTATACGTCATGTTGCAAAATCATTACCTCCTGGTTACAAACTATATGTTAAAGAACACTTTTCACAAATCTTAAGGGAATGGAGAAAAATATCCTATTATAAAGAAATTTTAGACATACCAAATGTTCGATTGTATCATCCTTCTGCAGATATTGAAAAATTAATCCAAAACTCATCTTTAGTGATATCTATTGGTGGAACAACTCCATTTCAGGCTCCATTTTATCAAAAACCATCAATCATTGTAGCCGATTTGGGATATGCAGTTCTTCCCTCAGTCATAAAATTAAAGTCATTAGAGGAATTACCAATAACAATTCGTAATAGTCTAAATCTCAAAGTAAATTCAGATGACTTGGATCGATATTTTTCTATATTGGAAAAAAATTCATTCGATTTTAATTTTAAAGAATATGAAATTCTTGAAGGGAATTTTTTCAGACATGGTGGAAACTTTCATGATACGATAATTACAAATGAAAAAATGCAATCATTTTTAGAAATAAATGAACCTCTTTTTAAAATTCTGTCTGAAGAACATATTAAAAAAATTCAACAATTCAGGGAGTTAGAAAATTCCTCAAAATAATATTAAAATGGACTTCCTGTCAAATCTCAAAAATAAATTTCTACGTTCTAAAGATCTTGGAACTTTGGGATTTTCTGATCTTTTAGCTCGAGGTATAACAACAATTCTGTGGTTTTATCTTGCATCAATAATGGATGCTGAAGCATATGGTGAAATTCATTTTATGATGAGTGTTGCCGCCATGGGAAGTGTTCTATCGTTATTTGCTACTCCTACCGCCATTACAGTTTATGCATCAAAAAATCTTAAATTAGAATCTACATTATATCTAATCTCACTTATCGTTGGATTTGTTTCATCAATTATCATAATTTTACTATTATCTAGATTAGATGTTGGATTGTTAGTATTTGGATTCATCATAAATGATTTGACTATAGCATACTTAGTTGGTAAAAAACAATATTCTAAATACGCTAAATTTCTTCTAATTCAAAAAATATCTGCTGTCATTTTATGTATTCTACTATACTTTGCAATTGGAAATGTTGGTGTTATATATGGATTATTTATCTCATATCTGCCATTTTTAGTTCTAATATATCGAGGATTCAAAGATACAAAAATTAATTTTTCTGAATTAAAACTTAGAAAAAATTTCTTGATTAATAACTACATGATTAGTTTAGCCGGTGTATTTCGGGATCAATTTGATAAACTATTGATAGGTAGCTTACTTGGATTCTCTTTATTAGGAAATTTCGCAATTGCAGTTCAAATTTATGCCGTTTTTATGATACTTCCAAATATCGTTGTAAGATACCTCCTACCTGATGATGCAAGAAATATTCCAAATTCAAAATTAAAACAATTAACGATGTTAACTGCTGGATTAATATCTCTCTCTGGCATATTCATTGCTCCATATGTAGTCTCAATAATATTGCCACAGTATACTGACTCCACTCTATTTATCCAAATAATGAGTATTGGAGTGATTCCTGCAACTTTAGGCTTAATTTTATCTTCAAAATTACTTGGTTCAGAAAAAAGCAAACATGTTCTTATTGGAAGATGGATCTCCGCAATTACCATGATCTCTGGAATTTTGATACTTGGAACTTTCTACGGGGCAATTGGGCTTCCAATATCTTTTGTTATTACAAGCATTCTCTTTGCAACTTATCTATCTTTCAATCTTTACTTGAAGAAGGATAAATCTAAAAATGTACCTGATGAGGAAAACAACTAATGCAAAATAATCAATCTAATCTATCTGGATTTTGGGCTGAAGATTATCTAACCAATGAAAAGGTAAACGTCGATAATACCTCTAACCTGAACTTATTCATTATTTGGGAAAGATCACGAGACAAATCTAAAGTAATTATTGAAGATTTGACAAAGAAATTTGTCATCCGTCAAATCTATGAAGTTCAATGGAGCAAAGAACACTTTCTGACTAATCTAAAACGTTTCTATGAACGTAGATTACCTGAGGTCCAAGAAAAAGCAAATCTTTGTGGAATTGGCTCTTTTCTTGTTGTCTTGGTATCTGATCCAAACCCTATTCTTAAAAAAATGATTACCCCCACTGAAGAAGATGTTGTAAACATAAACATGATAGAAAATAAAATGAAATATAGAAAATGGGTAGGTGAAGAATATAGTATTCACAGTTCTATATCTGAAAAAGAAACAAACCATGATCTAACATTACTATTTAATAAAAATACAAAAGATTTGGAAAAAGAATTATCAAAAAATTGGGATAAGTCAATAAAAAAAATAAATCAAGACATAGTTGGTTATGATGGATGGTCAAATCTAAAACAATTATTCTATGTTTTTAATGGTACTGTTAACTATGTAATCTTACGCAATTTCGAAGGAATGCCAAATAAGTTTGATTTTAATGATATAGATCTATTAACAGAAGATGAAAAAATAAGATACATTATTGATGGAAATTTTTCATTATATGGTGATAATATATCTCGTCTGAAAATGAATCTTGGCACTGATCAAGTGGAATTTGATTTTCGGTATTTAAAAAATCAAAATTATTTTGATGAAAAATGGCTTAAGAATATTCTAAAGAATAGAGATTTTCACCCAAACGGATTCTATATTCCTTGCAAAGAAGATTATTTTTACACTTTGTTATATCATGCAATAGTCCATAAAAAAATAATATCTGAAAAAGCAAAACAAAAACTTGATGTCCTTGCTAAAGAATTGAATGTAAAAGATGTGACAGATGAAACTTTTAGTAATTTTGAACAATCTAAAAAAATCCTAAATACCTATCTTAGAAAAATGAATTATCAAAATTCCAATTCAATGTATTATAGATTAAGACATAATCAATTTATTCGACTCGCTAAAGTATCTATTTTTGTTGCTAAAACACAAGGATTGAAATTTTTATTAGGTGCAATCACACATAAAATACAAGTTTCAATGTCAGATTCAAAGAATTATGTTAATAAAAAAGGAAAAGTTATTGATCAAACTGATTATGACATGAATAACTAAAATTTATGATATACCATGGATAAAAAAATTACATTTCTAACTGAAAAACAAATTGACAAAGAGAAATTACTACAGATCCTTAGAAAAGATTTTAAAAAAATTTCTGGTTCAAATGATAAAAATATTTTAAACAAAGTAATCTCTTTGATTGAAACAAAAAATCTTTTGATTTCTCCTCAAGAAACCCATTTTCTAAATTCTAATCCTGACTCAATATGGGCAGAATATTTGATATTTAGACATAAATTTGAAAATTTTCCTAAAGAAAAAACGGTTGTTGATTTTCCATTTTATGTCCTAATTGAACCCGTCTCTGCCTGTAATCTAAGATGCATAATGTGTTTCCAAATTGACAAAACATTCTCTAATGATCGAAACTTTATGGGCTCAATGGATATTTCATTATTTAAAAAAATAATTGACGAATGTAAATCTGGCGGAACTAAAGCAATTACATTAGCATCGAGAGGCGAACCTACCTTACATCCAAATTTAGGTGAAATGTTAGAATATTGTAAAGATAAATTTCTTGAATTAAAATTAAATACTAATGCAACTAAATTAACAGAAAAACTCTGTCATCAAATATTAAAAAGTGGAGTAACCGATCTTGTTTTTTCTGTTGACTCGTATGCAAAAGAAGAATATGAATCTATTAGGATAAAAGGAGTTTTTGAAGAAGTTTTGAATAATATTAAAAGATTCCAGAAAATAAGAGAAGAATATCCGAATTCAAAAATTGCTACACGGGTTAGTGGTGTTAAAGTAGAATCTAGGCAAGATCCAAAAAAATTCAAAGAATTTTGGGAAAATTATGTTGATCATGTAGTTATGGTTGAAATGGAAAATAGATGGGATACTTATCATAATCCAAAAGAAATCATGGGTGCTGGGCCATGTAATTACTTGTGGGAAAGAATGTATGTTTGGTATGACGGAATATGTAATCCATGTGATGCTGATTACAAAAGTGAGTTATCAGTCGGTTCTGTAAAAAATTCTACAATTAAAGAAATTTGGAATAGTAAAAAATATCAGAAATTACGAGAACTACACACAAGTAATAAACGTGATAACTGCTTCCCTTGTGATAGATGTCCAATTGGTAATTAAATTAGGAATCATTGGGTATGGGAATCAGGCTAAACGTCTAATCACCATATTTAATGAAATTAAGAATTGTAATATAGAACTTGTTTATCACCCAACAAAATCTCTTGAACATTCTAATTCTACAAATAATTTTTCTGATCTTTTAGATTGTCATGCTGTTGTAATTACTACGCCAAATAATACTCATTTTGAATATATTCAAAAACTGCTGGAAAACTTTGATGGCTATATCTTCTGCGAAAAACCACCCTTAACCTCAAAAAACCATATTGAAATTCTAGAAAAAATTTCAAAAGAGAAAAAAGAAAAAATATTTTTTAATTTTAACTATAGATTTGGGGAAATTAGCAAGATAATTAAAAATTCATCATTAGATGAAATTGGGAATATAATTTCTGTTAATATCACTCTTAATCATGGTTTAGCCTTTAAAACAAATTACCAAAATTCATGGAGAGCAAATGCAGAAAATAATCAACATAATATTCTTGACACACTTTCTATTCACTATGTAGATCTTGCAAATTTCTTATTTGGAATTCCAAAAAACATAAGATATTTTCCTAGTTTAATGTCAAATAATGGTTCTTCATTTGATACATGTAAAATATTTATCAATTACGAAGATGGAAAAACAATATTCATTTCAAACTCTTATGCCTCGCCATATCTAAATGAAATAACGATAGTTGGAACCAATGGTCTTACTTCAATACGAGATGACCAAATTATTACTCGCTCTCCAAGAGATACCTTTAATGAAAAAGGTAGCTTCATACAACCTCCAATTATCTCGGAACAGGAATATAATCTAGAAAATGAATATATTGCTTCATTAAAATCGTCTTTATTATTTTTTATTTCAAAAGTAGAAAAAAGTGAATCTATAGATCTAAAATATTTCAAATCCAGTATGGAAACTAATCAAATAATTCTCAAACTACACGAAAATCCTGAAATTGATTATTAATTAATCATAAATTCCAATCTTATTACAGATAAATTCTAAATTAATATTATATTCATGTGGATCTGTAAAATATTAATTGAAAAAATCACCTCTAACAATAAAAATTCAAAAATCAATTCAAGATAGTACAAAAATCGTAGAAAGTCTTATTGATATGATCCCTGACTTAGAAAATTCTATCTCTCTAATTTCTAAATGTATCTCCCAAGGTGGTAAGATTGTATTATTCGGAAATGGTGGAAGTGCGGCAGACTCACAACATATAGCTGCTGAACTAATTGGTAGATTTAAAATAAATAGAAAAAGTTTTCCAGCTATTGCTTTAACAACTGATACCTCATGTATCACTGCATTATCTAATGATTATTCTTTTGATATAATCTTTAGCAGACAATGTGAAAGTCTTGTCCAAAAAAATGATGTAGTAATTGGAATTTCGACAAGTGGAAAATCAAAAAATGTTTTGAAGGGATTACAAATGGCTAAAAAGAAAGGTGGAATAACTATCGGTTTACTAGGTTCAAAAAAAGGTCCTATAAGTAAGGTTGTTGATATTGAACTTAGAGTTAATTCTTCATCTACATCTAAAATACAAGAAGCACATAGAATCATTTACCACGTAATATGTGAACATGTAGAAAATAATCTCACAAAAGGAAAAAAATATGTCTAAAAATATTCTAAATAAAAAAAATTGTTTCATAACTGGAGCAACTGGTGGAATTGGAAAAGAAATATGTAAACAATTAGCAGAAAAAAACTGTAATTTATTTTTAACAGGAACAAATGCTAAAAAATTAAAAAAATTAAAAAATGATCTTAAAAAAATAAATAATTCTATAGATGTTGGTTATACAAACTGTGATATCTCAAATCTAACTGAAATAAAAAAACTAATTAAAAAAGTTCGACAAAATTTTGGACGTATTGACATAATAATTAATTCAGCAGGTATTTTTGAAATTAAATCACTGAATCAAAGCACTGTTGTTGATTTTGATGAATCTTTTAATATTAACGTACGTGCTCCCTTCATTTTTTCTAAAGAATTCTCTAGAGACATGGTTTCTAAAAAATGGGGTCGTATAGTTAATTTGGGATCATCTTCGTCTTATGCCGGATTCAAAAATGGCACAGTTTATTCTTCTACAAAACATGCAATTCTAGGACTTACTAGGGCATTAAATTCTGAATTCAAAGAAAAAAATATTCGTGCATTATGTATTTCTCCAGGTTCTACCAAGACAAAAATGGCACGTAAATCAATTGATCAAAATTTTAAAACATTTTTAGATCCAAAAGAAGTAGCTCAGTTCATAATCTTTTCAATTACTTTTGATAATGAAATGATCACAGATGAAATAAGATTAAACAGAATGATTATTGAATAATATTATTCAAACGTTCTTAATTTTTTCATAACTGGAATTTCAGAATCCCATACACGTTTTATTCCATCACCCATAATAGTCTCAACACGTCTTACATCTCTTACCATTCTATCGAGTCCCGGCTCTTCTAATGAAGCTGCTTGATCTGAACCATACATGGATCTATTCAATGTGATATGTCTTTCAATTGAGGTTGCACCAAAAACTGTTGCAATTACACATACGATGTAGCTACTATCCTCATGACCACTATATCCTACATTACAATCAAACTCATTTCTCAATGTTTCAATACATTTCATGTTGGCTTCGTTTAATTTCATTGGATATGTGCTATTAGAATGTTGTAATTCAAATGGGCAATCATTTTTTCTAAAAATATCTACTGCATGATTAATTTGTTCAATTGTACTCATTCCTGTTGAAATGAAAGTATGTTTTTTTTCTTTTGCTATGACATCTAATAATTTCATATTAGTTAGCATTGCAGATGCAACTTTGTTATGCTTAAGATTATAGTTTTGTAAAAATAATTGACTATCGATATCCCATGATGATGCATACCAATCTATTTTTCTTTCTTTACAATATGCATCTATAATATCGTATTCTTCTTTTTCAAATTCTAAACCTAATTTTTGTTCTCTTGTGGTTGTGCCCCACGGGCTTTCTCTTGGAGTATCTAAAGTTTCTTGTGAATATACTTTCTCAACACTCCTTTTCTGAAATTTTACTGCATCACAATCACATTTTTTTGCTATATCAATAAGTTGTTTAGCTATATTGATATCTCCATTATGATTAATTCCAATTTCTGCAGTGATGAAAACCATATACGTTAAAAAATTATTTTTGCATAAATATGTATTTAGTATAATTTCTTCTTATTTCCAAATTTTTTTGTTACAATCAAATCACAAAGTTCTCTAAATGCTCCATTGCCCCCTAAATTTTTACAAATATGATCTACAATTTTTTTAATCTCATGATTAGCGTCTCTAGGAGACACTGAAAATCCTACTTTTTTTAAAATTTCTAAATCGTTCACATCATCTCCAATATATGCAATATTTTCTTCAGATAGATTATATGATTTGCATATTTTTTCTAATACATCTTCCTTCTTGATAATACCTTGGTATACTTTGACGATACCCATTTTGGAAGCCCATTTTAGCACAATCTTGTTCTTTTCTTTTGTAATTATTGCTGTAGATATGCCATTTCTCTTTAAGATTGATACGCCCATGCCATCTTTAGCATTAAATTTTTTCATGATGTCACCTTTTATGGAATAATACATTCCGCCATCTGTAAGAACACCATCAACATCTGTTACAACAAATTTAATTTTTTTAATTTTTTCATTTAATGTATGAATCATAATTGATAAAATCTTGGTAAGTATATTATAATAGTGATCATATTATTCTTCACTTGATAAAAGAAATTAGACATATTGGCATAGTAGTTAAAGATATGGAATCCTCCTTAAAATTTTATAGAGATTTGTTGGGATTAAAAATAATTCGCGATATGAATGAAAAAGGAGATTATCTCAATAACATGCTTTCTCTTGAAAATGTTCAAGTTAGAACTGTAAAATTAGGAATTGAAAATGATAATACATTGATTGAATTATTAGATTTTAAATCACATGTAGATAATGAAATTCGGAATTTTTATACAGTAGGTGCTTCACATCTTGCATTAACTGTTAGAAATATTGATGAATTGGTTAAGAAACTCTCTGAAAATAATATTAAATTTAATGCAGAGCCTCAACATTCTCCTGACGGATTAGTAAAGGTAACCTTTTGTAAAGATCCAGATGGAACCCCTATAGAACTAGTTGAAATGCTTACGCCACAAAATACAATAGGTGAATAAAAATGAATGATCTATTTTCTGTAGAAAATAAAATAGTTGTAATAACTGGTGGAACTAAAGGAATTGGAAATGCAATTGCAAATGAATTTGCTAAAAGAAATTCCATTGTTTTTATTTTAGATAAATTGATACCTAAAAAAAATAATCTAACTAATATTTCACATATCAAATGCGACATAACAAATAATACACAAATACATAATGCATGTAAAAATATTCTAAATAAAAATAAAAAAATTCATGTGTTAATTAATAATGCAGGTATCACAATTCCTAATAACACTAAAGATGATTATTCATTAAAAAATTGGGAAAAAACATTAACCGTAAATTTAACTGGTGCTTTTATCTGTGCACAAACAATTGGGAAAATCATGAAAAAACAAAAAAATGGTTCAATAATAAATATCACTAGCATAAATGCCGAAGTTGGGTTCCCAAATAATCCTGCTTATGTAGCATCAAAAGGTGGACTCAAAATGCTTACAAAATCACTTGCAAAAGATTATGGGAAATATGGAATTAGAGTAAATAATTTGGGCCCAGGATATATTCAAACTGATATGACAAAAAAGAGTTACAAAAATAAAAAAACTAGAAGTGTTCGCGAAAAACAAACACTGCTTGGCAAATGGGGTAATGTCTCTGATCTAATTGGACCTTGTATTTTTCTAGCATCTGATTCCTCAAAATACATCACTGGACAAGATATCTATGTTGATGGTGGCTGGTTAGCCAATGGTTTAATTGAATAACATTATTTTTATGATGAAAATTTTAATTCAAAAGTTATGACTAAAACTAATTATGATATTTTCATCCCAGCTAGATTAGATAGCTCTAGGCTCGAACAAAAACATCTGTCAAAAATTAATGGAAAACCTGCAATACTACATCTAATTGAACGACTACAAAATTGCAAAAAAATTCGAGAAATAATTGTCTGCACAACTAATAATCCTTCAGATAATTTGTTGGTAAAACTTCTTGATGAACAAAATATCAAATATTTTCGTGGAAATGAAAAAGATATTCTTCAAAGATTCTTAGATTCAGCGAAAAAATTTGAAACTGATGTAATAATTGATGTTGAAGGTGATAAGATCTATACTGATCCTTTCTATGTTGATGAAATTGTAAAAAATTTCTCCCAAAATGACAATCTTGATTTTATAATTGGAAATGATTCAGAAAAAAAATTTAATCCTACTAATCATGTAGTACATGGATTTATTCCTGCAGGAATTCATGTTAGAGCATTAGAAAAACTTTGTAAAATAAAAAAAACAAACAATACTGAAACTGGTTATCGAGAATTTTTCTTAACTCCTGGCATGTTCAAATCTCAATATCTTTTACTAAATAAAATTAAATTTCCACAACATGTTAGATTGACTCTTGACTACAAAGAAGATCTTGAACTAGCAGAAAGAATCTTTGGTGAATTAGGAACAAATTTCAATATTCATCAAGTTTCAAAACTTTTTATTCAAAAACCAGAATTATTAGAAATTACTAAAAAGATTATTAAAATTTGGGAAGAAAATTATGAAAAAAATCGAGCTAAAGTGCATTTTAATACTAACACATAATTCAAATTTTAATTACTAGTTTTTTTTGAAAGAATTTTTAATAATTCAATATACGATAAATATCCTAATGTACCATCATTAATTTTAATTGTAATAAATCGTAAAATCATAAATCTTTGTAATCTAATAAAATCAAAATCTTGTTTAAAATGAATATTCATTATATCTTTTAAAATTTTTATTGATTCTGTATGTTTACCTTTACCATTAAGATGTGATACAAATGAATCAATCATATTATTTCCCGCTATCATAAGATTTGTTCCTAACCAAACAAAGTCATAAGTTGGGTTTCCTTTCTCTTGAAATCTCCAGTCCCAATCTATTATGTTCACTAATGAATTTTTTCTATCAATCAGTATGTTTCTTGTTTGAAAATCTCCATGAACTGCGGTTTTTTTTAGCTTTAACGAATTCACATATTCATTATAATCATCAATCCATTTTTCAAAAGGTAATGAACTCATTGCATCAATACGTTTCAAATTATTTTTTACATCCTCCGATTCTCTTTCAATCTCTTTTAATGTGAGTAATTCTGATTTTGTTTCTTCCTGAAATTTTATAATCCATTTCATTGTTAAATCAAAATCATTCTTATTTGATGGATCTAAAACATCTCCGCTAACCCAATCTTCCATCATAATCTTCTCATCAGGCTCTCTCATATTCGGAAATTTTCTTTGAATTTCTACGATATTTTCTTTTAGATCAAATTTTTCTAGTTTACAAAAAACTGCTTTTTGAGGAATTCCAATTGAGTCAAGCAAAATATACATAATCTTACTATGACGAATGTTCTGAATACAATTTTTCAATCCAGATTTTTTTATTATCATGCTTTCAATATTTTCTGGAATATTGTTTTTATAACAATAAAATAAAAATGATGGAGCAAACTTCTCTACAAGTATCTTTCTTGATTTTGAATTTAATATCTTTAAAGAATTTCTAATCATACTAAATTTTTTATCAACAGAAAACGTCTTATCAAAATTTTCAAAAAACCATTCTAAAGACACATCATCCTCGATATTTGCCGAATAATGTGGTTTTGTATGCGATGGAAATACCCAATATGGTTTAACCTCAAATCCTGATGTTTCAAAAATTTTCTTATATCCGTTAATACTTTCAACAATCTCCTTTTCTTCTCCGTGATTATCATTCTCTTTTCTAAAAAGATTAATGCCATATTTGTTGTGAACACCTACACACATACACCCATCCTCTGTCAGTAAAGTTCTAATCATTTCAATATAATTACTAAAACCTATTGAAACATCTACTTGTTTAATCCCATTTAATATAATTAATTCAAAATAGTTTTTAGGAAATGTAAATAATTCTTTCTTTGTATTAATTATAGTAATATTTTTGATTTTTTTATTCTCAAATCTGTATTTTTGAATTAATGTTTTATCTGAATTTTCTTCAAATGACCAAACTTGTTCAAATGTATGTGAAAGGTTTTCTGGAATATTTCCAAAATCACTATTTATGATTAGACATCTAGAATTATTATTATTATTTACTCGAAATGCAATACTTCCTTCCATTTTCTCAAATTTACTCTCAAGTTCTAAATTATTTTCTAAAAATTTTTTTAGAGCAGTTGAATACCCCTCATTTTTAATATTTTTTATAAAATTTGAAATGTTATATTCTTCATTCATAACTATCAGATTTTTGATTTTATAAAATCAATCGAATTAACTGGGGTTGGATTAATTCTACGTAAATATGCAAGATAAATTGAAGTATAATCAAAAAAATATATCAAATTAATAATCTTTGAAATTATATTTCCTTTAATTGAAAAAATTTCTTTATACTCAATATCTTTTTCTTCAAAGTACTGTTTAAAAATATCATATCTCTGACTTGTTTTAACACTATCATCTAATCCTCTCAATAGAATTGGTTGTAGATTAGATTCTTTTTCCCACGCAACAATTCCATTATGTGATGTTTCTACGATATCTTCTATTACTGCATGGGATTTTGTATTCTCTTGTAAACAATTTCTAAATCGTATTGCTGATGATTCAAGACCATATGGATAATAAATTATTGGTATACCTTCTATCCATTTGGCTAAAGAGAGTGCCAAATTTTCTTCAGTTAGATTTTGGATCGAAATATTTTTCCATGTTTTATATAAATTTTCTATAGACTCTACTATGTCTGAATCTTTTATTGGTAACATTGGCTTTAGTATTCTCAACATTGTAAACAAAAATGCTGGAAATGAAGCTCTTGGTGAATGATTCTCTTTAACAATTCTATGTTCTAATTTATTTTGCTCACAGTAGTTTTGAATTTCTCCACCTGATGAAAAAGAGATTGATTTTAGATTATTCTTTTTCACTTGTTCTAAAATTGAAATTGTTTCGACCGTGTTACCTGAGACACTAGTACATACAACCAATGTATTTTCATTTGTAGTGTTTGGTAATTGATATCCTTTCACTACTGATACATGAATATTTGTTTTTGACATTATTGAAGCAAATACATCTCCTAAAGTTCCTGAGCCTCCCATTCCAGCAAAAACAAAATGATCAATATTTGCCAAATCTAATTCATTTCCATTATTATCAAAACATTGTTTTGCCAAATCTGGCCATTTCTCATATGCTAAATACATCTTTTCAGTATCAATTACATCAATTTCGTCTTGTGATAACATAATCAAAAAATAATTTTGATTGTTTATAATGGTGACTGTAGAATTATTACTAAAAACTTTAATGAAAATTTATTGTGATGCTAATATGACAGTAGAACTAATAAATTCTGGCGGAGATCATCGAGGAAAAATCCTTTTCTTTAAATCTAAAAATCTTAAAATAAATTTCTTTGAAATAAAAAAAAACTATGCACGTGGAGGTCATTATCATGATTATCCTGTAACATATGTGCTCATCTCGGGAAAAATTGAACATAGAACAAAATCTCTAGATACTGACGAAGAAATTATTGAAACCATATCTGCTCCTGCAATTATTAAACTTCCAATTAATACGGCAAATCTAATCTTTGCAATCAAAAATTCTATTTTTTTGGAAATGTTTGATGTTGAATATTCATCAAAGATTTTTGATGAATATAGAAATTTTGTTATTGATAAAAATAAAATACTGAGATCTGATGAATCTCATTCTAATCTTAGTATAGAAAATCAATTTGAAGATTCTCGAGGAAAGATATTCTTTTGTAAATTTGGTGATATTAACATAAATCTCATCGAAATAAATGAAGGATATGCTCGTGGTGGGCATTTCCATAATTTTGATTCCGAACATATCATTCTCACTGGTGAAATAAAATATTTTGAAAATGATCTTATAACCAATTCTGAATTAGTTAAAATAATAAAAAACCCTGAAATTATTATAACAAAGTCAAACATCGCACATATGTTTTTAGGAATTAAAAAATCATATTTTATTGAAATTTTTTCTGGAAATTATGATGCGATATTTTTTAATAAATATCGAAAAATCGTTGATAAAAAAATGAAAAATTAACTTAATTTAAAATAGGGAAAATCATTTACCAACATTATTGTCTCAAAAGGATACTCTAAAAACAGTAGAATGGAAGAATAATACCGTTATAATGATTGATCAAACAAAATTACCAAATATTCTAGAATATGTTACATACACTGATTTCAATCAAGTTGCTGATGCAATTCGTACTTTGGTTGTTCGAGGTGCTCCTGCAATTGGTGTTTCAGGCGCATTTGGTCTTGCTTTAGCTTCATTACAGAGTAATGCTACCGAAAAAACTGAATTAATTTCATATTTAGAAAATGCTAAAAAAATTTTATTTGAAACAAGACCTACTGCCATAAATCTTGCATGGGGATTAGATAAAATCATGGAATCTGCAAATCAAGCGATTTCCGTGGAAGAAATAAGACATAATGTTATTGAAACTGCTAAAAAAATGGCAGAAGATGATATAGAAATTAACATGGCAATGGGAAA
>CEUZ01157119.1_pt1 | contig 31619 bp, 25 predicted proteins | sample 361511 | NCBI WGS metagenome assembly CEUZ01 (sample SAMEA2622822, study PRJEB7988) | marine metagenome | biome: marine biome (ENVO:00000447); feature: surface water layer (ENVO:00002042); material: "saline water (ENVO:00002010), including plankton (ENVO:xxxxxxxx)" | depth 5 m | reverse complement strand
GAGAATATTTCATATAAGATGTAAATCCATCCAGCGATACCAATTATAAATCCAAGCGTAGCATTTATATAGCCAGCTTCACCTAGGTATCCACCAATTAGCATTACTAAAGATCCGATTAAAAGTCTCCAGAATATTCCTCCATCAACTTTTCTTACAGCTGCAAGAATTAAGTAGAATTCTATCATCTGTAATGGAACTGTAATTAACCAATCAATGTATCTGTATACTGTTGGAGAATCACCAGTTTGAACCCAAACACCTCTCATGTACATGTAGTGAATGAATGCAATACCAGTTACAAGTCCCGCCACAGTTACTGATGTTTTCCAGCCTGCGGCTACTGAACCTCTTTCTAAAAAGAAAAAAGCTGTAGCAGCTAACATACCCATTGAAATTACCCAAAAGGAAATTCCAACAAAGTCGTCAGACGCTAATAGGACAGTTTCTGCATTTGCTGCACCTGAAAAACCCATTAGGGCTACAGCTGCAAGAGCAAACAATTTTAGTTTTTTCATAAAAAACTCCCTCTTTTAGTTCGTTTTTTTTTAGTTTAAATTTAAACTAAGGTTCTATTCCGCAATAGAACCACAGTTAGGTGCTTAGATACCAAATTATCTAAGTTAATTGAAGACTTTTTAACAGTTTATTTGTATTGATTTTATTGACTTTTTAAAATTAAATACAATTCATTAGTTAAAATCATTAAAAAAACGGTTTTAAAACAAATCAATATGGAAAATAAATATAAAAGTATTTATGAACAATCGATAAAAAATCCTGAATTGTTTTGGGAAAGTGTTTCTAAAGATATTTTCTGGTTTAAAAATCCAACTAAAATATTAAATAAATCCAACCCACCATTTTATAAATGGTTTGAAGATGGAAAGACCAATACTTGCTATAATGCGTTAGACTTCCATATTGATCAAGGAAAAGGTGATAAAACTGCTTTAATTTATGATAGTCCAATAACCGGAAACAAAGCAAAATTTTCTTACAAAGAATTAAAAAATAAAGTTTCAAAATTTGCCGGGGCTCTCAAAAACCAAGGAATAAAAAAAGGCGACAGAGTTATAATTTACATGCCAATGATACCAGAGTCTGTTATTGCGATGCTGGCTTGTGGAAGGATAGGGGCAATTCATTCAGTCGTATTCGGAGGTTTTGCATCAAACGAACTCGCAAGTAGAATAGATGATAGTAAAGCTAAAATTTTGATCACTGCATCTTGCGGTTTTGAACCTGGTCGAACTGTTGAGTACCGTCCTCTTGTAGATGGTGCATTAAAACTTGCAAAACACAAAGTGGAAAAAGTTATTTTTTATCAAAGAAAGGGTCATGAAGTAAAACTAAATTCTCCATTAGAAATTAACTGGGAAGAATCATTAGCTAATGCAAAAGATGTTGATTGTGTAGAAATGGGTTCAAATGAATATGCTTATATACTTTACACATCTGGAACAACCGGAGTTCCAAAAGGAATTGTAAGAGATATTGGTGGTCATATAGTTGCTCTTAAATGGACAATGAAAAATATCTATAATATCGATGAAGATGATATATGGTGGTCTGCTAGTGATATTGGTTGGATAGTTGGTCATTCCTATATTGTCTATGCACCATTATTCAAAGGGTGTACAACTATACTTTTTGAAGGAAAACCAGTTGGTACTCCAGACGCTGGCGCTTTTTGGAAAATTATTTCTGATTATAAAGTTAAATCCCTGTTTACAGCACCAACAGCTTTTAGAGCAATTAAAAAAGAGGATCCGGATGGTAAATTCTTTTCCAAATACGATTTGAGTTCATTTCAATCACTTTTTCTTGCTGGAGAAAGAGCGGACCCAGATACTATTAAGTGGGCGGAAAATTTATTAAATGTTCCAGTAATTGATCATTGGTGGCAAACAGAAACTAGTTGGGCGATAAGCTCGAATTGTACAGGTATAGAGATGCAAAAAACTAAATATGGCTCAGCATGTAGGGCTGTTCCTGGTTATGATGTTAAAATAATTAAACCAGATCAAACTCTAGCAAAAGAAAATGAGATGGGAGATATAGTAGTCAAACTCCCTCTTCCTCCAGGAACATTTCCAACACTGTGGAACGCAGATAAAAGATATGAAGAAAACTATATGACAAATTACAAAGGTTATTATCAAACTTATGATGCAGGTCATATAGATGAGGATGGTTATATTTGGATAATGTCTAGAACCGACGACATTATTAATGTAGCAGGTCATAGACTTTCAACAGGAGCTATTGAAGAAGTACTTTCAGAACATCAATCTGTTGCAGAATGTGCGGTGTTAGGTATTTCAGATAAATTAAAGGGACAACTACCTATAGGATTAGTTGTTCTAAAAGCCGGAGTTAAAAAAGATGAAGATACTATTTCAAAAGAATGTATTCAAATGGTAAGAGATAAAATTGGACCAGTTGCAGCATTTAAAGTTGTAATAGTTATCAAGCGGTTACCCAAAACTAGATCAGGAAAAATATTAAGGGGAACAATAAGAAAAATAGCAGATAAAGAGGAATATAAAATGCCAGCAACTATTGATGATCCAGCTATTTTAGATGAAATAAAAGAAGACTTAATTAAAAACAATATTCTTAAGTAATGACTAAAACTTATTTATTTTTATTTGGTGCAGTTATATGTGAAGTAGCTGGAACTATGCTATTACCTGTAACTCAAAATTTTAGTAAATTACTCCCATCTTCAATTCTAGCAATTTGTTATATGTCTGCATTCTATTTACTTACATTTGTTGTTAACAAAATTCCTATTGCAATTGTTTATGCTACTTGGAGTGGACTAGGAATTTTTTCAATAGCAATCTTGGGTTATATTTTTTATAAGCAAACTTTAAATTGGCAAACAATTTTAGGTCTTTTTATAATTATAGTAGGAATCATTCTTGTAAATACATATACGGGAAAAAGTATTTAAAAATTAATTAAATAAAAGAGGTTTTCCTTCAGCATTACCTAAAATCTCTCCACCCTTCATTTTAATTTTTCCGTCAATTATAGTTGCTACTGGTGTTCCTTTAAACTCATTTCCATTGAAGGGTGACCATCCACATTTGCTTTCAATATTTTCATTTTTTATTACAATTTTTTTATTCATATCCACAATTGTAAAATCAGCATCATAACCTTCTTTAATAAATCCTTTATTCATTATTCCAAAAATTTTAATTGGATTTTCACATACAAAATTTATCAATTGAGTAAGAGATAATTTCCCATTGTTAACATGGTTTAACATCACTGGCATAAGTGTTTGAACACCTGGCATGCCCGATGGTGAATTAGGATATTCTTTTTCTTTATTAACTTTTAAATGTGGAGCATGGTCTGATCCAATAGTATCATTTAAATTATTCTTTACTGCATACCACAATCGATCGTAATGAGATTTATCTCTTATGGGAGGATTCATTTGTGCGTATGTTCCAAGCTTATCGTAACAATCAGGTGCATAGATTGTTAAATGTTGGGGAGTAATTTCAAAAGTAATATTTTCTTTATGTTGGGTTAAAAAATCTATCTCCTGTTTTGTAGTAATATGAAGAACATGGGCTTTCTTATTATGTCTTTCAGCAATTCTAACAATTCTTCTTGTGGATGACATTGCACATTCTTCACTTCTCCAAACTGGATGTGAGTGGACATCTCCATTTTTTATTAATTTTTTATTTTTATTTAAGATTTCTTCATCCTCTGAATGAACGGCTACAACTTTAGAACTATTTTGAAATACTTTATCAATATCTTTTTCATCTGCCACTAAAAGGTTGCCTGTTGAAGAACCCGCAAATAGTTTAATACCACAACATCCTTTTAAATCTTTTAGTTCTGCCAATTGGCCTACGTTATCAGCTGTTGCGCCAAAATAGAAAGCGTAATTGCAGTACATTCTATTTTTTGCAAGATCTAATTTTCTCTGAAATTCTTTTATATTTGAAGTTGGTGGATTTGTATTTGGCATTTCAAATACTGCGGTGATCCCTCCAGCCACTGCAGCTCTGCTGCCTGAATGAAGATCTTCTGTATCTGTTGAGCCGGGTTCTCGAAAATGAGTTTGTGTATCTATGCAACCAGGTAAAACTATTTGACCTTTTGCATTATAAACTTCTCTTGCTTCTTCTGAAACTTTGCCAATTTTTAATATTTTACCCTCTTTAACAGCAATATCTTTATCCTCTAACTTTCCATTAATATAACATTGTCCATTTTTGATTATTAGGTCTAACATTTTGTAGAAAAGTTATTATATTATAATTATTCTGAATTCAATTATGAATAAAAATAATGTTTATATTTTAGAAGATAGGAGCATTCTTTATGTTAATGGAGAAAATGTTTCAGAGTTTTTACAAAATCTTATTTCTAATGACATATTTAAAGTTACTGAAACAAATAGTTGTTTTGCTTCACTATTAACACCTCAAGGAAAGTACTTGTATGATTTTATAATTATAAAACATAAAAGTGGATATTTTTTAGATTGTGAAAAAAAAAATATTGAGGGATTGCTTGAGCAATTAAATCTTTATAAACTTAGATCTAAAGTTGAAATTTTAAATTTAAGCAATGAATTTGTTGTAGCGTCTATTTCAAAAGAAAAGTTTTTAGAATTAAGTGGATCTAAGGATAAAGCAGGTCATACGGTTAATTTCAATCACGATCCAATTTTTTTAGATCCTAGGACTTCAGAATTGGGAGCTAGATTAATAATTAATCTTGAAAAGTTATATTTATCACTTAAAAAATTAAAACTGAAATCATCAAACATAGATGAATATTATCAACATAGTCATAATTTAGGAATACCCCCAAAAGAAACTCAACAACTTCAAAATAAGATTTTTGGAATTGAATGTAATTTTGATAAATTAAATGGAATAGACTTTAAAAAAGGTTGTTACGTAGGCCAAGAAAATACTGCTCGAATAAATTTAAAAGACAAATTAAATAAAAGATTATTTGCTATAAATGTAGTTGAAGGAACTTTTAACGATGGAGACACTATAACATTTGAAAAAAAAGAAATTGGAAAAATTGTTATTAATAATAAATTTTCTTATGCTATTTTAAAATATAAAGAAAAAATTTTTAATTATGACTCTGAATTTGTTTGCGGTAACGCAAAAATAAAAATAATAAAACCAATTTGGCTTTAATATTATTTAATAAATTTTGATAAATTGGGTTTAAAATAGTTTGGGCCTTTCATTACTTTTCCTGCATCGTTATATATAGGTTTTCCATCTTCTCCTAACTTGCTCATATTTGAATTTTGAACCTCATCAAAACATTTATCTAAATCAACTCCAAAAGCATGTCCTGCGCCATAGGTTACATATAAAATATCAGTTAAAGCATCTATAGTTTCTTTAAGATCGTTATTTTTAATTGCCTCTTTTAACTCCTCCAATTCTTCACTTATTAAATTAATTCTTAAGCTATTTATTTTTTCAGAACTTAAACTTGGCTTTGTTTTTACTTCTTGCCCGAAAGTTTTCATGAATAATCCAACTTTTTGAAAATTTGTCATAATGCTCCTATATGATTCTTAATCAAAGTATTGTATAAGATTTATTAGATTGTATCCAAATTAAAATTATGAAATTTAGAAAAGAATTTGATAGCATTGGTTCTATTAATGTCCCTGCTGATAAATATTGGGGCGCATCTACCCAAAGATCAAAAAAATATTTTGACATTGGAGATTTTTTAGTAAGGCCAGTATTAATTAAATCAATTGCAATAATTAAAAAAGCAGCAGCAATAACAAACTATAAAAATAGAGACTTAGATAAAAAAATATCTAGTGCAATTGTTAAAGCATCCAATGAAATTATTATTGGAAAGCTTAAAGATAATTTTCCTTTAAAAGTATGGCAAACTGGTTCTGGAACTCAGACAAACATGAATGTTAATGAAGTAATTTCAAATAGAGCTATTGAAATTTTAGGTGGAAAAAAAGGAACTAAGAAACCAGTTCATCCTAATGATCATGTAAATAAAAGTCAGTCTACCAATGATGTTTTTCCAACTGCTATGCATATAGCAATTGCTTTAAAAACAAAAGAAACACTAGTTCCTTCGTTAACTCTGCTAAATAACGAATTAAAAAAAAAAGTACGAAAATTTAAAAGTATTGTAAAAATAGGTAGAACCCACTTACAAGATGCTACTCCACTATCATTAGGACAGGAATTTTCAGGATATCAATCTCAATTAGAAAAATGCATTGAAAGAATTAATAATGCATTAAATGAAATATATTTTCTTGCACAAGGTGGGACAGCTGTAGGAACAGGAATAAATACTAAAAAAAACTTTGATAAAAAAATCGTAAATGAAATCAGAAAAATTTCAAAATTACCATTTAAACCTGCAAAAAATAAATTTGCTGCTCTTGCGGCTCATGATGCAATAGTAAATTTTTCAGGAACTCTAAATACTACAGCAGTTTGCTTAATGAAAATAGCAAATGATATTAGGTTCTTGGGATCTGGACCTAGGGCTGGATATGGAGAATTAATTTTACCTGAAAATGAACCTGGTTCTTCAATAATGCCTGGAAAAGTTAACCCTACACAATGTGAAGCTGTTACTATGGTGTGCGTTAAAGTGATTGGAAACCATAATGGAATTACTATGGCTGGGTCTCACGGACATTTTGAATTAAATGTATTTAAACCTTTAATAATACATAACATACTTCAATCAATTCATATTTTGTCAGACAGCACAAGTAGTTTTGCTAAATATTGTATAAAAGGATTAAAAGCAGACAAAAATAAAATTAAAGAACATTTAGATAATTCTTTAATGCTTGTAACTGCTTTATCTCCTAAAATTGGATATGATAATGCTGCGAAAATCGCAAAAAGGGCATTAAAAAATAAAACAACATTAAAACACGAAGCTTTAAAATCTGGATTAATAGATGAAAAAAATTATAATAAAATTGTTAATCCAAAAAAAATGATTTTTCCGAGTTAATCAGATTTAAATGTATCTCTAATTATTTTTGTTAGTTGTTGTATATTGCTTACTTCATAATTTGAAAGATTTTCTACAACAAAATTTTCATCAGCAGCATCCTTTTTTGTATTAATATTAAAATTAAACAAATAAAAAGTTCCATCATCAATATTTGTCTCAATTTCGAAATAAATTTTATCTATATTTATTCTATTTTCTTTTGGAATCTGAAATCGTCTATAAAATTGTTTTTGATCAGAAATTATTAGTTCAGCGTTAGTCTTAATATTAAGCTTATCTATTCTTTCTATATATTCAAAGTTTGAAAATTTAATTTTACCTATTTTTTTTAAATTTACTGATGAATTTAATATATTTATCTTTCCCTCTTCAGTTAAAAATTCAAAATTTATTTTTTCTAGTAACTTATTATTTTTATTGTTAATTCTTAAATTAAATTTTCCATTTAAATTTTCATGCACTGAATTTTTAATCGAATATAGATAAGAGAAAATATTTTGAATTAATGATATTGCATCATACTTTTTTAAAACTAAATTTATATCAAAGTAAAAAGGATTAAGCTCCATTTCACCATATAGATCTGTTTTTATTATAGTATTAAATTTTTCAGTCTCAAACTTTAATAAATTATTCTGTTTAGAAAAAGTTATATTTAATTTATTATCTAAAAAATTTATCTTGGATTTTCCACTAATTTTATTTTCTTCTTTTTTTTCAAAATGGTTTAAAATATTAATATTTGGATTTTTAAATTTAATTGTACTTTCAACAAAATTTGGTTTTTGGTAATTTTTATTCCAATTAAAATTATAATTTATATCGAATAATTTTCCTTTTATTTTAAATTTTTTTTCTTTATTTTGAAGATCAATAAAATATTTTAAATTTTTTATAGGCGAGATGGTAGAAACTTCATTTTTTTTATTTACATAAAAAAAATTACTATTTTTTATTTCTATTGGTTTATTTATATTTTTATGAAGATGATTATTAAATATAAAAAAATCATTATCTTTAAAATAAAAATTTGTTTTATTTAGTAATATTTTTTTTATCTTAATATTTTGATTATTATAAAGTTCAAATAAAGATAAAAATATTTTAATATCATTCAGATCTGCTATTTTTGAATTTTGATCTTTTGATAAACTTAATTCACTCGTTTTAATGATTATATGTGGAGCAGGTATAAAGCGATATTTAACCTCTGATATATTGTTTATATAAAATTTAAAGTCTTGAGATATTTTATTTTCTATTTTAGTTATTTTTTTTTCATAATTAAATAATCCTGGGATTGAAAGTAATAAAAAAACTGAAAAAATTATTGCATATGCGGCAAAAATAATTTGAAAATTAGTTAATTTTATTTCTTTTATCGTATTTAAAAGTAAAATAAGTCTTTGATATACAAAAAGTTTTTTTAGATTTTTGATATATTTTTTCATGAAATTTAATAAAGACTTATACTATAAATTTATAAATGTTGAATTTGGAATATTTAAATGATCTTAATGAGGCACAAAATGAAGCTGTTTCATATATAGATGGACCTCTTCTAATAGTAGCTGGTGCTGGTTCTGGAAAAACAAAGGTTTTAACTTCAAGAATTGCTCATATGATAAAGCAAAAAAAGGCTTTCCCAAATCAAATTTTAGCCGTGACATTTACAAATAAAGCTGCAAGGGAAATGCAAAATAGAGTTAGCAAAATACTGGGTAAAGAAGCTACTGGATTATCGTGGCTTGGAACTTTTCATTCAATAAGTGCTAAAATTTTACGTAAACACGCTCAGGCAGTTGGTTTAAAATCAAACTTTTCAATCATTGACCAAGATGATCAGCTGAGGTTAATAAAAAATATTTCTAAAGCTGAAAATATAGACATAAAAAAAATTTCTCCGAATGTGATTTTATCAACGATAGATAGGTGGAAAAACAAAGGATGTTATCCTGATGACGTTATTCTTAATAAAAAAGACCTTTTAGAAAAAAATTTTTTAGAAATTTATAAAATTTACCAAAATAAGTTGATTGATTTAAATTCAACTGATTTTGGAGATTTAATATTACACTGTGTTAAAATTTTTGAGAGAAATAAAGATATTAAAGAAATATATTCAAAAAATTTTAAATATATTCTTGTTGATGAATATCAAGATACCAATCATATCCAAAGTAAATGGCTTCTTAGTCTTGCAAAATATCATAATAATATTAGCTGTGTTGGCGATGATGATCAATCAATTTACAGTTGGAGAGGTGCTGAAATAAAGAATTTTTTAGAATTTGATAAGATATATGAAAATACTAAAATTATTAGATTAGAAAAAAATTATAGATCTACACAAAATATATTATCCGTTGCTTCCAAATTAATTGAGAATAATCAAAATAGAGTAGGAAAAAAATTATTTACTAATGGAGAGAGTGGAGATCTAGTATCTTTAAATTGCTACAGAAGTGTTAAAGATGAAGCTATAGATATCTCTGATAAGATTGAAAAATATAAAAAAGACTTTTCTTTAAATAATATGGCAATCTTAGTAAGAGCTATTTTTCAAACAAGAGAATTTGAAGAACGTTTTTTAAAAATTGGACTTCCTTATAGAATAATTGGTGGAATTAAATTTTATGAAAGAGCTGAAATAAAAGATTGTATCGCTTATTTAAAAATAGTCCATCAAGATCAGGATGATCTTTCTTTTGAGAGAATTATTAATGTTCCAAAAAGATCTATAGGGGAAACATCTTTAAAACACATTAATGAATTTGCAAAAAAAAATAAAATAACTTTAGAGGATGCAGCTAAAAAATTAATAGAAAAAAATGAAATTAAACCTAAAACTAAATTAGGATTAATAACATTGTTAAATCAAATTGAAAAATGGAGAAATGATTTTGTAAATAAAAAAATAGGTCATATAAAATTACTTCAAATAATTTTGGATGAGTCAGGCTATAGTCAAATGTTAAAAAATAAAAAAGATTTAGAAAATGAAAACAGAATAGAAAATATAAAAGAATTATTAAGTGCAATGAAAGAATTTGATAATTTAGAAAGTTTTTTAGAACATGTTTCTCTGGCAACCTCAATTGATAAAAATTGGGAAGGAGATAAAATTAATTTAATGAGTATGCATGCTTCTAAAGGTTTGGAATTTGATGTGGTTTTTCTTCCAGGATGGGAAGAAGGACTTTTTCCTCATCAAAAATCCATAGAAGAAAAAGGTGAAAAAGGATTGGAAGAGGAAAGAAGATTGGCTTATGTTGGAATTACAAGAGCCAAAAAAATTGCAAATATATCATTTTCTATGAATAGATTTTATCAAGGCGATTGGATTGACTGTTTGGCTTCAAGATTTGTTGATGAATTACCTGAAGAAAACCTCAAAAAAAATAATCATATAAATCATGATCAAATAGATGATTTTGAGTTTAATCAAGATGTTGAATTTGATGGTGAAATACAAAGTCCTGGTTGGAAAAGATACCAAAAAAAATTAAAATCAAATTGATGAATCATACTTTAAAAAAATTAAAAAATTTAATTTTAACTCATAGCTTGGATGGGTATATTATTCCTAAAAATGATGAATTTTTCTCAGAATACGCTAGTCCAGATAGACTAAAAAAAGTTACAAATTTTAGTGGATCTGCAGGATTGGCAATAATTTTGATACATAAAAATTTACTTTTTGTGGACGGCAGATATACAATTCAAGCTAAAAAACAATCTGGAAAAAATTTCTCAATATTTCAAATACCCAATTCTAATCCGAGAGAGGTATTAAAAAAATTCAACAAAAAATTAAACTTAGGTTTTGATCCAAAATTATTCACAAATCTTTCTTTGCTTAGATATTTTGGAAATGATTCAAATTTAATACCAATTCATACAAATTTAATAGATCAAATTAATCCTATAAAAAAAAAGAAACTCAAAGATAATTATTTTTATGCACTGACTAAAGAAATTGTTGGTGAAAATACAAACTCTAAAATTAAAAGATTAATTAAAGAATTAAAAAAAAATAACATAGATAATATATTTATATCAGCTCCTGAGAATATTGCTTGGCTATTAAATTTAAGAGGAAACGATAATCCCTGCAGTCCAATTCCAAATTCAAACTTAATAATAAGTAAAAATAATGATTTATTTTTATTTTCTAAAAAAAGAAAAGTTAATAAAATTAAGTACTTAGATATTTATAAAAATTTAAAATTCTATGAATTTAAAGATTTTTTTAAAATTATTAAAAACTTACCAGGTAAAAGCTTTTGTGTAGACCATTTAACATGTTCAGTATTTCATCAATCTTTAATAAGTTCAAAATTTAATTTTAAATCTTTTATCGACCCCTGTTATATAATGAAATCAATTAAAAATAGTACAGAAATAAAAAATACGATTAAAGCTCACGAACATGATGGAGCAGCTTTAACAAAATTTTTATATTGGATCAAAAATAATAACAAAAAAATTATAACTGAATTATATGCTGAAAAAAAATTAGAAAAATTTAGAAAAAAAAATAAGAGTTATATTTCACCAAGTTTTAATACAATTGCTGGCGCGGGCCCAAATAGTGCAATTATTCATTATAAGGCTAATAAAAAAACAAATCGTAAAATTTTCAAAAATGATATTTTTCTTTGTGACTCAGGTGGCCAATATAAATATGGAACAACGGATGTTACTAGAACACTATGTTTTAATAAACCATCAAAAAAAATTAAGGATCGATTTACTAGAGTTCTTAAAGGACATATTGCTGTAATCAATACAAATTTAAATAAAGTTAATACAGGAAAAAAGATTGATATTAAGGCAAGAAAGTATTTGAAAAAAATAAATTTAGATTATTCTCATGGAACTGGACATGGCGTTGGTTATTATTTAAATGTTCATGAAGGTCCTCAATCAATTTCTAAGTTTAATAATATACCACTCAAACCTGGAATGATACTAAGTAACGAACCTGGATATTATGAAGAAAATAAATTTGGTATTAGGATAGAAAATTTAATTTATGTAAAAAAAATAAAAGAAAATATATTTTTTGAAAATTTAACATACGCACCAATTGATGTTGATTTAATCGACTTTAAACTTTTAGATAAAAAAGAAAAAAAATATTTAAGTAATTACCATTTAAACACTTATAATAAATTAGCAAAATATCTTAATCTAAAAGAAAGAAAGTGGCTATTAAATCTAATTTAATAATTTTTGCCATTTATCTTGATCAATAACTTCTATTTTTAATTCCTTTGCTTTTTTAACTTTTTTTGATGTTGGATTTTGACCAACAATTAAATAATTTAGCTTTTTACTGACGTTACTCACAAATCTACCAGCATTTTTTTCAATTAATGATTTTGCTTCCGCTCGACTTATGCCGTCAAGTTTTCCAGTTATCATAAATGTTTTATTTTGAAATTTACCTTTTTTAAAATTTTGTTGGTTTGAAACATCTAAATATTCGTTTAACTTATTTACTACCTGATTATTAGTTCTATCAGCAAAAAATCTTTTTAATGAACTTACCTGTGTTTCCCCCATTCCATCAATATTAAGTAAATTGTTAAAATTAAATCCCTTGTTTATTTCCACAAAATTTTTCACTGATTTAAAATATTTAGATAATAATTTTGCATTTTCTTGTCCAATATGTCTTATTCCCAAAGAAAATATAAATTTATCCATACTTATCTTTTTTGCATTCTCGATTGCAAATTTAAGATTAGCAACTGAAAGTTTTCCCCAACCATCTAAAGATTCTATTTTGTCATAATCTAAGCTGAATATATCCTGAGGAAGTTTTATCAATTTTAATTCCCATAATTTTTCAACTACTTTTTTACCTAAGCCTTCAATATTTAGTGCATCTTTCGAGACAAAATGTTTAATTTTTTCAATGGCAATTTTTTCACATTTGAAGCCTTCGCTTGGACACCTTTTTACAGCATCATATTTCTTTGTGATAAGATTAAATTCTTTTACTATTTTTAAACCACATGAAGGACATTTTTCCGGAAACTTATATTTTTTTGTATTTTTAGTTCTTTTAGAAAGATCAACTGAAAGAACATGTGGTATAACATCTCCTGCTCTTTCAACTTTAACAGTATCACCTATTCTTATATCTTTTCTAATTATTTCATCTTCGTTATGTAATGTTGCGTTAGAAACTAAAACACCTCCAATATTTACAGGTTTGATTTTTGCTACTGGTGTTAATGCACCTGTTCTTCCAACTTGTACATCAATATCTAAAATTTCAGAATATGAACTGTCTGCCGAAAATTTATGTGCAATTGCCCACCTAGGTGCATTTGCTACAAATCCAAGTCTTTCTTGTAACTTAAAATCATTTACTTTATAAACTAAACCATCCACATCATAATCTAAATCATGTCTTATTTTTTCAAATTCTATATGATTTTTTTGTAAATTATTAGTTCCTTCTATAATTCTATTAAATCTACTTGTTTTAAAACCCCATTCTTTTAAAAATTCAAGAAATTCAGATTGTTTATTAATTTTAAAATTTTTAATATAACCAAAAGTATAAGCTATAAACTTAAGAGGAATTTTTTTTGTTTCACTTGGATTTTTTTGTCTTAGAGATCCAGATGCTGCATTTCGAGGATTCGCAAAATTCTCTTTTATTTTTTGAAAATCATTATTTTCTATAAAAACTTCTCCTCTTATATCAATATCCTCTGGGAAATTCTTACCTCTAAGTTTGCTAGGAATATCTAAAATTGTTTTTAAATTTTCTGTAATTAATTCACCCTCATATCCATTGCCTCTAGATAATCCTTTAGTTAATTCTCCATTTTCATAAGTTAAAGATGCTGATATACCATCTATTTTTGGTTCAACGCTATATTCAAGTATTGTGCCTTTATCTAAATTTAAAAAATTAAATATTTTTTTTTCAAAATTATTTAGGTCTTCTAAGTCGAATGCGTTTGATAAAGATAACATGGGTATCCTGTGATTAGATTTTGAAAAGTTTTTTGATGGTCTAAATCCAATTGAGTTAGATGGTGAGTCTTTACTTTTTAAAAAAGGATATTTTATTTCTAATTCTAGAATTTGATTTTTTAATTTATCGTATTCTCTATCAGAAATTTTCGGATTATTTTTTTCAAAATAATATTGATTATGTTTTTTTATTTCACTTATCTTTGAAGTATATTTTTTTTTTATAGTTGAACTACTCATTTGAAACTAAGTAGTGATTTAATTTTATCAAGGGTAGTTTTTTTATTTTTTTTATTTTTTTTATTTTTCTCTTTTTCATAATTTTTATTAAAAATTTTATACGATTTTTCATACCATTCGCCAGATTGATAATTATATCCAAGCATACTAGCATATTTTTTAGCCTCATCTGTTAAACCAAGTCTATAATAAATTTCTACTAATCTATGTAGTGCTTCTTCAACATAAATTGTCGTATTATAATTTTCTAATACTTCTTTATATCTATTAATTGCTGGTATCCATTTTTCTTTATCACTATAGTATTTAGCTAAATACATTTCTTTTGATGCAAGCATTTCTTCAATCAGATTTAATTTATATTCTGCATCTAAAGCAAAATCACTATTCGCAAAATTTTCTTTAACTATTATAAAATTTTTTTTTGCCTCTAAGATAGGTCCTAAATCTTTTTTTTCATTTATTATCTGTTCATAATAATTCATTGCTAGCAAATATCGTGCATAATCTGTTCTGACATTATTTGGATATGTATTTAAAAATCTAATTAATTCATTAATTGAGTCTTCGTAGTAATCTTGTGAGTAAAAAGAATAAGCGGCCATAAGTGAAGATCTTGGAGCCCATATTGATTGGGGATATAAAATTTCTGCTTCATTAAATTTTTTTGCAGCTAAGATTGCATAACCATTTTCTAGTTCGGCTAAACCCTCTTTGTAGGCTTCTATCATAAGAGCATTTATATCCTCGTTTTTGATTTCAGGTTTAGAGACTTCTTTATTATTTTTGCAACTAAATAAAAAAGCTAAAAATAATATTAAAAAAGTTTTAATAAAAAAATTCATCAACTATAATGTTAGTATATAAAAAATTATTGCTTTTATGCAATAGATTTTAATTCAGGTTTATTAATGAATGTATGTGGTAGGTTTTTTTCTTTAAGTTCAAAAATAGAAAAATTAGCTTTGTTTTCAAAAACTTTTCTTAACAATTTATTAGTCAAGCTATGTCCTCCCTGAGAACATATTACGTGTCCAATAATTTTATACCCTGCTAAATATAAATCTCCCATACAATCTAATATTTTATGATTTACAAATTCTAAATCGTTTCTAAGACCACCTTCATTTAAAATTTTCTTATTATCCACGACAATTGCATTCTCAAGACTGCCGCCTTTTCCAAATCCATTTTTTTTTAAATTTTCAATATCTTCATATAGACAAAATGTTCTCGAATTATATACTTCATTAAGATCATCTTGGTACACACTTATAGTATTTCTTTGATTAGAGATTATTGGGTTTTTGTATTTTATTTCAAAATCTATATCTAGGCTCACTTTAGATTTATTTATTGAAATTGACTTGTTTCCTTCTTTAAGATTTACTTCTCTTTCTATTTTAATAAGCTTTATCGGAACATCGCTGGATTTAAAACCAATACTTAAAAACAACTCAACAAATTTTTTTGCAGATCCATCTAAAATTGGAACTTCTTCAGAATTTATTTCCACTACAGCATTGTCTATTCCAAGTCCATACATTGCTCCCATTAAATGTTCAATTGTAGAAATTTTAACACCATAGCTATTTTCAATAGTTGTACATAACATTGCATTTGATACATTAAATATATTTGGTACTACTATATTGTTCGAATTTAAATCAACTCTTTTGAAAACTATACCCGTATTTGGTTCTGAAGGTAAAATTTTCATCTTCACCTCTTTGCCTGTATGAAGACCTACACCTTCAAACAATATTGGTTTTAAAATTGTTTTTTGATTTAGTATTGACATAATATGTTTATACTAAAGTGGCTTGTGTCAAAAAATACAACAAATGTTACAAGAAAATACTAAAGTCTAGTTGAATAAATTGAATAATTTCTCAAAAAAACCAATTTTTTTGGGTTTTTTTGAGATAAGGCTAACTTCATTATTATTATTATGATGAAAAAGGTTGTGTGCCGATCTACATATTGATTCTAAATTTTCATCATAAAAATTCATCTCATCTATAAAATCATACTTATTTTCCAAATAAATTGCATTATTATTTAATATTTTAGAACCTTCTCCAGTAAAAATTAAAATATATTTATTTTTTTTGTTTATATTGTCAAAATTAACTTTTTTAAAAGACAAATTAATTATTTCTTCTATCCTTGCAAATATAATTTTTTTTATTAATTCTTGAGATATATCTTTATTAATTAATTTTATATTATCTTCAAAAATATTGTTCTGTAATTTATCATCACTAGTAAATACCGTCTCTGATTTATTAAAACTTTTTTTAATAATTTCAGATTCTTCTTCACTCAATTTAAGTATTTGGGATATATCAGAAGTTATATGGTTACCACCCACAGGAATTGAGTGCAAATAAGTCAAAATATCATTATCATATACAGCTAAGCACGTTTTTTTAAATCCAATATCTAAAAATATTTTTTTTTTATGATTTTGAAAAAATTTATTATAATTTAATGATTTAACATATGATGAGCATGAAAAACTATTTATTATAATATCATTGTGATTAAAAATATTTTCAATTTTATCTAATATATTTTTGGGAAAGCATATAAATTTTATTTCAAGAGTAAGATTCTTACATTTTAAACTAATTTCAGGAATTTCTTGAAATATTTTTTCGTCAAAGATAAATTTTTTTACAATCATGTGAATAATTTTATTATCTTTATTATTTTCTTGAACTATTTGTCTAGATTCTTGAAGTAAAATTTTAATATCCTCTAAACCTATATTCTTACCCTCAAAATTTTTTTTTAATGATATATCAATCGAATTATAATTAGATAAATCAAGCATAACGTTTGTCTCTTTAATATGAAAATTAATTTTTTTTTCAGTCAGATGAATAAGTTCTTTAATTTTTTTTTCTAAAATTTGAAAATTTATATTTTCTAAGCTTGTTTTAGAATTTGTTTTTTTTTCCGTAAAATAATCTTTAGAATTTGAATTTGAATTAAAAACACCTAATCGTGTTTTATACGCACCAAAATCAATAAATGTTTCTAACATTTTTTATTCATCTAATATAATTAGTTGTCCAGGAACTCTTAGGTCAATAATTTTAATATCATTAAATTTACTATTTGTAAGAATTTTATTTAATTTATTAAATGAATTTTCTAAGTCATCTTTTGGTAGCTTAATAACTAAATTACTTTTCATCTCAATGTCCCATCTTTTGCCTGGAAAGTGATAGAAGCTATTGACTTCATTGTAATTAAAATTTGTATTATTAATTTGTTTAATAAGATTAATAAAACTTTTACCGGAAAAATTTCCAAATATATTTGGTAATTGAATTTTATCTTGGGCATATTTAACATCAATTAATTTACCATTTGATCCAACAACATATTTTACATTGTTTACCATAGTTTTTGCTAAATAATCTGTTTCTGTTAAATGAATTATTATTTTAGAAGGATAAATTTTAGAAACTTTATATTTATCTATAAAAGAGTATTTATTCAAAATATGTGTAATTTTTTTTTCATCAATATTATAAATATTTTTATGTTTAAGAAATTCCATTTTATCCCTAATTTCTTCATTGATATCTATTTTCAATCCAAAAACTTCAATATTTTTTACTTTAGGAGTAAAATTAAAACTATTAATTACATTAGTGTTATTAACTGTACTTAGTAAAATAAATAAAAAACCAAAGAAAAAATATTTATATTTTTTATCTATAGACTGAAGCATCTTTGATCATCCATTCAATTAATTCTATAAAACTTATATTTTGATATTTTGCAATTTCCGGTACCAAAGATAATGATGTCATGCCTGGTTGAGTGTTAATTTCTAAAAGATAAAATTTATTTTTATAGAACTTAAAATCAGATCTAGTAACTCCTCTACACCCGATCGCTTTATGAGCTTTTAAAGAAATATCCAATACTTTATTTAGATATTTTTTTTCTATTTTTATAGGAATTATATGCTCTGTTTTTGCACTCTTATTATATTTCGCCTTGTAATCGTAAAACTTTCTTTTAGGTTTTAGCTCAATAGCTCCAAGTTTCCTATTCCCCATTATTGCTACTTGTATTTCTCTACCTGGAATATATTTTTCAATTAATATCTCTTTATAACTTTCAAGTTTCATTAAATTTTTATTAAAATTGTTATTATTACATATATAAACCTCTACGCTTGATCCTTCATTTAAAGGTTTAATGACAACTGGAAATCCTAATTTTTTTTTTATTTTTTTTTTTAAATAATTTATTTTAATACTATTTTTAAAAGAAAATTTAATATATTTAGGGGTTGGTAAATTATTCTTAAGAAATATTTTCTTAGATAAATCTTTATTAATTGCAATTGAAGATGCTAAAGGTCCTGAATGGGTATATTTTATTTTTTCTATCTCTAGTAAAGATTGAACATAACCATCCTCTCCATACCTTCCATGTAAAGCATTGAAAACTACGCTTGGCTTAAATTTTTTAATATTACTTATTAAATTTCCATCGGGTTCACAGATTTTAGTTAAATATTTTTTCTTTTTTAACTCGTTATTGACTGATCTAGCGGTTATTAAGCTAATTTCTCTTTCTTTTGAAAAACCACCAGCAAGAATTAAAATTTTTTTTTTCATTTATTTAACTAGGACTAGCTCTAATTCTATTTTTACTCCAGTTTTTATTTCTACCTCTTTTTTTATATATTGAATTAATTTGAGCATGTCATCATATGAAGCATTATTTTTATTAATAAGAAAATTACAGTGTTTTTTTGAGATTGATGCATCGCCGAATTCAGTATTTAAAGAAATCGATGATTTAATTAGCTCCCATACCTTTTTATTAGTTTGATTTTTGGGATTCTTAAAAGTACTACCTCCCGTTTTTATTTTTGTAGGTTGGGATATTTCTTTTTTTTCCTTTAGTGTAATAATTTCTTTTTGAATTAATTGTTTCGTTTTTTTTTTTCCTTTAAGTGTTGCACTTAAAAAAATCATATTTTTGGGTAGGTTGCATTCTCTATAATTAAATATTATATCTTTTTTTAATATTGAAACTACCTGTCCATCAAAAGTTACAGCTTGTACAGAAATTAAACTATCTTTAATTTCATGATCAAAACATCCAGTATTCATTCTTATAGCTCCACCTATGGATCCAGGAATACAAGACAAAAATTCAAATCCTCCAATGTTATTTTCTTTAGCAAACTCTGAAACTTGTTTATCTGTTGCGCTACTTCCAGCTATAATAGTAGTTTCATCCAAAAGAGATAATTTAGAAAAATTTTTTCCTAACTTAATTACTACCCCATTATATAGTTTGTCTGAAATAAGAACATTCGAACCAGCTCCAATAACGAAAATTTTACCCCTAGACTTATAAATTTTTAAAAATTCTATTAATTCTTCAAAATTTCCGGGCTTAAAAAAAATTTTAGATTTTCCACCTATATTAAACCAATTTATTTTTTTTAGGTCATAATCAAAAAATAATTTTCCATGTGTTTTATTTGAAAATTTCTCAATATCTTTAATATTCATTCTTATAATAATTTAGGCAAATTTCTAATCCAGGATGATACTGATCCAGCACCCATACCGACAACTATTTGATTTCCAAATATATTTTGTTTGGTAAATCTTGCTAGGTCGATTTCATTGTTAATTAAAATAATTTTTACTTTAGAATTTTTAATAATTTCTTTAGCGAAATTTTTGTATTTAAATCCTAGTTTAAAATTTTCGCCCGCTTTATATATTGGACATAAAACGACAGTATCTACTTTTTTAAAGGCAAAAGAAAAATCTTTTCTCAATGTTTTCAATCTAGAAATTCTATGAGGTTGAAAAATACAAACTATTTTCTTATTGTTATAGACCTTGCTAACTCCATTTATAACCTCCTTTATTTCAGTTGGATGATGTGCATAATCATCATAGAAATTTACATTGTTGTAAGTAAAAATTTTAGTAAATCTTCTTTGAACACCTTCAAATTCATATAATGCTTTTTTAATTATTTTTTCAGATATTCCAACAGATGAGGATACCGCTACAGCAGCGGTAGTATTTCTAATATTATGCATCCCTATGGTTGGTACTCTTAAATTTTTTATAATTTTATTAGATATCCCGGGAACTTTAATTTTCAAATCAAATTTAGAAAAATTTATATTTTGAGTAATATTTAAAATTTGAAAGTTTGAACCTTTTTTTACCCCATAAGTATAGTAATTATTATTCTTAATTTTTTTTAAAATTTTTCTATTATTTTTATCATCTATACAAACAAATGCTTTTCCAAAGGAAGGAGTTTTTTCAATAAAAGTTGTAAATTTATTTTCTAAATTATTCATAGTTTTATAAAAATCCAAATGTTCTTTATCAATATTAGTAATTACAGAATATGTTAGTGGAACTTTTATAAAACTTCCGTCAGATTCATCAGACTCCAATATACACCAATTACTTTTTCCTAGCTTAGCAGAATTTCCAAATGAATTTAATACTCCCCCATTAATTATTGTTGGATCAATTTTTGCTTTAGAAAATATTTTAGAAACCAATGAGGTGGTTGTAGTTTTTCCATGAGAACCTGCAATTACAATATTTTTCATAAGAGAAACAATGTGTGCCAACATTTCTCCACGAATGTAAATAGGTAATTTTTTTTTTTTGCTAAAGTTAACTCTTTATTATTTTTTTTTATAGCTGATGAAATTACTAAAATAGAAACTTTTTTGATATTTTGCTTATTATGTCCTATTAAAACTTTGATTTTTTTTTGTCTTAATCTCTCAATATTTTTATTATTTGCTATATCACTCCCTTGAACCCTAAATCCTAATTCATTCATTATTAAAGCTAGACCACTCATGCCTATTCCACCAATTCCCACGAAGTGTATTAACTCATTTTTTGCTAATTTAATTTTCATTTATAAGATTTATCAGTTTTTCATTTATATCATTCCAGACGTTTTGATAAGAAAATTTATTTAAATTTTCTTTTTTATCGCTATATGCATTTTCATCTTTAAATATCTCACTGACTAAATTTTTAAATTTAGTATATTCAAAATCTTTTTGCTCGAAAACCCAACAGCAATTTTTATCCAAATAATATTTTGCATTAAAATATTGATGGTTATCTTTTGCATAAGGAAATGGAACTGCTATAAATGGAATCTTAAAATATGCTAATTCAGATATTGTCGAAGCTCCCGATCTAGTAATTGCTAAATCAAATATATGAAACTTACTATATAAATCTTTATCAAAACTAAATATATAATTTTCTATTTTATTATCATTATAAATCTTTCTTATTTTAGATTCATTTTTTTTATCTTGTATTTGTTGGTAAACTTTTAATTTAAATTTGCTTGCTAAAGTAATAATTAAATTCTGCATTGTATGATCAAAAAATTCAGCGCCCTGACTACCTCCTAAAATTAATATATTAACAGTTTCTCTAATTTTAGAATTTTCATTTTTTTTAATATTATAAATTTCTTTTCGTAGAATTGGTTTAGATATATATAATTTTTCATGATATTTTGATGCTAAGCCCTTTAAATCATTATTATAGCAAATTATTTTTTTTGAAAATTTTAGAATTAGTTTGTTTGATCTCCCTAAAACTAAATTTGGTTCAAATAAAAATAATTTTATATTAAGGATTTTTGATGCTAAACATAAAGGTAGAGTCATATATCCGCCAGTACTCAACAAGATTTCTATTTTATTTTTTTTTAAAAAAATTATTGATTTTAAAAATGAAAAAAAAAATTTTATTAAATTTAACGGCAAATATAAAAAATTAGAAAAAATATTAGGGACATCTATTATTTTATATTTATATTTTTTATCATTTATAAATCTAGCCCCTCTTTTATCTGTTGATAAACACACTTCGAATTGATCAATAAAATGATCATAAAAGGCCATAGCTGGTATTACATGCCCGCCTGATCCACCAGTTGATATTAATATTTTTTTCATAGTTATCACAATCTTCTTTTTGTTAAGTTTAAAATAATACCAGATAAAATTGCCGTACTTATAATTGATGATCCTCCATAACTTAAAAAAGGAAGTGTCATTCCCGTTGTTGGTAAAATTCTTATATTTACACCTATATGAATAAAAGTTTGAAGCAAAATTAAGGAGATCGAACCAATTAATATAAGCTTTATTTTAATATCTTTTTCATTTTCAATTTTTTTTATAACCTGAAAACAGAATATTAAATAAATTAACATAATAAAAATTACGATTAGCACCCCGAATTCTTCAGATATAACTGAAACTATATAATCTGTGTGTGCTTCAGGTATTTTAGAATTTAAAGTTCCTTCACCAATGCCTTGTCCAAAAAAACCACCATTAATTATAGCCTCAGAAGCTTTTTCTGATTGATAATTATCGCCACTTGATGCATCTAAAAATGATAGAATTCTATTTTTTATATATTCAAATTTTGGTATAAAAAAAATCAAGTATAATAATGCAGAACTAAATAAAAAAATAAAAGCAAAAAATACAATTAGATTTATTCCAGAGACAAATATTATTGCTAACCAGGTTAAAATAATTAACATTGATTGTCCAATATCTGGTTGGGAAATAAGCAGCAATATAATTGGTAATAGAATTAAAGAACTAAAAAAATAATTTAAATATAGATTTTTTTCTTTATTAAATGACAACGCGGATGAAACTAGAATTATAAAAAAGGGTTTTAATAGTTCAATGGGTTGATATCTTGGAAATGGACCGCCTAAATCCATCCACCTTTTAGAACCTTTAACTTCAATACCAATAAACGGTACCAAAATTAAGCTTATAAAAAATACAAAAAATAACAAGAAACTTAAATTAAAAAGATTTTTTCTTTCTACAAATGATAAAAATAAGAGAATAAAAAATCCTAAAAATACAAAAATAGAATGCTTTATAAAAAAATAATAAGAATTTGTACTTAGTTTGTCAGATGCAATTAAAGATGTGGACACTAAAGAAAAAAATAGTCCAAGAAAAAAAAGTGATACGATTACTAAAAAAATAGACTTATCAATATTTTTCCACCATTTATAATACGAATTATAAATAAAATTATTATCTAGCATTTATTTTTTTTATAAGCTTAATATTTTTAACAATATTATTAAAATATTTTCCTCTTTCTTCAAAATTTCTAAACTGATCAAATGAGGCAGCTGAAGGACTAAATAAAATATTTATTTTTAATTTATCGTATTTAGAAACCTCAATTATTTTTAAAAGTGATTTTTTTATAGTATTTAAGATTTCATAGCTTATTTTATTTTTAAATTTTATTTCAAAAAAATTTGTTTTGTATCCAATAATGAATGCTTTAATATTTTTAAAATATTTTTTATTTAATATAAATTTATCCCCCTTTTTAAACTTGCCTCCAACTATCCAATAAATATTTTTATATGATTGAAGAAGATTTAAACTTGAAGCAAAACTAGTGGATTTAGAATCATTAATTATTTGTAATTTTTTGTTATTAAATATAATTTGTTGTCTGTACTTCAATCCTTTAAATGAATTAATAGTTTTTAAAATTATTTTTTTTTTTAATTTAATTTTCTTTGAAATTTCTAAAACAAATTTTAAATTTTGTAAATTATTAAAGTTATTAAAATAATTATTTTTAATTTTAATTTTTAATTTTTTTGGAAATAAACTATTTATTTTTATTATTTTTGAATTAATTTTATTTTTGTTCATTATTGAGTTTAAATATTTATTTTTTTTATCTACAAATCCTAAAGATCCTCTAGTTTGATTTTTGATTAATTTGAATTTTGATTTTATGTATTTTGTTAATGTTCCATGGCGTTCTAGATGATCTGGACTTATGTTTAAAATTGCAGCGATATCAGTCTTGAAATATCTACTATACTCAATTTGGTAGGAAGATGCCTCAATTACAAAAATAGTTTTTGGACCTATTTTTTTTTCTAACAAAATTGGGTTTCCTATATTTCCAACTAGTCGAACATCTTTCTTGTGATTTTTAATTATTTCATATAGCAACTTTGAGGTTGTCGATTTACCATTTGTTCCAGTAATTGTAATTTTGAAATTTTTTTTGTTTTCTAGGTAAAATATATCTAATTCTGTAATAATTTTTTTTTTATTTTTTTTTAGATAATTTTTTAATATGCATTTCTTCAAATCGATTCCTGGACTAATAACAATATAATCAAAGCTATATTGATTTATTTTTTTTTGGCTTAAAAATTTTTTTTTATATTTTTGAGATATTAGTCTTGAATTATCGTCATATAGATACACATAATTTTTATTTTTTAAATAGTTAAATGAAGCTTTCCCACTAATCCCAAAACCATAAATAAGAATTTTTTTATTTTTAAATTTAAATTCTTGTTTATTCATTATCTAAGTTTGAGAGTTGCCAAACCTATCATTGCAAGAATAATTGATATTATCCAAAATCTTATAACCACGGTTGACTCTGGCCATCCTTTTTTTTCAAAATGATGATGTATTGGTGCCATCTTAAAAATCCTCTTACCAGTCAATTTATACGAAATAACTTGAACAATTACAGATACTGCTTCTAAAACAAATAGTCCTCCAGTAATTGCTAAAACAATCTCGTGCTTTGTAATTATACCTATTCCTCCTAATGAACCTCCAAGAGCAAGAGAGCCTGTATCTCCCATGAAAATTTTTGCAGGTGGAGCGTTGAACCACAAAAAACCTATACATGCTCCAATCATTGATCCACAAAATACACTAACTTCCCCAACACCTTTTATATATGGTATTAATAAATATTCAGAAAAAACTATATTTCCAGTTACATAGCTAATAAATGCAAAAACACCTGCCACTAAAATAACAGGAACTGTTGCTAAACCATCAAGACCATCTGTAAGATTGACAGCATTAGATGATCCTACAATTACAAATATATAAAAAGGTATAAAAAACCAACCCAAGTTAATTATTAAATTCTTAAAAAATGGAAAATATAAATTTTTTAAATTTGGTGAATCAACAAAATATATTAAAATTAGGACTCCAATAATAGCTAAAATAATTTGCCACAAAAATTTGAATTTAGATGAAATTCCAGAAGAATTTTTTTTTTTAATTTTTTTATAATCATCGTAAGCTCCTAATAACCCAAAGGCTCCAACTATAAAAATCAAAAACCAAATATAAGGGTTGGATAAGTCTCCCCAAAGCAAAATACCTGAGAATAAACCTATTAATATAAGTACACCTCCCATAGTTGGTGTGCCTATTTTTTTAATTATATGATCTTCTGGTCCATCTTCTCTAATAGGATCATGAATATGATGTGAAGAAAAATAATTAATAAAAGGGGATCCAATTATAAAAACTACAATCATTGAAGTAAACATTGCAAGTCCAGTTCTAACGGTAAGGAATTTAAATATATTAAGTATAGAATAAGTGTCTGAAAGATGTAAAAAAAGACTATAAAGCATTAAAATTTTCCTTCTTTATATCAGAAATAATTTTATTTAAACCACTAGCGTTTGATCCTTTTACCATAATATAATCTTTATTTTTTAAAACATTTTTAAATAAGTCAAAAATTTCTTTATCATTTTTCAATACTTTTCCTCTTTTTTGTGTTTTAATTTTGTTGAAAATATATTTTGCGTATTTTCCTATTATGTATAGTTTGTTAAATTTTAACCTATTTATGAATTTAGCCGATTCTATGTGAAGTTTTTTTGAAAATTTCCCTAGTTCTAACATATCACCTAATAATAAATTTTTATACTTTGGATTAACTTTTATATTTTCAAAATTTCTAATTGCAAACTCTAAGGATAATGGATTAGAGTTATAGCTTTCATCAATTAAATTTATTTTTTTGTTTTTAAATTTAATATTTAATATATCTCCTCTTCCTTCAGGTATTTTATATTTAGAGAAAATATTTTGTTTAATTTTTTCAATCGGATAATAAATTGATAATAAAGCACATGTTGCCAATATATTTGAAGAGTAATTTTTTAAATCTTTATTAATTTTAAACCTTTTTAATTGATTATTTATTTTTATATAAAAAAAATAATAATTTTTATGTTTTTTTATATTTATTAATTTTATGTCTGAATTTTTTTTAATACTAAATGAAATAACCTTTAATTTCTTTAAAAGTGATTTTTTTCGAAAAAAATTATAATAAGAATCATCTTTGTTTAATATTATATATCCATGTTTTACAATATTATTAATAATTTCTGATTTTGCATTTGCAATTCCTTTTAAATTTTTAAAATTTTTAATATGGGCATAAGAAACATTTGTAATTATACCTACATTTGGATTAATTATTTTTGTTAAAGTGTCAATTTCTCCTTTTTTATCCATTCCAACTTCAAACACTCCAAATTTATTTTTGGCTTGGATATTAAATAAACTTAATGGGACACCATATTTATTATTATATGATTTTTTGGAAAATGAAGTGGAAGAGATTTGATTTAAAGAATATCCTATTAATTCTTTTAATGAAGTTTTACCTGAGCTGCCTGTAATAGATATAGCTTTTATTAGTGAAATATTTCTTATAGATTTTGCGCATTCATTTAAAAATTTAAAACTATTTTTCACTTTTATTTTTTTCTTACTTTTAATATCAAAATTTTTGTCAATTATAGACAAGGAAGCCCCTTTTTGAATTGCTTCATTTGCAAATTTGTTTCCATCAAATTTTTTTCCTCTAATTGAAAAAAAAATATCATTTTTATTTATTTCTCTTGAATTGATAGAGGCATAGTTAATATTTATATTTTTATTTAATTTTTTATTTTTCAACTTTTCATCTAAAATATTTAATTTCCAGTCGTTGGATAAGGTCTCATTTTTTAAATTTTTATTTTGCAAAATATGTTTTTTATCTGAAAAAGATTTTCTTAATTTATATTCTTGATAATTTTCATGACCTTTTCCAGCTACTAATAAAATTTCTCCAACACCTAAATCTTTAATAGCTTCTGATATTGCAATATTTCTCGATGGAATTTCTTTTAATTTATTTTTATTAATGTTTTGTTTAATTTGAGATCTTATTTTATCTGGATTTTCAGTTCTTGGATTGTCATCTGTAAGATAAATTTTGTGACAATATTCATTTGCTATTTGTCCCATTATTTTTCTTTTTGGCTTATCTCTGTCGCCGCCACAACCAAAAACAATAGAAATTTTATTAAATTTAAATTGCTCTGTTAAACTTTGTAAGCATGCTTTTAGTGCATCAGGAGTATGTGCATAGTCCAATATTACTCTAGAATTATTTTTAAATTTGACAACTTCTTCTAACCTCCCGTTTACACTTTTTATCTTATCAATTGATTTAATTATTTTTTCTAATTTAATATTTGAATTATGAGCTGCCATAATTGCCATCATCAAATTTTTAATCTGAACTTTTCCTAAAAGGCTTGTGCTAAAAGAATATTTTTTATTTTTTACAATAAATTCTATAAACTGTTTATCACCTATATAATTATGTTTTATAAGTTTAAAATCTGTAAAATCTTTTCCTAGGCACAAAGTTTTAAGATTTTTGTTTTTTATAGTTTTATTTATTGAATTTGAAACGTTGATTTCTTTATCATAAATAATACATGACTTTTTGTGCATTAAATTTTTAAATAATAACATTTTTGAATTAAAGTAATCTTTATAAGAGCTATGATAATCTAAATGATCTCTGCTTAAATTTGTAAAAACACCAGTTTTAAATCTTATTCCATCTAAACGATTTTGTTTTAATCCGTGACTTGAGGCCTCCATTATCACATTATTAACACCACTTTTTTTAATTTTTTGTAAAGTTTGATTTAGTGTAATTGGATCTGTAGTTGTGTTTTGAGTTTTTATAAATTTATTATTATAATAAATTCCTAGTGTTCCTATAAAGGCAGCTTTAATATTATTTAGTTTTAAAATTTGATAATAAAAATTTGCAACAGAAGATTTGCCATTAGTTCCAGTTACTGCAACTAAATTATTTGGCTTTTTTTTAAAAAACTTTGCAGCTGACTCGGAAAGTATTTTTCTTGGATTTTTACTTGTTAAGAATAAAATATTTTTCTTAAATCCTTGATATTTTTTTTCAGATACTACTGTATTAGCACCATTCTTTATTGCATTTTTAATAAACTGATTTCCATTTATTTTTGAACCCTTAATTGCAAAAAAAATATCTCCTTTTTTGCATTTTCTGCTATCAAAATTTAAATTAGAAAATTTATGAGATTTGTATTTTCTATCTATTTTGCTAAAAATATTTCCAATTCTCATAGTTAAAATTTAAACTCTTAGTATTTTGTGGCTAAAATTGGCCCAATTTTTTCTATAATCTTCCCTGCAATTTCAACTGATGTCCACCCTGCTGTATTATAGGGGGTGCCTTTTTGTTTCCATCCACTTCCATCCTTATAATGATAAACATAATCGTTATTTATTTTTGGCTCATCTAACAAAACTACTAAAACATATTTTGGTTTTGATGTAGGGAATATTGCTACGAATGTATTTATTTTATTTTTTGTATAAACTCCGTTAATAGATTTTTGAGCAGTTCCAGTTTTTCCACCTACTTCATAACCATCAATATTTGCAAAATTAGCTGTCCCTTCTTTTGTGGATACAATTTTTCTTAAAATTAAATTAATTTTTTCTGATACACCTTCATTCAATATTTTATTCTGTTCCTCTTTTTTTTTTAAATTTTTTTTTATTACTGTGGGATTTATGTTATAGCCTCCATTGGATAGAATTGAATAACCTTTTGCTAGTTGCAAAGGGGTAGTTGTTATTCCATGTCCAAATGAAGATGTTGCAAGTTTACATTTGCCCCATTTAAAAGAAATAGGTTGACCTACTTCTTCTATATCAAAATTAATTTTATTTAAAACTCCAATACTTTCTAAAAATGATTTAAATTTTTCAATTCCAACTTTTTGAGCAATTCTCAAAGATCCAATATTTCCTGATCTAATTAAAATTTGCTCGGCAGTTAAATCAGATGGAATTTCCATGTCATATTCTCTAATAGGTCTTCCAGCGCAAGTGGTGCTTTTTGGCAAATCTTTAAATTCTGTAAATGGTTCTATCACTTCTTCATTCAAAGCGGAAGCAATTGTAAATGTTTTAAAAACTGAACCAAGTTCATATACACCTTTTGAAGCTCTGTTAATGTAATTTACATCTTGTATTTTTTCACGTTTATTTAGGTTAAAGTCTGGAAGAGATACCATTGAAAGAATCTCTCCATTATTTACATTCATTAGTATTGATGTACTGCCAATATTATTAAATATATCAGTAAAATATATAAGTTCTTGTCTAATTAAATATTGTAACTCTGTATCAAGAGTCAGTTTTAATGGCTCGTCCATTGTTTTAAGTTCATAGTCAAAACTTTTTTCTATTCCTGAAATTCCATTATTATCATCATCTATCTGTCCAATTAAATGACTAAATAAATTTTTATGAGGATAAATTCTTGATATTGTTTGTTCTGTAATTATTGATTTATCTCCTAAAAGAATTAGTTCATCATATTTTTTTTGTGAAATTTTTTTTTGAAAATAGAAAAATTTTTTTCCATTTATTTTTTTTTTTATTTTTTTATAATCTTTATTTGGGTATATAAGCTGTAAATTAATTAGTAATCTTTTTTTATCGATAACTAAGTTTGGGTTAATACCTATATTTTTTGTAATTACAGTTTTAGCAACAATATTTCCCTCTCTATCAATAATTGTTGATCTATTATTCGATTTTGAAACTATTTTTTTATAAATATCTTTCTCTAAAGACCCCAAATAAATAGCTTTAAATGAAAAAATGAAAGCAAAAGTTAAAAAAAGAAAAAAAATAAATGTAACTCTATTAAATGAAATATTTAAATTAGATTTATCTTTTTTATAGTCAAAATAATTTGAATTTTCAAAAATAAATAAGTTTTGTTTTTTTCTACTCATTTAAATCATTATCTAAAGTTTTTATTGAAGAAATATTATCATCAAGAGAAATTTCTCTAATTTGCTCAATTTTTCTAGGTATTAAGTAATTTTCAAAATATTGAATTTGAAATTCCATTAATTTTGTTGGTGAGCTTAAATAGTTATAATCTAGAAGAACCAATTCATATTTATTTTTTAATAAAATTATATTTTCTTTTTTTTCAAATATTTTTTGATCTATATTTTTTGTTGAATTTTTTGTTAGAGTAGTTGCTATTACAAGAAAAAATATTAAAAAAATAAAGATACCTTTTTTCATAATTTTAAATATAAATTTTCAATATCAATTAAAGTTTGAAATTTTTTCAAAAAATTTTCAAAGTTCTCTTCATCATTTATTTTCATTGCATATCTTAACTTGGCAGATCTTGAAGATGGATTTATCATTAACTCTTTATCAGTAGGAACAATTGGTTTTTTATTAAATAATTTAAATATTTTTTTTTTGTGTTGGGCGTCAGGTAAATATCTTGAAATCTTAGAAACTTCTGAATAATTTTTAAAAAAAAACTTAACTATTTTATCCTCTAATGAGTGAAACGTTACTACAATTAAATAACCTCCAATTGGTAAAATTTTAAAACTATTAATAAGACCGTTTATTATTTGGCTTATTTCTTGGTTTACAAATATTCTTAATGCTTGAAATATTTTTGTAGATTTGTGAGATTTTGTATATTTTTTTTTATAAGAACTATCTATAATTTTCACCAAATCTTCAGTATTAATAAATTTTTTTTTTCTTTCATAGATAATTTTTCTGGCTATTAAATTTGCATTTTTTTCATCTCCAAAAAATTTAAAAATATTTCTCAAATGTTGTTCATCTAATTTATTTACTGCCTCATGAGCAGAAAATTTATTTAACCCCATTCTCATATTTAATTTACCTTTTGAATTAAAAGATAATCCTTTTGAATAATCTAAAATTTGATTTGTAGAATATCCTAAGTCAAAAATTATAGCTTTAATATTTTTATTTGCTACATCAATTTGATTGATTTGCTTAAATGTAGAATTAATAAAAGAAAATCTTTTTCCAAATTTTTTTTTTAAAACTTCTGCGTTAGGATTTACGTCTTTATCACGATCAATAGCTATTACACTATTATTCTTATTTTCTAAAATTTTTTTAGAATAACCGCCTTGCCCAAAGGTACAATCAATAAATGTGCCACCATAAAGAGGGGATACAATGCTAATTAATTCTTTTAGCAATACTGGAAAATGTTTTTTTTCCA
>CEUZ01276128.1_pt1 | contig 31783 bp, 29 predicted proteins | sample 361511 | NCBI WGS metagenome assembly CEUZ01 (sample SAMEA2622822, study PRJEB7988) | marine metagenome | biome: marine biome (ENVO:00000447); feature: surface water layer (ENVO:00002042); material: "saline water (ENVO:00002010), including plankton (ENVO:xxxxxxxx)" | depth 5 m | reverse complement strand
TAAATAGATTTGGACTGTGAATTATAATCTGTAAACTCTTTAATTTTTAAAAAATCTTGAAAAGAGGTTAGGATATTCTCGTTTAACTTAATTTTTATCACCTATAAGCCTTTTGAATTGATTGTAAATAGTTCTAAATACAACGCCTCTTTTAGTTGGTTCGCCAAAACATTTTTTACAAACTTCATGTTTTTTTCCACTGTACTTTCTTAAATTTTTTAAAAATTCATTCTTCTCCAGTACCTGCTGGAAAGAATTTTTTTTAATATTTCCTAGAGCTATGCTATCATCGTAGGTTAGACAGCAAGGAACTATACTACCGTCAGCTAATACCGCTAAAATTTCTGACTTACATAAAAAGGCATTGGATGGTAATTCGTAAAACTCGCTAATTCTTCTTCCATAAAAAAATGGTTTAAATTTAATTTCTATATTATCAGCTATCTTTATGCCCTTTTGATTTATATAGTCAGATAATTGAGCATTTGTTTTGATCGAATGTGGTTTATCCAAAATATCTTTAATTTTTGTTTCATTAAAATAATTAGGATCCACTTTTAACATTTGTTCGAGAAATTGAGCAAACAAATTTAGTGTATTTTTTTTATCATTAATGATTGATGGATCACCTGATTGAAGTCCCAAAATTTTTTTCAAATAATATTTGAATTTATTATCATTAAAATTACAACCTATATCTATTGTTATATTTATGTCTTCATTTTTGGCTCGTTTGCAAAAATCAAAAATAGTTTTGGAATAATTTAAAAGATCCATGTTTAAACCACGACCATCTTGGTGTTTGCCTGTCTCTATTATTTGAAGTGAAATTTTTATATCAGGTTTAAGTCTGATTAACTCATCCCTATTCTTTTCTTTATTAAGCAACAAACCGTTAGTTATAAAATAAATTTTATGTCCTAACCTTTTGGTATATTCAATAATTTCAAATATTCTACTATCTAAAAGTGGTTCATTAAATTGAGAAAATGTAATGTACTTAAATTCTTTATCTCCTGAACTAATTTGATTAATAATTTTTTTTATTTCATTCATTTCTAATGAAGAAGTCTTGTCCTCTTTGAGAGGGTAAGGACAAAAACTACAAGCCATATTGCATGCAGCTTTAGTCTCAATTTGAAGTATACGAAAACCAAAATTTGATAATTTTATCTTTTCCATTTTTATTTAATCTATCTTAAAAAACTTATACATTTATTTACAGTTGTTCTTTCAAAATAATTTTTTAATAAATGTTTTCCTAAATTACTTTTTTTTTTAATACGATTTCTTCCTTTGTTTAGGTATAGCTTAATTGCTTTTTCATACTCACTTGGACTATAACAGACTTTGTACAAATCTTTTCCAGCAAAAGATCTGAGAGGATTAACAGTAAATTCGTTATTGTTTCCAATTAAAATTACTTTTTTTCCAAAGATTACTGCTTCTACACTTGCCGTACTACCGCCCGAAATAACTAGGTCAGATTCCGATAAGGATTTTTGAAAATTATTTTTATCTATTTCAAAAACTAAATTTCCCATTTCTTTTAAATTAGAAATTCTATGAGGTCTCACTCTAAACAGATAATTATTTTGTGAGAATTTTTTTTGAATTATTCTTAATATATTTGAGATATTTTTTTCCTCTTTGACGGTCCCATTTAAAATTATAAGAATTATTTTTTTCTTAGTTTTTCTTTGCTTTTTATAATTATTTGAACTAAAAAGGTATTGATTTCTAAATGCCGGAGCTGTTGAAATTTTTATACTTTTACAAAAAACTTTTACTTTTTTCTTAATATTCTTACCAATTACATTTATTTCATTTGGCAATAGATCAGTTTTCTTTTCTAAAATGGATGGTTTAAAATGTTGAACGCCATCAAAATCTGCTACATATCCCATGTATCCTTTGCTCTTCGTATTAGGAAAAAAAGTATTCTTTCCAAGATTAAATCCTCTATCTATTACTTGATTTTCATACCAATCAATAACTAGCTCAAGATCTACATCATTTTCTTGTAGTCTCTTAAAAAAATAGTAATTAATATTTGCCACAAAAGTGCTTTGACTAAAAGTATTTAATATTTTTTCACGAGAAATTAAGAAATTTATTTTATAAGAATTAAAATAAATATCCTTCTTTTTTATTCGTCCCAAATAAAAAAAGTTAAACAAAGATTTAAAATAATCTTTTAAATTTAAAAAATCAAAAAAGAAAACATAATTTTTATAACTTTTTTCAGCTATTCGAATATATTTTTTCAAAGGCCTATTAATGAGAATTGTAGGACAAAGAAAAACTTTATCTTTTGTTTTTTTATCTATTTTTTCTAAAATAGCGGAAGGATATTTGCCCCCAAAATATTGATTATTTTTAAACATATTTTTTAAAAAAAATGTCTCTATAAGTATTATTTTTTTTTGTGATATTATTTTATTTTTTCTAACCTTGCTTTTGGCTAAAGCTAAATTTAATATAAATATTAAGTTAACTATTAGATTGTAAAATATCTTTAAAAGATTTGAAAAAAATTTAAAATATTCATTCCTAACTTTTACATTAATTTCCGGATATCTGGATAAAATGGTATTTTTTAAAGCTGAGTTTTCAACTGACAATGTTTCTATCTTGTTTTTTTTTTGTATTTCATCAATTAATTTTAGATAACATAAATTTAGATATAATTTACTCTGTTGGTGATCCCGGCCAAATAGTGAGCTAAAAAACCATTTTCTGTCACCATTTGTTTGTTTAAAAATTGTATCCAGAACAGACAGAAAATTTTTCTGTGATCTAAAATAAATATTATCTAATTTTCTACAATTTTCTGGACTTAAGTTATCTAAATCCAATGAAATTTTCTTTTTCATAAAGAATATATTTTGGTTAATAATAAATCTATTTTTTTTTCGTTTTTTTCTTATGTGGTAGGCAAAGTTGCGTGTGGATCGTTTTCAGCTGCAGCTCTTTCGAAGCTTATATCTTTTGTCCAATATTTTTCCATAAATTCTTTTTTTAATTCCTCATACATTTTATTTCCTTCGGGAGTATCTTCTTCTGCTTTTCTAATTTTATTCCACTTTGACTCAGGAAATCTGCAATACATATTAAATGTTCTAACCAGTCCGTTTATTTCTTTTTGGTTAAATTGAGGCATATCCATTTGTGAGCCAACTACACTAAAAGATCTTTGAATATCGTTTGGTTTTGTAAAACCAAGTTGGTCGGTCAGTTTTTTAAGAGGTGTTCCGTGAAAAGGTGTAAAGGCCTGCACAGTTCTATCGGTTGCTTTAAATGAACGATTAAGTCTTATTGTATCAAAGGCCAATTTTCTATTTTCATATGGAAAACCAATTATATTATTACAAGTTGTTCGCACACCCATATCATGTAAAAGATTCATTGAATCGGTTATAATTTGATTGGGCATATGTCTATCAATATATTTTCTTCTAAAGTCAAAATTTCCATGTTCAACACCTAAAGACATTTTATCTAGACCCATCTTTTGGACTATCTCAATTCTCTTTTTGGTAATAGTTTCTGGTCTTGTTTGACACCAAAAAGGTAATTTAATTTCAGAATAAATATCTGCAAAAATTTCCAAATCTTTCTGTGACCAAGAAAAAAAGGTGTCTGCCCAAAAATACAAATACTCTGCTTTCATTTCATTTTTATAAAATAAAAGTTCTTTTCTCATATTTTCAAAAGATTTATGTCTTAAATAATTCTGTCCAGCTTCAGTTTTGTATAATTCCATCGTTCCAGGGGAATTACAAAACGAACACTTGTAAGGACAACCTCTGTGAGTTTCTACCGGAAACATTTTATAAACTTTACCGGACATGGGTCTATAAAATCTAGATTCCTCAAACAACCTTACGTCTATTAATGGATTTTCATCCATGTCTACCATGCCTGTTGGATTAGTTTTAATCTCACCATTCTTTTTTTTGATATATAAATTTGTTACATCGTCATAGGAATGACCTTTTTCAAGCCTTCTGCAAAGCAAAGGAAGTGCTGCTTCACCTTCTCCTTTACAGACTATATCTATTTCTTCAAAAGAAAGAACAAGTTCTGGGGCTGAAGTTGGAAAAATTCCTCCTGCTAGAGTTAAAATTTTTAAATCTTTTACTTTTTTAAGAAGAGAAATACCCAAAGTAAACATATCTTCCGTGGAAGACATTGCTATTAAATCAGGACCAAAACTTAAAACTTTTTTTCTGAAATCTTCGAAGACATTTGTATATTTTACAACCACTTTTTCATGTTTCGGCGACGGTCTTACACTAAGTTTGTTCTCTAAAACTTTATTATGGTCTTTTGAGTTTTTTTCTCCTTTAACTTCGACACTATCATACTGAGTTGTGTCAAAAAGTTCGACAATATAACCTTCTCTTTTAAGAACCGCAGACAGCAGAGAGATTCCCGGTGGAAGCATCGTCATACCTTTGTGGTTCGGATATAAAAATAAAACTTTTATTTTGCTCATATTATTTGGTTAGTTTTGTATTATAAGTAAAATTATTCTCTAGTCACTATTAAAAAAGATTTTTTATTTGTTTGGGATAATTTACAAAGTATTCTGATTTCTTTATACCAATTTTATAACCATATTTTGCTAAAAGAAAATCGATTTTAGCTGCTTTGGCAGCTTTTTTGTCATACCTTGTATCTCCTACATATATCGAGTGCATTTTTTTGATCCCTACTTTTTTTACTGCGACATTTAATTGATCGGGGTATGGCTTGCCTCTCAAGCCTTTTTCTGGGCACTGAACAATCTTTGCCTTAATACTAAATCTTGAGAGAATCTTCTTTGTTCTAAATTCATCCTTTGATGTAACCACACCAATAATAACTTTTTTTTTTCTGAGATATCTTAAGGTTTCCTTAATGCCAGGATAAATTTTAATTTTATTAAAATTTTTTCTAGAGTTATATGAAAAAGTTGAATGAATAAGTTTATGATTTTTCTTAATTCTTAATGATTTTAAGATATCTTTAAATGGTTTTCCAACAAAAGAAAAATATCTAGAAAACGGCACATTTAAATCAAATTGTTTTGATGTTAAATCCCATGAATGTTTCATGTTTTTTTTAGAATCAACTAAAACTCCATCCAAATCAAATAAGACTAGTTTCTTTCTATATTTAAAATTCTTCATTATATTTTTTAAAAAACTTATCTTTTTTCATAATTTTTTTTGCACGGATTACATCATCTGGAGTATTTATAGAAAATGAGCTTGTATGTATTGGAAAAGAACCAACTTTCATCTTGTTTTCTATAGCTCTAAGAAGCTCAATTCCTTCCAAATTTTCTAAGTATCCTATTTTAAGTTTTGAAAAACGAGTAAGTGCACTAGGCTTAAATGAAATAATATCTAGATGATGAAAATAATTTTTAGTCTTTTTCCTAAAACCAAATGGAGAAGATGATCGTGTAAAATATATAACTTCATTAAATTTATTTATTAATAATTTTACAATATTTTTTCCTCCAGATTTTTTTGAAATTTTATGAGGAACAATAATATCAAATTTTTTATTTTTTTTATGAAATTTTACAAGATCACCAATATTTTTTGGATCTAAAAGTGCTTCGTCTGAATGTATGTCAACGAATAAATCTGCCTTAATTTTTTTAGCAACTTCACTTATTCTCTCGGTTCCATTTTTATGTCTTTTATTACTCATAAAAACTTTAACTCCAAAATCTTCTACTAGATCTTTTATTTTTTTACTATCAGTACAAACAATATAATCGTCTAACTGTTTTGACATCTTGGCTCTGGACAAAGTATGGATTATAATAGGAATCCCATTAATTTTTTTTAAGCATTTTTCTTTAATTCTTGTTGATTTAAGTCTCGCGGGTAATAAAGCTACAACTTTCATAGAAATTTTATAAAATTATATTTTCTTTTTAATTTCCTCAATCAAATCAACGATTCCTGACTCTAAATTAATTGAATTTTTTAAAAAGAAGTTTTTAGTTTTTATTGCTTTGTAACTATAAGGACTAATATCATAATGTCCTAGTTGTTTTTTGTTATTAAATTTAGGTTTTTTACTTATATTCATAACTCTACCAATTATTCTTAGAGCGCTAGTAATTTTTATTATTTTTTTTCCCGTTATTAAAATTTTCTTATTCTTATATTTTGGTTTCATCATTTCTATACTTGCTTTTACCGCATCATATACGTGGATGAATCTTCTTTTTGCTTTATACGTACCGCCATACTCAAATTTTTTCTTTTTTAAATAGTTGAAAATTATTTTTGTTAAACCATTATCTTTGCTTGATCTTGGGCCATATATTGATCCAAATCTCACAATTGTATAATTTAGGTTAAATCTTTTTTTATATTCCTCTATCATTAACTCACACGCTTGCTTGCTTACTCTATAAAAACCTCCCTGGCTACTTGATACATAAATTGTGCTGGCAAAAATGATTTTTTTAATGTTGTATTCTTTACAGAGCTTTAAAATATTTGCCGTTCCAATAATATTTATTCTTGCTGTTTCCATAGGCTTTTTAATCGACTCTCCGATGTCAGAGATACCTGCAAAATGATAAACTATGTCTGATCCCTTTATAGCCTTCCTAAGCTGATTGATGTTTGAAATGTCTCCAATTACAATTTTTTGACTGCTCTTCAAGTATTTTGATTTTTTTTTATCAAATATTACAACTTTATTTCTTCTGTCGCTTAAGCTATCTGATAAATGAGAACCTAAAAAACCGCTACCGCCAATTACTGTTATTTTCATAAAACTATTTAATTAAAGACAATATACTATTTGAGATATTTTCTTTGTAATGAGTATTATATATATATTCAGAAAAATTTATTTCTGATGGAGATTTTAAATTTAAAAGACATTTCTCTAAATCAGTAAATTTATTTATATAATAAATTGGTCTATTTTTTACTGAAGGATTTTTCTCTGATTCACAATGAATATATCGTTTCCATTGATCCATTAAAATCACCGGAATCTTACTATACAAAGAGTCTTCGATTACCGAAGATGAAAAAGTTATTGTTGCATAGCTTTTCTTAAAAAGTTTATCGATAGATTTTTTAGAAAATATAAGGCTTTTATAAGTTTGTTTAAGTAATTCAACGCAATGATTTTGAGAAGGATGAACTTTAACAATTATTTTTATCTCACCTTTGCTAGAGATTTCATTAAGTTGTTTTAAATTTTCATTAAATTCATAAAACATTTCAACACCAAAAAATTGTGAATTAAAAAAATCTTTTAGAGTGACAGCGTATACCGCATATTCTTTATCTGATTTAGAATTATTTTGTACAAAATTTATATTTCCACTAATGAATTTTTTTCCTTTTATTTTGTGAGTTTTTAAGGATTTGTCGCATATTTTGCTTTGGATAGCGAAGTTTTTACTATTTCCGGAAAATACTGCTTCTGCAATTATTTTTTTGTATATTTTATCATGCTCATCAAAATTGGGGGCAATAGTTCCATGTGTAATACAAGCAGTTTTAATATTTAACTTTTCACCAATTTCTATTACGCTTCCTCCAACACCTCTAACAATATTGGACAAGATCAAATCGAATTTATTACTAACCAAAAAGCTTTCTACTGCTAAATTTTTCTCTCTCAAATTATGAAAATATGCTTCAAAATTAAACATCATTTTTTCTAGTGTTGAACCAAAGAAAAACTTTGGATCTTTTTTAAATTCATATTTTATAGCTGTATTATTTTTCTTTAAATTTTTTTTACTTAGAAATAACGGTGTAACTTTCAAACAAAAAAAAATAAATTTTTGTAATAAAGAAACTTTATTTTCTGTTATAAAATAAAAATTATAATTTTTTCTATATTTATCAAAAATAAACCTTTTAAAATTGTATGCCAAATTACTTAATAAAATATTTTTTTTTTTATTTTTTGTTCTTCCTTTTATCTCGTAAGTATAGAATTGATTGATATTTTCTGATATTTCTTTTTTTGATAAAATATTCAATTTAAATTTATTTTTTATAAGATCTTGAATCTCAAAAAGATAATATCCTTCTAAATTTTTAAATTGTCTTTGTGTCCATCCAGATAAATATATTTGCTCAATTTTTTCTTTCTTATTTATTTCATCTAAAATATTTGTAACGAAAAGAATGCTATGTAATCTAAATCTTAGATACGCAATAAATTCGATTTTTATATTGTAATCAATTTCCTCCAAAAATTTGACTGAACTTGTAAATTCATTTGAAGTTTCAATTGATTTTTTATGAAAATTATTATCTAGGTAATTTTTAGGATTTAAATACTCTATATTGTTTATTTCACAATAGAGCAAAACCTTAAGATTTAGGGGAATACAAACTAAATCTATTTTGCTTTTATCTAAAATAAATTTTAATTCACTAATTGTTTGAGCTAGACAAATATTTTTTGACATAAAAATCTAAGAATTTAAAATCTCTTTCATTATCTAAATCTATCGCTTCTATATCTTGGACTTCATAAAAAAAGGGCTTTTTTCCAATTCTACATTTTTGCTTTTTTAAAGTTTTTGATTTTATTCCGTATAAACCAGTAGACTCTTGTATAATAGGCACTGCGTCCTGACTTCTGGGTAAAACCTTTGGATTATAATTTACTGGTTTTTTTTTAAACCAAAACCAAGAATAAATTTTTTTGACTGTTAAAATGGAGTCAATATTTTTTTTCGTTTTTAAAAGTTTTATACAATTATTTATTGTTTTAACGCTCAATAACGGAGCAGTTATAAATAATTGAAAGTAATATTGTGCTTTAATTTTTTTGAAATGGTAGTTTAAAAGATCATTACCATTTGCGTTATCTTGGGCAAGATACTTTAATCTATTAATTACTTTAATATTTTTACTTTTGCAGAATTTTTTTATTTTTGTACTGTCTGTATCCACATAGATTTCATCAAAATTGCAAAATTTTAGTTTATTTAACAAAAATTGATAAAGAGGTTTTTTGTTAACTATTCTAAAATTTTTATTTTTTACTCTTTTAGATACAGTTTTTATGGGTACTATAACTACAACTTTATTATTCATTATTTTATTAAGTTTTAAATTGAGATTTTATTGGTCTATATTTTGATTTTAGTAAAAAGCCGAGAAATTTTTTTATCAGCAGAATGAATTTTTTTCATTACTTGTAAAGTTTCTTTTGGTGAATATTTAAAAGATATTCGTAAAATATCCATCCAATTGTTATTGTTTTTTTTTCTAACATTTTGGATTTTCTGAATAATTTGTTTATAATTAGATTTTTTCTTACTTTTCATTTTAATTTAATCTATCAAATTTTTAAGCGTTAATCTTGTTTTTAACTAGTTCTTTTAATCTTTTATTTCCTGGATCATACTCCATTTTCAGAGGAGATTTTTTTACAACGTCTTCCCACTCTCTATCAGAAATACTTAAAAGATAATCAATCTTATTTTCAATTACTGAGGGATCATTTCCACAATACCAATGTGGTCCCTCTGCTTCTTTAGTAAGCATATTTACTATATGTCCTCCTAAAAAGTGGAATGGATCAATAAATAATACTCTTTTTCCTCTAGATAAAAGTTCTAATCCTATAGTTGAGTAAGTAGTAACAATTAATTTTGATTTATTTGAAAGCTGGTATGAATCTATGTCTTCTACATAGAATTTTTTTGAATTTAAAGTTTTTGAAAAAAATTCAACTTCATCAGACTTATTGGTATGATCTTGTTTTTCTTTTCTAGAAGAGGTTCTGGCAATACATAGTTTTTTATTTTTCTTTTCACAGTAACTCGAGAGTATATTTGTAACATATATTAATGCTGAGTCTTTAACGTGAGTCATTTTGGGATTATATATACCCTTAAATGAATAAGTGTCTCGTCTATATTGAGAAACCATCATTATATCATAAATTTTTTTATCCGAATCTTTCATAATCATTTCATTATTTTTAACAGATCCAACGATTAAAAATTTCGCCTTAATAAAATCAACTAAAGAATTAAAAGCTTCGTGCTTGCTTAAATACAGGTCACATCTAAATTCATCTAAATTTAAATTGGGACCAATTGCTTGACTTAAAACTTTTTTATTCAATATATCGTGATCACTGAACTGATAAATTATTGTAAAAATTTGAGGAAAGTGTTTTTTGATACTAAATATACTCTCTCTAAAATCGTGGCCTATAATAACTTTGGGTTTAGTTTTTTTTACTAACTCCTGTAAGTATAAGTTTGCTAATGAATAACGATATTTCTTTCCTATAAAAGATAAACTTTTTAAAAAGGCTCTTAAAAGACAATTAAAATAGATTTCATTTTTAATAACTTTAAAAGAACAGATGTGTTCAAAATCAAGGTTAGACCATCCTTCATCTATTATGAGTAAATCATATTGCTTTAGTTCTGAAAATATAATCTTTTTTTTTAAAATTCTCTTTATAAAAACTCTACCTGGCCAGTTTGTTAGAAATGAAAAAAAAATTTTTATCATAAATAGAAGAGTTTTTAATAATTCTTGTTAAAAGTTGCCAAGTTATTTTTTTTTTCAATTTTAGAGAGCTTGTCTTCTGCCCATTTTGAAAGTGTAGTTGCTGTCAAAACATTATCAGGGATTTTGTATCCTGCTAATTCAAGGCCAGATACCAACCATTCAATACAATTCATATCATCAAAATTTTTTGATCTGGTTTTTCTAAATTTTAAAATAAAATCTGAACTTTCGACCGACTTGGACCATCCCCTAGAAGATTTTTCTTTTTTTATAATTTTATCAGTTAGCAAGAAAGGTTCTTGATAAAATTTCTCTAATTTTAGCCTATTTAATAGTGATAACTTGAAAAAATCACACTTGCAGTTATCGAAGTGATAATCCTCTACCTTTGTAACTTTTGAACCTAAAAGTGAAAGATCAACAATGCCTAGATTAGATAAATAAACTGCTGCATGATACGGCTTGTTCTTCTTTTTTAAAATTATAAGTTGATCCTGATTTTTTTCTGAGTTTATTTTAATTTTATTTTTTTTAATGAGCTCAATTACATCATTTTCTTTGACTATAGAGTCGGATTTAAATTCACTTTTTTTAATACCATGTTCACTGATTAATCTTTCTGCTTTTTTTGTAAATGTGGCTAAACCCTTTTCAAGATTAGTTTTTTTTGTAAATACTTTTTTCTTCTCTTTATTTAAATTTCCAATTACTTGTCCAGCTTTAACTTTATCGTCTTTTTCAAAGAGTCTTTCTAAATATCCCTCGCCTTCAGAATAAATTTCTTCTATTACTTTTGCGGTTTCAACTGAAGCTACGTGATCTCCTTTTTTTATAAAATCATTGTTTTTAAATTTCCACTCTGCAATAAAAACTTCATTTTCATTTGCGTTGAGTTGAGGAGCTAATATTTTATTCATTGAAATATTCTGTTTAAATTTTCTAAAATTGCCTCAGTTGAAATTAAAACATCATTTTCTTTTTTCATTGAGGAAGGAATAATTTCATCCTTTGAGGAAATTCTACTAAATTCTCTTTTCTTCAATTCTTTATCCTCGTTTAATATAGCTCCTATTTCTGAGCCCAATCCAAAAACCTTGCTTGATTCTTCTATTGTTATTATTGGACCATTTTTAGCTAACGAAACTTTCAATTGATTGTTATCTAATGGATTTAATTTTGAGAGCAAAATAACCCTACAGGAAATCTCTTTATCAAGATAAATTTTATGAACCGCATCCAAAACAGATTCTGCTAAACCGCCATGACATATTATTGAACATTGTTCGGTCTCAAAATTTGAAAGTGAAAGTAATGTTGATAAATTATCATGATTAAATTTCACTTTAAAATCTTTCAGCTTGGTATTCTTCAGATCGTCTAAGATAAAATTGTATTGAATTTTATTTTCAATAATCAAATTTGGTGTCTTATTATTAAAAGCATTAAAGTAAACTTTATTTATTGGATAAAAAGGATTTAAAGAGTAAATGTTTAAACCTTTGATACCGTAAAAATGTTTTTCTATACTCTGAGAATGAGTTGGCCCGTACCCTCTTCTTCCTCCCATAGGTGTCCTAATAATAAGTGGTAAGCTAATATCCTCGTTGTACATATAATAAAATTTTGAAAGATTATTTAATATTTGATCAAAAGCTAGTCCCAAAAAATCACCAAACATAATTTCTACGATTGGTCTATATCCTTCTATAGCCAATCCTGATGCCATACCAACTATACTGGCTTCACTAATAGGTGTAGAAAATACTCTTTTAGGATATTTTGTCTTTAGATTTTTGGTGATCTTAAATGCACCTCCGTATGGATCGTCAATATCTTCACCATAAAATAAAATTTTTTTATTAGATTTGGCTAGTTTGTGAAAAAAATGATTTAACAATTCTCCAAATCTTCTGCCTTTAAAATCTTTTGAATACACATCCAGCTCATCAAAATTTTTATTTATACTAGTATTTTTTAATTTTTTTAAATTATTTCTTTTTGTTCCTTTGGGGTTTAGAGCTTCATCAAAGACCTTCTTAATAAAAGTTTGAGATTCATTTTCTATTTTTAAAAATTCGTTTTCTTTTAATTTTTTTTTCAACTTCTTCAATGGATCAATTTTATTAAGTTTTCCTAACAAACTTTTGGATCTTGTATCATCTCCTTTACTGTGTGGTCCTAACCTTGTGGATTTAAGAATTACGATGTTGGGATTACCCTTTCTAACATCCTTAATTATATTTTTTACTTTGCTGTAAATTTTAAACGCGTCAGGATAATCCATAACATGAGTTTTAATATTAAAACTTCTACATTTGTTAAATATTGATCCAGATATCGTTTTAGATGTATCTGTAGTTTGGGCTATACCATTATCTTCTATTGCAACCAGTATTGGGAGCTTATATATAGAAATTAAATTTAAAACTTCATATACAACACCCTCTCCAAAACTACCGTCACCTAAGAACAAACATACAATATTATTATTTTTTTGCATTTTTTTTGCTATGGCTAAACCTAAAGACATAGGCGCATTTCCTCCAAGAATACCGTTTGAATAAAAAACTTTTTTATAAAATAAATGCTGACTTCCGCCTATACCTTTGCAAACACCCTCATCTTTTCCTAAAATTTCATTTATTAATCCTAAATAATTTTTAGTATGTGCTAAAAAATGGCCATGACACCTATGATTACTTAAAACAATATCTCCCTCAATTAAACATGAGGAAATACCGGTTGCATTATTTTCCTGACCCAAACAAGTGTGAGTGGTTCCTTTAATCAATCCTTTAGAAAATAGTTCGAGTAGTTTTTTTTCAAAAAGCCTAATTTTAAAAGACTCTTCATATAATTCAAAAATTTTTTTATTTTTCATTTTTTTCTATAGCTTTCAGTATTGAATCATATGATTTAAACAAATTTATTGATTTTTGACTATTAATAGCAATATCTACACCAAATTTTTTTTTTATCATAACTGATAATGTTACAATATCTAATGAATCGATAATACCGCTATCGATCAAATTTTGTTTTTTTAATGATTTAATATTTTTTTTTCCTACTTTAGATAAAAAATAATTATCTAAGAATTTTTTTGCTTCTGACATTGTATTTAATTGATAAATATTTTATTATTCTTTTGATATGCTTTACACATGCTATGATATGTTTTTTTTAGATCTAGATGGGTAATATTAGTTAAATTTTTTTCATTTCCAATTTGTTTGAAAAAATCTTTGTTTTTAATAACTTTTGCAATTTTATTTGTATTAGAAACAAATCTTTTATCTTGTACTTTCCCTTTTCTAACAAATGCTGAATAATTTGAACCAATAAATTTTTTATTTTTATAAACTTTTGTTTTGAATGTTTTATGAAATCTGTAGCTTGATGAGTATTTTTGTTCAATAAAATGTATCATTGTATTTCCATAAGAAAATGGTCTTCCAAAATGAAAAATGGATGATTTTTTCTTGAGTAATCTGTCAAAAATAGAATTTAGTCCGAAAGCAGATTTTCCAATATTTTTTACAATATTAGAATTCTTTCCTATTGCACAAACTGAGAAGATTGGATGTTCTGATCTCATAATATTTTTTTTTTTTAATATCCATTTTGTCATATAGCTTAAATTTGAATTTTCTTTGCTAAGAAAAAATTTACCCTTACCAGTATAAGTATACGCGGGTATTATCGTGGTAATATTTTTTTTAAGAAATAATGAAATTAAAATAGAACATATTTCATTTGCATTAAGCGATCTATAAGTCTGTAAAAAACCCCTTATATCAGACGTGAGGTAAACATAGTCATAATTTTTAAGGTTAATTGTAATAAATTTTTCTAATTTAATTTTAAAATCTTTTTTATTATACATGAAATTAATTACTTTAATGACTTTATAATACTATTACAAATAAACTTGATATTTTTTAAACTTAATTTTAAATGTAAAGGTATTGAAAAAGAATTTTTAAAAAATATTTCAGTGTTTTTAAAATTTTTATAATTATTTTTAAATTTTTTTTTATAAAGAGTGAATCTATAAGTTGGTATATAATGTTTTTGAAGTTCTATTTTAAATTTTTTTTTTAAATTTAAATAAAACTTTTTACTGCTCAAATCTAGAGCTCTAAAATCTATTTTAATAGGATATAAATGGTAAGAATTTTTTTTATTTTTAAAAATATTTGGTACTGATATAAAATCATAATCTTTAAAAAAATTATCGTAATGCTTCGCTATTGATCTTCTTTTTTTTATAATTTGATCAATTCTCTTAATCTGATTGCATCCTATTGAACAATTTATGTCTGATAATCTAAAATTATATCCAAAATTCTTTAGGTTGTAATTCCACGGAACTAGTTGAGATTTTTTCTTAAAAAAACCATGTTCCCTGAATTGTTTTATTTTTTCATAAATTTTTTTATCATTGGTTAAAACTGCTCCGCCTTCACCTGTAGTAATATTTTTAACTGCATGAAAGCTCTGTATTATAAAGTCCGCATATTTTATTGCATATGATTTATCTCCATTATATTTTGAGCCTAGAGCATGACAATTGTCATTGATTAGTTTTAATTTATATTTATTCGCAATTTTTTTAAAGCTTACCCAATCAGCAGGTTGTCCTCCGTAATCTGTAACGATAATAGCTCTTACATTTTTTTTTCTTTTCTTTAGTTTGATTATTTTTTTTTCAACCAAAATCGGATCCAAATTTTGATCAGCTTTTTTAATATCTACAAATATTGGTGTAGAATTTGAAGAAAGAACGCTGTTAGCGCCTGAAACAAAAGTTAAAGGAGATAGTATTATATTATCTTTTTTGTTCCAATTTAATGATTTTGCTAGAAGAAATTGGGCTGCCGTACCGCTAGATACAACTGCGCAATATTTGCATTTAAAATATTTTTTCAGAAGGAGTTCGAACTCTTGTAATTTTTCACCTTGAGTTATTCTTTCGGATCTAAGTGTTTTTACAACGGTTGCTATATCCTGCTCTGTTATATTTTGTTTGTTATAATTAAACTTCATATTCTAAAAATTTTTGAATAATATTTTCTATCCACTTTTCCATTTTGATTTAATTTAAAAGAGTTCACATATCTTATATCCTCTGGGATCATATACTTAGGAAGATGATTGCTTAACTTTTTTAGAATGTATTCACTATTAATTGATTTTTTGTCAGTTAATAAAATAAGTTTTTCATAAGGAAAAGTCGTTTTTTTTGTAAAAATTACAAGACATTCTTTAAGTTTAAAAATATTATTTATGTTATTTTCAATTTCCTCGATCTCTATCCTGTGACCTAAAAATTTTATTTGGTTATCTTCTCTACCAATTATATTTAAATTTTTATTTTTTCCTTCAATAACTATGTCTCCTGTTTTATATCCATAATACTTTCCGGCTTTATAAAATTTTTCTAAAGTTCTTTTTCTATCATTAATATAACCTAGAGAAACTGCTGGCCCTTCTAAATATAGCTCTCCCCTTTTTAAGGAATTTTTCTTAATATCAGACTTAGCTATTTTATAATTAAAATAATTATTTATTTTACCAACTGAAATATTATTTTTTTGAAAAAGTTCCTTTTTATTTACCAAATGGGCAGAACACATACACGTACATTCTGTGGGACCCGAAACATTGAAAATAAGAGAATTTTTTAAGTATTTATAAACATTTCTCATCGACTCAATTGGAAATTTTTCTCCACCAAAAATAATTTTTTTTATAGAACAACTTTTAAATATTTTTGGTTTTTCTATTTTTAAAATTAAATTAAGTAACGAAGGAACGCTAAACCATAAATTACATTTCGTTTCTTTAAGTTTTGAAAATAATTTTCTACAATTCAAAATTTCAGACTTTTCAATCGGTACTAGTGTTGCTTTATTAAAAATTGAACCATAAATATCAAAAACTGAATTATCAAAATGTAAAGGATTTAAATTCGTCATTATGGAAGTTTGATTTATTTTAAAAGTTTTCTTTACCCAATTAATAAAAAATATTAAATTAAAATGTGTAATTTTGACTCCCTTTGGTTCTCCAGTTGAACCAGAAGTAAACATAACGTACGCAATAGATGATTCGTTTATAAAATTTAATTTTCCTTTAGTATTAATTTTTTTTATCTCTTTGACCAAACTATCAGACAGGTAAATAGATTTTGAAAAACCTTTTTTATTTTCAAATAAAAAAACTTTCTTTGCCTTGAGTCTTTCTAAAATTAATTTTGCTCTTTTTTCTGACTCTGAAAAATTTACAAAACTATAAGCAATGCCTAGTTTGAGTGAGGCAATAATAATTGCAAAAGAATAAATATTTTTTTTTGATTCTATAGCTATTTGATCATTGCTTTTTAAGTTTATATTTTTAAAATACAAAAAAAATTGATTTGATAGATCATTTAAATCTTTAAAAGATATTTTTTCTCTTTTGTTAAACTGAAGAGCTACTCTATTCGGAATTTTTTTAGATATTTTATCAAAATAAATGCCTAAATTTTTAATATTTTTTGTAGACATTTTATTTTTTTTTATTTTATTTCTTTAACTAGTTTAAGCTTAAGCAATTTTTTTGAAATAGCCTCTAATTTAAAAAAATCTTTATTTAAAATTTTTGAGATGCTTATTAAATCATTATGGCCATCTGCGTAAGACAAAATGTCAATTATATTTTTTGTTTCGTCTTCTAAAGGAAGATTATGTCCACTTACTCCTTGTTTAAGATTATATTTATGCAAGAAAGGTTCTCCTGATTTTGTTGTAATAAATTTTTTATTTCTTTTTGGTGCAACTTTAAATTTCAACTTTTCATCTTTTGTAATTTTTTTTTCAAAAAATTTTTTTTCTTTATAAAATTTTTGGATTTTTTTTCTTTCAATTATTCCAATTAATGATTTAATAATTTTGAAGGAATTTTCTAATCCTTCTGGATTAACTAGCTTAAGATTGTCTAAAGATGTGTGATACTCTGGATAGTCTCCGTATCTAGTTCTTAAAATGCTGCATACAGGTAAATCAAATTTTGGAGAACAATATTGTCTTTCATCGCTTCCTCTATCTAAATAAGAAAATCTTTTGAATTTTATCTTATTGCAATTAAAATTGAGTTCAGCAATTTTATCTGCATATGTATCAGCATACCTGGAATGTAGAAGAGAATAGCTTCTATTGTCACCAATGCATGATAGAACGAATCCCGCCTTTATCTTTTTCAAATTTTTTTGATTTCTTTTTAAAAATGCCAATGCCCCAATTGTCTCAGGAACAAAAACTATCCTATATGAAAAGTTTCTATTCAAAGTTTTTAAATACTTTGCTAATGCCAAAGATATTACCGGTCCTGACAATTCATTGTTTGCAAGAGAAGGATGACAAACATTTGTGGAAAATAATATTTCGTCTTTGGATTTACCTTTCAAATAAATTTCTCCATAATTTAATTCACCATTAAAATGAGATGATTTGATAAAAACTTTGTATTTCTTTTTTTTTTTTAATTTTCTTCTTTGATTGTGTGACAAGCAAAAACCCCACATTTTTTTATAATAAGATGTAAGATATGGAATAGCTGAAGGTTGTTTAGGCAAAGAGAATAAATGTTTTTTTAGTTCCTTGTAACTCATGGTCCTATTTACAGAAGTAGAATATCCAATTACGTGTAGATTGTTATTTTTGTAATCAATCAATTTATTCCCATTCAAGTCAGAAATATATCCTTGTGATATTTTCCATTCTTTAGGAATTTTCCAATCAAATATTTTTGTTCCACTTTTAGCTTTATAAATTTTCATTTCAGGTAATTTATTTTTTAAATATTTTAACGTTTTTCTCAAACCCTCACCAGTAATACTTCTATGAATCGGATATAAGTCTTGCAACCAAGAATGCATTATTTTTCCTTTAAAATTTTTTTTCATAAATTAAATGACTTCAGATCTAATTTTAATATTTCTATAGTTTTTATTTGTAATTTTTTTTTTTAAAAAATAATATTCTCTCTGCCTACCTCTTTTTACAAAAACAAAGCTCGAATTAATAAATATTTTTTTTGATACTGAATTATTTGGATGGATGTTAATAAATATTAATTTAATATCAAAAAACTCTCTAAGAATTTTTGAGAATGAGGTAACCATTAATTGCCCAAGTTTTTTATTTCTAAACTTTGAAAATACTAGAACTCCAAAAGATGCTGAATTATAATATTTTTTTTTTCCAACTATAATTTTTTTATGCAACTGACAACCCATTGTTCCTAGAAGTTTTTTTTTATTAAAAAAACCTAAAATAAAACTTCTCTTCTTCTTTTCTATATTTTGTAAATATTTTTTCTGTAATCTAATCGTATATTTTTTTTTTTTATTTAAATACCGAGCAAATGAAAGGGACTTTATATAATCTTTATTAACTTCCCTTAATTCAATTTTTTTAAAAATATAGATTTTTTTTTTAACAAAAATCTTAAAATTTTTATCAATTTTCACAAAATTTTTTACTTGATTAGGCTTAATTTTAAAGGAGTACCCTTTTTTATATTTTTTTTAATTTTTTTTCCTAAAACTTTATAATAATACTTTGTATCTAAACCATTGGCCGGTCTGATAGATCTGATGTTTTTGCTAGTTAGAGTATTTCCAGCTATTAAATCTTTTACTATGTAAAGAGATCTTCTGTAACGCAAATTCTTTTTTTCACTTAATGAAGGACCAAACATAATTTTACCCCTTGCCAACCAAGCTTCATTACATGATTTAACTAATTTTTTTAACTCACTAAAGTCTATTGAAAATTTAGAATCTAGTCCACGATCCTTATTTGAAGTTTTGAAATGTTTTTCTATAATAGTTGCTCCTTTTGATACGGCAGCTACTGCAGCACTTATTCCTATCGTGTGATCAGAAAATCCTACTTCACAACCAAATTTTGATCTCATCTCAGGTATTGTGTCTAAATTACAATCTTCGATTTTTGCTGGATAAGCACTCGTACATTTTAAAAGTGCTATATTTTTACATCCTGACTTCCTTGCCGCTTTTATAGCAATACTTATTTCTTTCTGGGATGCCATACCTGTAGAAATAATAATTGGTTTTTTTTTGCTTGCAGTTTTTTTTATTAACGGAATATCTACACACTCAGGTGACGCAATTTTATAACATGGAGTCTTAAGTTTTTCTAAAAAATCTACAGCTTCAAAATCAAAAGGGGAACTAAAACAATGTATTCCCATTTTTTTTGCCATTTTAAATATTTTTGAATGCCATCTCCAAGGTGTTTCTCCTTTTTTGTAAATTGAGTGTAGTGACCTGCCATACCATAGGGATTTTTTATCTTTGTCCAAAAATTCTCCCTTTCTCAAGTTAAGAGTTATGCTGTCTGCTCTATAAGTTTGAAGTTTAATAGCATCTGCTCCTGCCTTAGCAACGAGACGTACACACCTTAAAGCTGTCTGCAAAGAACCATTGTGATTAGCTGAAAGCTCTGCAACAATATAAGGCTTATTTCTTTGAGAAATTTTACGACCTGCAATTTTCATTTAAAAAAACTTGACTTGTTAGAATTCTAATTTTTTAATTAAATTTTTTATTTCACTAATTTTTAAAAAATTTTTATTATTTCTACTCGTATACTTAAATCCTGGTTTACATAGTTTGCCCTTGGAATAGAAAAACTTTTTGAGATATTTTTTTGTGTTGACTCCAGAATGATTTAAATTTGGTAAAATAACATATTCATTTTTAAACTCTAATGTATTAAGAGAGTCGGACTCTGTGATTAATTCTTCGTGTATTTTTTCCCCTGGTCTTATTCCAACTATTTTTGTTTTAATATTTGGTTTTATTGCCTTTGTAAGATCTGTAATTCTATAAGATGGCAATTTAGGTACAAATAGTTCTCCGCCTCGCATTCTGTTTAGAGAAGCGATCACATATTCTACTCCGTGTTCTAAAGTAATATTAAAACGAGTCATATTTTTATCAGTAACTAAAAAACAGTTTTCTTTCATTTGCTGTAAAAATAAAGGTATTACTGAACCTCTGCTCCCCATAACATTTCCGTATCTTACTATGGAAAATCTAATATCATTTTTACCCTTAAAGTTATTTGCAGATATAAAAAGTTTATCAGATGTAAGTTTTGAAGCGCCATAAAGATTTACTGGAGCGGCAGCTTTATCTGTGCTTAATGCCAAGACTTTTTTAACTTTCATTTCCAAAGAAGCATCAATTACATTTTGTCCTCCCATAATATTTGTTTTGACTACTTCAAACGGATTATATTCGGCAATTGGAACATGTTTCAAAGCAGCTGCGTGTACAACATAATCAACTCCCTGCATTGCTAATTTTAATCTCATTAAATCTCTTACATCACCAATGAAGTATCTTAATTGAGTTTTTCTGTTTCCAGGAAATTTTTTCTCCATTTCAACTTGTTTAAGTTCATCACGACTATAAATAATGATTTTTTTTGGTTTATATTTTTTTAAACAAATTTCGGTAAATTTTTGTCCAAAAGAGCCAGTTCCTCCGGTGATAAGAATAGTTTTGTTCTGTAAAAAATTTTTTTTCATTTTTTTATTAGTATTTAAATTTTAAATATTCGTAAATACCACTCATAGTTCCTTTTGGTTTAAATTTATATAATCTTATTGCTTTTGATAAACTTAAATAAAAACCTTTTTTTTTATATTGCCATGTGACTATACTTTTTGAACGAAAATAATCAATTAGTTTTCTTATCATAAACTTATTCTTTATTGGTTGTTTAGAGCCAAGAAGAATAGTTCCTCTTTTAAAATTTCCTCTTATTAATTTTAAAATAAAATTACTTAAATCTTTTACTAAAATAATATTATTAAAAAAATTTTCAGGATTATAAACAGTTATAGGTTTATTTTTTTTTATTTTTTTAATTGTATTACAGATAAAATTATTTTCTTTTCCAGTAGATAAAACCGCAGGTATTCTAAGATTATAAACCTTGATATTTTTTAATTTTAAAAACATTTTCTCTGATTTAAATTTAGAAATCGAATAAATGTTTGAATTTAAATACTTAATTTTTTCACTAACTTGCCCTGAATTCTTTGAAGAGTAAACAGAAGCTGATGATATAAAAATAAATTTTTTAATCTTCTTGTGTTTTCTAATTAAATTAAATATTTTTTTATTTATCCTTAAAGCTTTTTTTAAGCTAACTTTTTTGAAATAATAGTCTGTTTCAAACGCAAGATGGCAGAAGACGTCTATGTCTTCTGGAAGACTGAATAACTTGCTTAATAAATCTCCATTGTAATTCTTAAAGTATTTTTCTGACGACTTAATTGTTAATTTTCTTCTTGAATTTCCATAACAAAAAATTCTATTCTTTATAAGATACTTCGTTACCTTAATGCCTATTTTTCCTGAAGAACCGGTGACTAAAATTTTCATAAAAACAATTAACTAAAAAGATAAGAGTTTTTTTTTAAAAAAGATGGGCTTATTATAAAATTATCAATGTTATTGTAGGGTTTTTGAAAAATTTTCCAAAATTTCTTTTGTAACTTAATATCTTCATCATCTAAATTTAACCCGCTATCTAAGAGTAGTTCCATTTCTTTAAAAGCAGATAGAATATCTTCTTGAGTATTATAAATTATTTTAATGTTTTCCTTTTTATAATCTTGATCAAGGCTATATAAACCAACTGGAAGAGAAGTTTTTTTTGAAAGTTTGTAATTTCTATCTGCCATTTGACCAAATGAAATAGGTTTTGACTTTTTATTGTCAAAAAGTTTTACAGGAACCGAGATACATTTTTTTGACCATATAGGCGACCAAAGAAGATGAAAATCATTAACATAAATAATCGGTATATTTGAAAGTCTTGCAAATTTATCTGGCCCACTATTTACTCCAATATAAAACTTAGATTTATAAACTAAATAATAATCTAAATCAGGTGAAACCAGACTTGAGTTTCCATATTCAAAAAAATTTTTATCTCTAAAACCTGATTTTTTTTCTATTACATTTGCTGATCTTATTACAAAATATTTTTTACATGCATATTCTAGAGTTTTTGTATAATCCTCAAAATTAAAATTTCTATAATTATGGTGTGAAAAATCAGTTTCTGAAAAATATTTCTTTTTGAAAGCACCATCTCTATTATTAATAGTTACCATTGGAAGATTGTTTGAGTTAAGTTTATTAATTTCTTCAAATCTTTTTTGACAAAGCTTAATATCATCATTTCTCAAATTTATATGTCTAAAGTTATTCTTTACATAAAACTTTTCTTCATCCAAAGTTAAAGTTCTATGTTTTTCTATAGGCGCTATTAGATTTTTTAAGTTATAAAAATTTACTAATTTATATATAAGTCCCAAAATTTTATTTTTAAATATAAATAGTTTTGGTTTATCCAATGAAATTTTGCAGACTTTTCTTGATAGCAATTTAGACCAAAAAATATTTATATTATTTTTGTTTAAATCCTTTAGGTCTGTAATTCCCTTAAAAAAAAATAAATCAATATATTTAGAGTATTTCCCATTTTTTTTATCTATAAAATATGTGTCTAAAAAATGAGAAGCCCCAATAAAGTAGTTGATTTGATAAAATCTAATTCTAAAAAGAAAATTTCCTAATATTAAAATTAGACAAAAAGGAGAAAAAAATAAAAAAATAATAATTTTTTTTAAAACAATCATGTGTTTAAGCTTGGTTTTTGGCAAGTTTAATTAACTTGTTAAAATCTCTGTTCCCTCTTACTAATTTAGAATAAGTACCTTCAGACTGAATTTTTCCATTTTTGAAAAATAATATTTTATCTGTAAAAGAGAGAGTATTAGCCCGATGAGTAACAAAAAGAATTGTTATTTTTTTAAACTCTTTTTTAATATTCTTTAGTATTTTTTTTTCTGTAAAAGAGTCAATTGCATTTGTTGCTTCATCCAATATTAAAACTTCTGGATTTGTATATAAAGCCCTTGCTAAAACCACTCTCTGTGATTGTCCACCACTTAATCTAACTCCGTCTTCTCCTATTTTTGTATAATATTTATCTTTTAATTCTTTTTCTATAAATTTTGATATCTCTACTATTCGGCATATTTTTTTTACTTTTTTTAAATTTATCTTTGATCCTCCATAGCAAACGTTTTCCGCGATAGTATTGTTAGTAAGATATCCTTTTTGTGGAGCATAACTAATTGAATTTTGCCATGATGCTAAATACTTTTCATCTAGTTCAACTCCATCAATTAAAAGTTTTCCAGTTTTTTGTTTTAATAAACCACAGAAAAAATCTAGAAAAGTTGTTTTACCGTTCCCACTTGTTCCTGTAATTCCTAAAAATTTATTTTTTAAAATTTTTAAGTTTATATTTTTTATAATTGGTTTTTTTTCATAAGAAACACTTATATTTTCTAATTTTATGATTTTTTTAAAATTTATATTATTTTTATTTTTTAAAACTGAAAATTTATTTTTAAAATTAATCGATTTAATTAAATCGTTTATAATTTTATCAAATGAAGCTTTATAAAATTTTATTTGTGAAAATTGTGTATAAATTCCTTGTGCTGCAGGCATTATTCTTCGCATAGATAAACTGATAACACCAATTATAGGAATAATTTCAGAAAAATTTTCTAATTTAAAATATAAAAATAAAGATAAAATTAAAATCAAAGAATAAGCAAAAACTTCTATTGTTAAGGCTGGAAGTTGTTGTATTAAATTTATTATTATATTTGAATTTTTGTATTTTTCTGCGGGTTTTTCAAATTTTTTAATAAAATATTTTTTATTTTGTTGTAATTTAAATTCTTTATAAGTTTCAAAAGTATCTGTTATTTCTTTTGATGATTGTTTAAAAAAGTTTGGAGTAGCTTTTCCAATAGAAGTTATTTTCTTTTTTAATTTTCCAAAAACAATCACGTAGAAAAGACCTAATAAAATAACTAAACTCAATGTAAGGATTGGTTGGTAAAATATTAAAAAGGATAATAAAAAAATAGTTGTAAATGATTGCGCAATTATTAAAAGAAATGGTGTCATGTAACCGGCAACAGTAGCATTTACGTAGTTTGTACACTTTTGAACTATGTGTGCTGTATTTTCTTTTAAAAAATATTTGTATGGTCTTACAAGATAATAAAAGTATAAATCTCTAGACTTTTCAAACAAAAGGTTTTCGGATAAATACAAAATGTACCAATTAGAATATAGTCTTAACAATTGATTTAAAACAATTGCGACTAAAGAAAAAATACCCAATAAAATTATAAAACCATTCTTTTCAAGATTTGTAAGGTTATAAAAATAGTTAAAATATCTATTGCTATCAATTATTTCTGGATTTGATAGAGCTGATAAAAAAGGCAATATAGAAGAGACTCCTATTAAATCAAATAAACCTGAAACAGATGATAAAAATATAGCATAAAGTGCCATTTTTTTATTTTTGTCAGTTAGAATTTTTGTAACCTGAGAATATTTTGACAGCATTTTTTTATATCAAAAATTATATTTTTTTAAGAAAGACGAGGGTAAATTAGCAAGTGGCTTTAGCGAATAATCAAAATAATTTTTATATAAATTGTTTAATAATTTTTTAAATTTTAGATTATAATCTGCAAAGCTATGGCTTTGATCTTTTTTGTTCACCAAAGAAAACATTTCTTGTGTCGCTACAAGTATTTCTTCTGGGGTATTATCTTTTATTTGAATTCCCTTGGATTTATAACTGTTCTCTGTTACTAGATTTCCTGTCTCAAAATTAAATAATTCCTTTAAAGGTACTAATTCATTATTTTTTTTATAAATTAGTGTTTTCGGCATAAAAATATCTGTGTCTTTGTAACAAAAATACTCAAAAGTATTTAAAAAATTTACAAATAAAATTGGCTTTCCAAAAAGTGGGGGCAAACCTTCATATCCTGAAGAAGTACCTATACAAAATTTACAGTTAGATGCCAAAAAAACATCCATAAAATCACTTTTTAAATTGGTAAAAGGATAGTCAATCAAACCTTTAATTTTAGGAAGTCTAGTCATGGAGTTGTCGCCGACCCTAACGACATATCCGCCTCTAGAGATCACTTCTTTTATAGCCATTATGTAAGTATCTGGATTTGAGTTTCTAAAAATGTGATTTTTTCCTTCTCTTATATGCAAAACAACAAACCAATCTTTATCTCCAATTCCAAGTTTTGCTAGTTTCTCTTTTCCTCTTTTAACTTCGGCTTTGGAAATCTTAAAATTAGCATTTTCTAAAATACTTTCTTTTGCTAAATCTTGATTAATAAAATTCATTGCTGCAGCCCAAGGAAAATATTTATTTTTATAAGGTAGAACTGATTCTAAAGGAACTTTATTAACTTCGTAAAGATAATTATATTTATAAAATTTTGAATTATTTTCAACAACATTTAAATAGGGTAAAAAAAATTTACTTATTTCAGGATTAGTTATCTTCACATTTTCCTTGAGTAGAACAGTAGGTTTTGTTTTATTTTTTTCTAAATAAAAGTGATTAAGAATATAATAATATAACGGATAATAATTACCCAAACTTCCAATAAATTGTTGGGCAGGAATAAAAGTTCCAAATTTCTTATCCAACTGATTTTTTTCTAACCATTCTTTTCTCAAAATTTCAAAGTCTTTTAAAATTTTAAAACCAGTGGTATCCGACTGTGATATTTTGTAAGAAGCATATTCAAATACAGCAAGAGGATTTTTTATTTCTTTTTTATAAAGTTGCTCTAATTTATCTTCACTTTTATTTTTTTTAGATCTAATTTTTTTGATCTTTTTGAAAATTTTATCTCCATTAAAAAAAAAATTAATTGTATAAAAATAGTACTGAATTCTTCTTCTTAAAATTAAGTATATTTTTTTCATTTAAAAAAAAGTTTGCTGTCTGGATAAAGTGAAAATACTTTTGAGTCTTTCAGCTGTTTAAGTTTTGGTGTAACTTTGCTCTCTATATAAATATTTATTCCAAGAAAAAATACAAATTTTTTACTAATTTTTTTAATATAATCAAAATTTTTTACTTTTAAATTAGATCCATAAAGTTTAAGATTTTTTTTATTATTATCATCGTCAACTATATAAGAAAAATATTTACCTAATTTTAAATAATTTATAAAAGCAACAGAATTATGTCCGGCTCCATATACAACATTGAAATATTTTCTTTCCTTAAAAGTTTGTAAAATGTTTTCAATTCTTTTCTTATAGTTTTTAACTTTAATTTTAAATTTCATTATTAAATTCTTTTCTTTTAATAATTTATTTGGATAAGATTTAACTTCATTTTTTTTATAGAAAAAAACCAAATTATTTTCTTGTTTAAAGAAAAATGTTTTAGATAAAATTTTTTTAAAACCATTTATTACTAGAGTGTTGTGTAAGGATTTATTGGTAAAATAAGATATATGTTCTTCCCATATCATTGAAATATTTCCTTGAACCAAAGATTTTTTTGAATCAGGAACATCTATTATTATTAATCCATTTTTTTTTAGAATTTTTTTAAAAAATGAAAATACCTGCCTAATATTTTGTGTATGCTCAATCAACTTTGAACAAACAATGAGATCAACTTTTTTATTTCGTTTTAGAAAAACTTTTGCAGAATTCTCTGATAAATTCTTTTGGATAATTTCTTGTCTATAATTAAATCTTGTTTTGATATTTAAATGATTTTTAAGATTAAGTAACTTTGTTTTTCTATATCCGTAATTTTCTAAGGAACTAAGTAATTTTTTGTCATAATTTGAGATTCCCAATATTTCAAATTTTTTTGATAGTATTTTTTTCTTTAATAAAATCTTTACAAAATCTGGGTGATATTTATCTTCTTCCTTATTTACCATCCATTTAAATTTTGGAAGTAAATTTAAATAATTTATTGGGTTTTTAAATTGTATTAAATTACATCTTTTGCAAAAAACTAAATTTAATTTGTACTTTTTTGCACATTTAAGAGGAAATTTATAATTAAAAAATTCACTACATTTAAAGTGATTTCCAATTTTAAACTGTTGGTTACTAAAACTTGAATTGCAAGAAATACAGGACACTTTACTTTACTTTTTTTATTTAAATTTTTTCAATGATCTCAAAGTTGGGAAAAAGACTTATAAACTTGCCGCCATTTTTAAAGAATTTTTTATGATTACCAATTATCTTTTTTGTGTGTTCCCAAGCAAAAACTATCACGTAATCTTGTTTGTTTTTGTATATCATTTCGGAAGGCAAAACTTGAATTTTATCTCCTGGAGTAAATTTAAAATGCTTATCTTTATTGTCATCAACAATAAAATTAATTTTTGATGAAATATCCAGGTATTTAATCAAAGTTGTTGCACTTCTTGCAGATCCAAATCCTGAAATTTTTTTCTTATCCTTTAGAAGATTGTCTAATTTGTTATTTATTTTTTTTTTTAAATTTATAAGTTCATCTGAAAATTTATTAAAAGTTTCTTTTTTATCTAATTCAGAAACTTCTTCTAGTTCGATTAACTTTTTTAAACGGTCAGATTCAGTGTATGGACCATCCACATGTTGAGCATAACAAACTAAAGATCCACCTTGTAAATCATTTCTTTGGGCATCAATAATTTTTAAATTCATTTTTTTAAAAAAATTTATTAGTGGTTTTAAAGAATGATAACTAAGATGTTCGTGAAAAATTGTGCCTAAAAGTTTTTTATTTATTACATCGAGAAGGTAGGATACCTCAAAAACAAATAATCCATTAGGTTTTAAAATACTTTTAATCGCTTTGGTAATTTCTTCCATATTATCTACATGTGCATAAACATTATTAGCTGTAATAATATCTGCAGTACCATGCTCTGATTTAATTTTTTCAGAATTTTCTTTGTTCATATACCCAGCAATAGTTTTAACTCCATTTTTGTTTGCTTCTTCAACAACATTTTTTGCAGGATCTATACCAAGAATTTTTTTTACATTTTTTCTCATAAAAATTTTTAGTAATGTTCCATCATTACTACCAACATCCAAAACAAAATTTTTTTCTGTTTTATTTGAAAAACTAAATAAATTTTCTACATAATTTTCGTAGTGATTATCTAATTTCTTGTTTCTAGAAGTTTTAAAGGTAAAGTTACTCCAAAGATAATCTGGATTAACAACATGAATAAGCTGTACATGATAACAATCGTCACAAAAATAAAGATCTAAGGGAACCAGCTCTTGTTTTTCGTTTTTATTTCCAGTATCTGAATATTTTTCAGATACCGGACTTTCTCCTATCGAAACTATTTTGTTTAATTTTTTAGACTTACATAATCTACAGTTCTGGTTTGTTTTAAAAAGATTCGTCATATTACTTATAAAATTTTTTAATATTGTTTATGATATAATTAATTTCAGAAACCCTTAGCCCTTCATGAAGAGGTATGGATAGACTGTTATTTACCAATTTTCTTGAATTACTTAAATTTTTATTAGAAATTTTTTTAAATATTGGTGCATCACATGCCAAAGGTGAATAGAAAATTTTACATTCTATACCTTTGTTTTTTAAGTAATTGAAAAGTTCATTTCTTTTTCTACAGGTAAAAATATAAAGATACCTACCGTGGATTTCATTTTTATGATATTTTTGTATAGTGACTAAGTGTTTTAATTCTTTATCGTATATTTTTGCAATTCTATCTCTTAATCTCCATTTTTTTTTTATTTTCTTTAAATTCTCTAAGACCAATGATGCCTGTAAAGTATCTATTTTATGATTTAATGATGGATAATAACAATTGTTGATGTTTATTTTTTTTTTATCTTTAGCGGTGCCAGCATGCCTTAGCATTAAAACTTTTTTTCTTAGTTCATTGCTATTTGTTTTAACAAAACCACATTCCCCATAAGCATTAAGAATTTTCATAGGATTCAAACTGAAAGCAGAGATTTTTGAAAAATCTCCAGCTTTTTTTCCATTTAAAGAACCACAAAATGCTTGGGCAGCGTCCTCTACGATATGTAAATTATTTTTTTTGGCAATTTTTGATATCTTTAACATATCGCACATATGACCGCCGACATGCATCGGTATAATAGCCTTAGTTTTTTTAGTTATAGAGTTCTGAATACTCTTAGGACTTATATTTAAGTCTTCATTTATATCAGCAAAAATTGGCTTTGCTCCAACCTCTAGAATTGCATTGATAGTAATTATCCATGTAAAAGGCGTAGTAATAACTTCGTCGCCAGGACCAATATTTAAAGATCTTAATGCTAAGTATAACGCACTACTACCCGAACCAAGACCAACAACGTACTTGCTATTTAGGTGTTTTGAAATTTTATCTTCAAATTCTTTAACTTCTGGACCGTTAATAATCCTTCCGTGTTTAAGTATTTTGTTGAATCTATTTAACAAATTTTTTCTATGAAAAAAATTTTTTTCTTTTAAGTCTAAATAAGGTATATTCATTAAATTTGTATAATATTTTTTATATGATATTTACTCTTTAATTTTTCAATGACATTTTTATTTTGATGATTAAAATTTACTAACAAAGGAATATTATTTTTTTTATGTTCTTTAATACTTACTATTTTCTTTTTTAAAAAATAATTTTTTGATCTTTTATTTTCTATAACTATATTTTTCACTTTTTTTTTAAGAATTGAAATAGTAATTGCACTTGCTAAATTAGTTCCAAGAATATTACATTCATTTTTTATTCTTTTTATTTTCTTAATTAAATTTTTAGCTTTCTTAATCTCATTGCTATTTACAAAAATATTTTTTTTTTTTATTTTTTTTTTGAATTTAAAGAAAAATAAAATTTCATGAGACAAAAAATTTTCTTTGACAAACTTAACCTCGCCATATTTACCAAAAAAGTTCTTAATCATTATTTTATTAAAATGATACTTCTGATCTGCAAGAAAAAAATTAAGTGGTCTTTTACTAACGTCCTGTATATTAAAAAAAAGGGTACCGTCATTTTTTAATAAACTTTTTATTAAAATTATTAATTTTTCAATATCATCAGTATAGGCAATTGTATGCGAAAAAATTATAAGATTATAATAATTTTTTTTTTCTTTAAGATTTTTAATAAATTTTATATTGCTATCTTTAAAAAATTTTTTATAGTGCACGCCAAGATCATAACCATATAAATTTTTATATCCTAATTTAGAAAATTTTTTTAACAATCCACCTTTGTTGCAACCAAAATCTAGGATTTTAATTTTTTTATCTTTAATTTTTTTTTGAATAACTTTTGATAAAACGTCACTTCTTTTCATAAATTGCTGCCCAGCCTTACCAGTAAAGTTTTTGTTGTCATGATCTACTAAAGAATATTTTTTTGATTTAAATTCTTTAAAATTATTTTTAAGATTTTTTGTAATATTAAGATAGTAGTTGTTGTGCTTTTCTATATTTATTCTTCTGCCTATTAATTTTAAGTCAGAATGTCTAAAGGTAGGCCCTTTAATTTCAAACCGATTCATTTAGAATTTCAGATTTATTTTGTTTTATAATTTTTAAGATAAATTAAATAGTTTTTTACTTTTAATTTATCCTGGACTTTTGGTGACCAATTAGCATTCATGGTTTTATTTTTGATAAAAGGTCCATTTGTAACTTCTTTAAATAAAGTATTTTTTTTTATAATTTGGGTATGAAAGTAATTTTTTTTCATTTTATAAAAAAATATTTTTCCAGAATGATAATCGCCCATATCTATTTTTTTTATGGGTATACCTTTTTTATCAAAAATAACTAAAGTCACTTCTCCACTGATGATAAAAAAAGACTCCAATTTGTTTAAATGTTTGTGCGGTCTTACATAGGACCCTTTTTTATGAAAAACAATCATTTCGTGAATTCTTTCTTTGTCATTTTTATGAATGCAAACTCTACTTTTTTTATTTAACTGATTGCTGTTGTGCTTTAAAAATTCTATGTTCTTTTTAGCAATTAATGTTATGTTCTTTTTTTTCTTCTCAAAAAAGACGGATTTTTTAGTTTCTTTCCAATTAAATTTTTTTATCATTATTCAAAATATATATATTCAAAATCACCGGTATATTTACATTTCTTAAAAATCCATTTCCACTCTTCATCATCAAAGAAAGTTTCTGCAGTCAATGCCCAACACTGTAAATTAAAAAGTTCTTGCTCATTTCTATAACCTTCAACCATAATATAAGCTCTTTTTCCTACCCT
>CEUZ01220629.1_pt1 | contig 31796 bp, 26 predicted proteins | sample 361511 | NCBI WGS metagenome assembly CEUZ01 (sample SAMEA2622822, study PRJEB7988) | marine metagenome | biome: marine biome (ENVO:00000447); feature: surface water layer (ENVO:00002042); material: "saline water (ENVO:00002010), including plankton (ENVO:xxxxxxxx)" | depth 5 m | reverse complement strand
AAGCTGTGAACAATTATTTAATCCAAAATTAAAAAATAAACCAGTAGTAGTACTTTCTAATAATGATGGCTGCATAGTTGCCAGAAGCGAAGAAGCAAAAGCACTTGGCGTGAGAATGGGAGAGCCTTGGTTTCAGCTTAAAACTTTAGCAAAAAAGCATAATATTATTACTTGCTCTTCTAATTATGCGCTATATTCCGATATGTCTGATCGAGTAATGAGCATCCTATCTAAATTTAGCCCAAACCAAGACATATACTCTATTGATGAATGCTTTCTAGATTTCACAGGATTCTGCAAAGATGACTTGACTATTTATGCACAAAAAATATGTAATTGTATACAACAACAAACGGGATTAACTGTTTGCATAGGAATTGGATCCTCAAAAACGTTAGCGAAACTTGCAAATCACGTTGCAAAAAAAAATTCATCATTTCAGAATGTATGCAATTTCAACGCTATGACTATACAGAAGCAAAATAAATTACTAAATAGAATTAATACGAAAGATGTATGGGGTATTGGCAAACAACTCTCAATAAAATTACAAAAAACTGGTATTTACACTGCATTTGATTTAAAAAATCTTAATCTAAGAACGATAAATTTACAATCCTCTGTCTATTTAAGAAAAATTATTTTTGAGCTTAATAATATAGTTTGCTTTAAACTCAAGGAAACAACTGCGCCTAAAAAGAAAATAACCTGTTCTCGCTCCTTTAGCACAGCAATAACTGATTTTAAAGATCTAGAACAATCTATTACTCTTTATGCTAGCCGTGCTGCTGAGAAATTACGTCAGCAAAATTCATATACAGGATCAATCCATATTCATATAAGTACCAGCCCATTCAACAAAAAGGAATCTTGCTACACTAACAGTACGACTATCCCATTACCAGATCAGACAGACAACACCCTAGTGCTTACAAAATTTGCATCATTCGGATTACGTACAATTTATTGCAATGGATATAAATATCAAAAGGCAGGAATCTCACTATCTAAAATAGTACCAAGAAAAAAATACCAACCTAGCCTGTTTAACAAAAAAGAGAAACAAGAAAAATCCGATAATCTAATGATGATACTAGATAAAATTAATACAAAAATGGGGAGAAAAATATTAGTAGTTGCATCCGAGGGTATAACACAGCCATGGAAAATGAAACAAAACAATAAAAGTCTAAGTTATACAACTGATTGGCATGATTTAATAGTAGCCAATCAGTTTATATAAGAAAATTTAAAATTAGAATAAAATCCTCATAATTTATATAGTTAACAAACTTACATATATAATTTATGCAACTTACGTGCTAGAATAATGTCATATAGGGAATTTAATAAAATATTCAATAAGGAGAACAACATAGAAACCATACTTGCTAATCCGAGAGGCTTCTGTGCCGGTGTTGTGCGTGCTGTAGAAATTGTTGAACAGGCACTAGTACTTTATGGGGCTCCTATTTATGTACTGCATCAAATCGTTCATAATCAACAAGTAATCCAAGACCTAGAAGCACGTGGAGTTATTTTTACTGAAGATATGAAAAGCATCCCACCCAAAACAGTAACTGTTCTCAGTGCTCATGGCGTATCTGACGCAGTTATGGAAGCTGCTAAAGCTCAAGATCTGGAAATTATTGATGCAACTTGCCCACTTGTTACCAAAGTGCATTTACAGGCTCAACGTTATAATAAAAGTGGATATGAAGTAGTAATTATTGGTCATCGAGGCCACGTTGAAGTAGAAGGCACATACGGAAGAGTACGCGGAACAGTGCATGTGGTTGGTTCTGTAGAAGATGTTCAGGCTCTTAAAGTTTCTGATCCAAAGCGAGTATCTTATGTAACTCAGACAACTCTTAGCTTAGATGATACACGTTGCATTGTGCAGGCCTTAAAAGATCGTTTTCCAGATGTAAAAGGCCCTGAATTATCTGATATATGTTATGCAACACAAAACCGCCAGAATGCTGTACGCAGTCTTGCAGAAAAAGTGGATGTAATTTTAGTAGTGGGTGCCAGAAATAGTTCTAATTCTGCTCGTCTACGGGAAGTCGGTGAAATGAGTGGTGTCAATGCCTATTTAATTCAAGATGCTAATGAAATTTCTCCAAACTGGCTCACCAATAGTTCCAGAATAGGTGTATCTGCCGGTGCTTCTACTCCCGAGATATTGGTACAAGGTGTTCTTGATCGATTACAAAGCCTTGGAGTAACTAGCATTAAAGAGTTGGAAGGGGTATCAGAAGATATTACTTTTAAATTACCTGCAGCACTATTACGCAAGCAGAAAACATTTAATTATGCGGCAAAATAGAATAATAAAAGTAGCAATTTTATCTATGAATGATTATTATTTGGCCTATTAAATTAATCTTGGAGAAATTTGCTTATGGGTGTTCCATTACGTCAACAACTAGCTGTGGCCAGTTACCTGTTAAAACAAAAAATAAACGGGGTAAAAAAATACCCAATGGTTTTAATGCTAGAGCCACTTTTTCGTTGTAATCTAGCTTGTGGCGGCTGTGGGAAAATAGATTATCCTAATGAAACCCTAGATAAACGTCTTTCATATGAAGAGTGTATGCAAGCTGTCGATGAATGTGGTGCGCCGATGGTATCAATTCCAGGCGGAGAACCATTAATCCACAAAGAAATGCCAAAAATAGTAAAGGGTATTATCGCACGTAAAAAATACATTTATCTATGTACAAACGCACTATTATTAAAAAAGAGAATTAATGACTACAAACCATCTCCATACTTAACTATATCTGTTCATCTAGATGGGATGAAAGAAAGACATGATAACTCTGTTTGTCAAGAAGGCGTTTTTGATCGAGCGGTTGAGGCTATAAAATTAGCTGTAAAAAAAGGATTTAGAGTCACGGTAAATTGCACTCTATTTCAAGGTGAAACCCCAGAAGACGTTGCTGAGTTTCTAGATTACGCTATGACACTAGGCATAGAAGGAGCAACTATTGCCCCCGGTTTTAGTTATGAGCGTGCACCCCAACAAGATGTGTTTATTAAAGGTAAAGATACTAAGAATTTATTTCGGGGAATTTTTAAACTTAGCAAGAAGAGGAAGCGGAACTGGAAATTAAACCACTCAACACTCTATCTTGATTTTCTAGCAGGTAATCAAAGTTATGATTGTACCCCGTGGGGCAATCCAACCCGTAATATATTTGGCTGGCAGAAGCCATGCTATTTACTATCCGATGAGGGTTATGTATCTACTTTTCAGGAGCTTCTGGATGACACTCCTTGGGAGAAGTATGGGAATACTAACAATCCAAAATGCGTACAATGCATGGCACACTGTGGTTATGAAGCAACGGCAGTTGAAGATATGCTACAACACCCTCTAAAAGGATTATTCACGGCCATAAGGGGACCAAAAACTGTAGGGTCAATGGTAGCTGAACCAGTCCCTAAATGGATAGTTGAGGAGCAAAAGAAAAAAAACACTCTCTCGGAGATACCTGTGACAATTAAACCTTAATTGGAATCAGCAAACTACCTTGCATTGGGCTATAATAAAATTATTAGATATATGGCTATACAAAAATTAAATAATTTGATAGATATAAAACTAGTAATATATTGGCTAGTGCTAACAGCTTGCTTCCTATTTACACCAATAGTCTCAGCACAAGATTTTGATACTAATACAGCCCCAGCAAAAACTATCAGTAATCTTCATATTCATTTATTAGAAGGAATGAAGGGGGGAAATAAACTTGGGTTTCAAGGTCGTTTTAAACTATTAGCTCCTATAATCGAAAATTCCCATGAGCTTGATTTTATTTTAAAGAAAATTCTAGGAGGACTCTGGGCCAAACTAGAACCAGAACAAAAAAAAATTCTTTCCGATCATTTTCATAAGCTAAGTATTAGCACTTATGCAGGGTGGTTCAAGAAATATGATAATGAGCATTTTGAATATATTGAACAAAAAAAAATGCCTAGAGATTATGTTTTGGTGCGCAGCCAATTAGTCCGATCTAGTGGCGATACTGTAAGTCTTGATTATCTCCTACGTAAAGACGAAACAGGTTGGAGAATTATCAATGTTTTAGCTGATGGAGTTAGCGATCTTGCACTAAAGCGCGTAGAATACCGTACTGTCCTTGAGCAAAAAGGATTTAATGTTTTTATCGATATGCTCAAGAAGAAAATCAAAATAGCTGAAGAAAATTAATCACCTCCCCTGAAGGACAGCCCTCAATAGTGGAAGCTTCAAAAAGACATATCTATAGCACTTTTGGGCGTTGGGCTACTACCTCGCATATCTACGCACCATGGATAATTCTTGTAGCATTACTTGCTGCTATGAGTTGCTCTGTATATATAGCAAAAAACCTTGGTATGAATACAGACACTGCCGATATGCTTGCAGAACACCTCCCATTTCGCGTCAATTTAAAGCATTACAATAAAACGTTCCCCCAAGAAAATGATAGCATGTTAGTAGTATTGGATGCGCCTACACCGGAACAAGCATATGCTACTGCTGGCCTTCTTTCTGATCTCCTAAAAAATGACACACAGAATTTCCAAGATATCTATGCTCCAAATATAGATTCTTTTTTTATACATAATAGCTTGCTGTACGAAAATATTCCTGAATTAGAAAGAATTATAGATCATATGGCAAAAGCACAGCCACTGATCGCCCATATTGCAAAAGATCCTACACTACAAACTTTTTCCTCTGTATTATCTGGTGCAACAGATGAGTTACGTAAGGGACGTGACCTGGAGCTGGGACCATTGTTTTATAGCTTGAGTACTACTTTAAATGCCAGACTTTCAGGGACGCCACGCGTTCTTTCATGGCAAGAGCTATTCCGAGGAAAATCTCAACAAGAAAGATATCAAGAATTTATAATGGTAAAACCAAAACAGGATTTTACCCAGCTATATCCAGCCGAAAAAGCAATCACTGCATTACAAGCTGCGGCACATGAAATTGGCCTAACAGCTGACAGCCCTATCCAAATGCGCATTACTGGCGCAATAGCATTGGCAGATGAAGAATTAAACAGCTCTCTACGTGGCATGGAATATGCTGGAATAATTACATTTATCATGGTTGCATTAGTATTGTTTTTTGCAATGCGTACGATTAGATTATTATTAGCTGTAATAATCTGCCTGATCCTCGGCTTAATTTTCACTACAGCATTTGCTACTGCTGCAATAGGCCACCTAAATATAATATCAATTGCTTTTGCAATACTGTACATTGGTCTTGGCGCAGATTTTGCAATCCATTTTCTCTTAAGATACCAAGAAATAATAGAAAAAGGTCTATCAAATAAAGATGCGATTTTTGAATCTGGGAGAGTAGCAGGAGGAGCTCTAACTGTATGCGCCCTCACAAATGCTATCGCTTTTTATGCTTTTATACCTACAGATTTTAAGGGAGTAGCTGAATTAGGAGTAATTTCAGGTACTGGTATGCTGATTAGCCTGCTTGTTACTCTTACTATTGGACCTGCTTTACTTCGCTATACACCAAAACAATCTAAATTAGAATCTAATATTGATCGCTCTCTTAGCAAAATACTTGAAATATCATTTAGATGGAAAAAACTAAGTTATACAGCTATTTTTATTGGACTATTATCTGCTGTCATACTTTTTCCTCAATTAAAATTTGACTATAATTTATTGAACATGTTAGATCCAAAAGGAGAGGCTGTAAGTACTTTTAAAGAATTACTCTCAGAAGTTGATAACTCGCCTTGGTATGTAGCTGTATTAGCTAAGAATCGTAAAGATACTGATATTCTAGTAAGAGATCTAGCAAAATTACCAGAAGTAAAAAGAGTGGTAACAATCCTTGATTTTGTTCCAGAGGATCAGGAAATTAAATTACCATTCATTGAAGAAATGGCGCTTACCACAGGACCATTAACCATGTCCTATCCATCACAAGTAAGCAATCAGGAAGTGATGCTAAAGCAACAAAAGGAATTAACTAAACTTAGTAATACCCTTGATAAATTTATTGCCGAAAGACCTGAGCATGCTCTAATAATTCCTGCCCGTACGCTTAAGAGCTCACTATCCGCAGTATTTGATCATCTCAAAAAGAATGAGAAGATAAATAAAGAGAAACTATTACACTTGGTAGAGGAAGATTTGCTTATAACTCTACCTACCTCTTTACACCGAATGCAGACTGCTATTGAGACCTCTACGACATTCAATAAAAATGATCTCCCAATGCCTTTGATAAATCGCTGGCTTAGTCAAGCAGGAGAATACAAAATTGCTGTATACCCTTCAGAAGATATAAATGATAACGATGCATTAAGGCGCTTTGTTCGAGCTATACAAAAGATTGCACCACAGGCTACCGGTGCTCCCATGATAAATTTAGAAGCTGGAGAGGCTGTTGTGCAAGCTTTCATACAAGCATTCTCATTAGCTCTAGCTGGTATTGTTATAGCGCTATTAATTTTATTACGAAGTATAAAGTATACTATATTAGTGCTTATTCCACTCTTCCTATCAAGTATATTTATTGGTATTTTCACCATATTGTTAAATGTACCATTCAATTTCGCTAATATTATTGCTCTTCCACTTTTACTTGGTATTGGACTAGATAGTAGCCTACATATGGTGCACCGAAATCGTAATGAAAAATTAGCTGGTGGAACTCTGATCCATACCAGTACTGCTCGAGCTGTTTTCTACAGTGCTCTAACTTCTCTGGTCACATTTGCTAGTTTAATGTTTTCTTCTCATTTAGGAACTGCTAGTATGGGAATATTATTAACTGTAGGATTAGCTTGTACTCTTATTTGCACACTCTTTATTTTACCGATTTTGTTAAATACTTCATCTAAAAAAGTGGTTTCTTAAAATAGTAATGTGCTTTATGATTAAGTAATTAAAACTAAATATCATAGAAAAAAGATAACCATTTCTACTGTACAGAGCCACTAAAAACGAATTACTATAGCGTAACTTTTAAAAAACAGGATATGCGGTATGAAACTAAGCCGTCTAACTACTATTTTACTAATACTATTTACCACGGTATTTGCTGGATGCTCAACAACATCCAATAAAAATAATAGCAAAGCATCCTCAAATAAAATTACGAAATCAATTCCTTATAGCGATCCCTGTATAGAGGGAGATCCTTATGAGAAATTTAATCGCAAATTTTATAACGTTACTGAGTCTCTAGACGAATCTGTATTCGAACCAGTTGCCGACTCATATGTAGATAGTGTCCCTGAATCAGTACGAGAATCAGTTGGAAATTTTTATGCAAACCTTGCATACCCAAATGTAGCTTTAAATGGCTTATTACAAGGAAAAGTTAAACAAGGACTAGGTGATAGTTTGCGTTTTGTTGTAAATACTACAATAGGATTAGGTGGAATATTTGATCCAGCATCCTCAATCGGATTAAAAAAACATGATGAAGATTTTGGACAGACATTAGGGGTTTGGGGTGTGGATAATAAATCTTATGTGTATTTACCTATTCTAGGCCCTAGTAGTAATCGTGATGTAATTGGTCTCCCTGTCACCATAGCATCAAATATGTTATTTTATGCAGGATTTGTTGCTGGAGCTCCAGTAACTATCCCCTTAGGTCTTCTAGGAGCAATTGATAAGCGTGCACAGTATTCAGAGAAAATGCGTATTCGTGATCAGGCCGCGCTAGATCGTTATGTATTTACTCGTGAGGCATACTGGCAACATCGAGAAAACCTTGTATTTGATGGTAAACCACCAACTGATTATGACAATCTCTTTCCTGAAGAAGATCTTGATGAAGAGCTTTACGATACAGCGGATACTAAGTACCTCAATGATCCCTGCTCCGATAAATCTTCATAGTATTTTTATCTGCAATAAACTTGATAAATTTTCTTTGTATAAAAAAGAAATCAACTCTAGCAATATAATTTTGATATAAATAATAAGAATCTTACCAGCTTATTATATAGAATAAACTAACTCAGCCTGACATACCGGAAGGGAATCTAATGACAGAAACAGATAACGCTCTTACTAATCTGAGCCAGGAGGATATTAGTTCTAAATCTGATACTAGAAAACTAGTAAAAGCCTTGGCATCCGCACGCAAAGCATTATTAGCCTTACAAAAAAAAGATGGACATTGGTGCTTCCCACTTGAAGCAGATTGTACTATTCCCGCCGAATATATACTGATGATGCATTTTATGGATGATATAGACACGGACCTTGAAATAAAAATTGCCCGCTTCATCCGAACCAAGCAGGACAAGGAACATGGGGGCTGGCCTCTATACTATGGTGGACATTTTGATATAAGTTGTACTGTAAAGGCTTATTATGCATTGAAGCTAGCTGGTGATTCACAAGATGCTCCACATATGGTAGCTGCTCGTACAGCTATTCTGTCAAATGGTGGTGCATCAAAAACAAATGTTTTTACCAGAATATTACTTGCAATGTACGAGCAACTCCCCTGGCGAGGTGTACCATTTATGCCAGTTGAGATTATTTTATTACCAAAATGGTTTCCATTTCATCTAAGTAAAATAGCCTATTGGTCACGTACAGTAACGGTACCACTGACAATCTTATGTAGCCTAAGAGCAAAAGCTGCTAATCCGCATAAGATTAATATTCGAGAACTCTTTACTATAGACCCAAAAAAAGAACGTGATTATTTCCCAGTAAGAACTCCTCTCAACCGCTTATTCTTATTTATTGAGCGTACTGCCTCAGTATTTGAACCATTTATTCCAAATATCCTACGGCGTGTTGCTCTCCGGCGAGCAGAGCGATGGATAATAGAACGACTAAATGGTGAATGTGGCCTAGGAGCAATTTTCCCCGCTATGGTTAATGCCAATGAAGCGCTTTCATTACTAGGCTACCCTTATGAGCATCCATATAGGGACCAATGTCGCAAAGCTTTATTAGGATTATTAATCATTGATGATGAGCAGGCCTGGTGCCAACCATGCACATCTCCTGTGTGGGATACTGCTCTAGCTAGCCTAGCATTACAAGAAGATAGTGGTGCCGATCAAAAATATGTCCGTAAAGCTCTTAACTGGCTAGCTCCTCTACAAATACTGGATGCGCCTGCCGACTGGAGAGAAGAAAATATAAAGCTAGCTGGTGGTGGCTGGGCTTTTCAATACGCAAATCCACATTACCCTGATCTTGATGATACAGCTGCAATAGCTTGGGCAATGTATCAGGCAGACTCTAATATTTATAATAAAAATTTATCAAGAGCTGCATTCTGGCTTAGCGGCATGCAATCAAAAAATGGTGGTTTTGGTGCCTTTGATGTCGACAATACTTATTATTATCTTAACGAAATCCCATTTGCTGATCATGGTGCATTACTTGACCCTCCCACTAGTGATGTAAGTGCCCGTTGTACTGGCTTTCTAGCTTTATACGGAAAATCTGAACAACAAATTTCAATAAAAAAAGGATTAGACTATTTATTTAATGAACAAGAAAAAAATGGTGCTTGGTTTGGTCGATGGGGAAGTAATTATATTTATGGAACTTGGTCAGTACTAGAAGCCTTGAGACTAGCAAAAATAGATACTTCTCATACATCTATCATTCGCGCTGTAGGATGGTTAAAATCAGTTCAAAGAGAGGATGGTGGATGGGGTGAAAACAATGATACCTATTTTGCACCAAAATTAGCAGGGAGGTTTAGAATAAGCACTTCTTTTCAAACCGCATGGGCTTTACTTGGCCTAATGGCAGCAGGTGAAGCTCATAGTGAAGAAGTAAATAGAGGAATAAAATACCTTTTAAACCAACAAGATAGCTCTGGATTATGGAATGATCCCTGGTTCACTGCACCAGGATTTCCAAGGGTCTTCTATTTAAAATATCATGGCTACACCAAATATTTTCCATTATGGGCGCTAGCAAGATACCAAAAAATTACCCAGCAGGATAATATTTGAATAATATAGGCATTGTTACGGCTATGCGAATTGAGGGTCGTTGCATCACTAATCGCTACTTACCTCTCGGTGAAATAATAAATATAGGGGATAATACATCTATATGTTTATGTGGTATAGGAGAAGATTCTGCACGAAAAGCAGCAGAGGAACTTCAGGCAAGAGGTGCGAATTCTTTAATCAGCTTTGGAGTTGCAGGAGCAATAAGCCCTAAATTACGTGCAGGTGACCTAGTACTTCCCGAATCAATTTATAATGAATGCCCATTACCTGTTTCCCTAGCCTGGAGAAATCGGATACAGAAAAATTTGCCTTCTCACATACGAGTCATTGGTGGTACACTAGCAACAAGTAAAAAGATTCTTACCTCAATGACTGAAAAACAAGAATTTGAAAAAATCACAGGAGCTTGTGCAGTAGATCTAGAAAGTGGAGCAGTAGCTGAGGTAGCTAAAAATTCAGATATTCCTTTCCTTGCAATACGTGCGATTTCAGACCCTATAGAGTTTTCACCTCCATTGGCTCTATTAAGCTCAATAAATCCTGATGGCAGCGCTAAAATAATAAAAATAATAGCTTTACTACTAAAACAGTCTATAACCCTAAATACATTACTACGCCTAGCAAAAGAAGTACGCTCTGCTCGCACCACCCTATCAACCGTAGTACTACATGCTGGTATTGAATTGGGAATTAAATAATTATTTATTCCACACTGAATGCAGAATAATGAATGATCCTAATTTAATACTGTATCTATAAAATTAAGCTCAAATATTTACTAAAATATACTATTATAAATATAATTCTAAGTTATTAAATAAAGGAGAATTAATATGACGCGAGCAAAATTTGGATTATATTGCTTAGTGACCTCCATCATCTTTAGCATTCTTTCTACTACAGCAATAGCCGGCAGTCCTGAAGAAGACCGTAAAGAATATCTTGCTATGAGAGATAAAGCTCTTTCTGATCTCTATAAGGCCCAACCCAAAGCCAAAAATAGAATTGAAGAAGCACCTGGTTATGCCGTATTCAGTAACGCAAATATTAATCTAATTCTTGCAAGCTTTGGTGGTGGGTATGGGCTTGTACAGCCAAAAAATGAAAAACCAGTATATATGAGAATGGGCGAAGTTGGCTTTGGATTCGGACTAGGTGTTAAAGATTTTCGTTCTATATTTATTTTTCATGACCAAGCAACTATGGATAAATTTATTAATAGTGGCTGGGAATTTGGAGCACAAGCTGATGCTGCCGCTAAAACTATTGACAAAGGTGCAGCGATAGGAGTTGAGATTGTAATTGACGGCATAACAATCTATCAATTAACAGAAGCAGGACTAGCACTTCAAGCTACTGTAAAAGGAACTAAATTTTGGAGAAATGATAAATTAAACTAAACTATAATAATTTTAAATTTTAGATAGCTTTGAAAAAATTACTTAATCAAAGTTAATACATGCTTTATGTTGAATCATCATAGATAATATTGTTTATATGGGGTGGCTGATGGGGCTCGAACCCACGACAACCGGAATCACAATCCGGGGCTCTACCAGCTGAGCTACAGCCACCATCAAAAGAACTAAAAATAACCCATGCATTTGAGCCTAAAATAAATTAATTCAAGAACTATATGGCGTGCCCGACAGGAATCGAACCTGTAACCCCCAGCTTAGAAGGCTGGTGCTCTATCCGGTTGAGCTACGGGCACTACTCAAACCGGGTAACCCAATTTAATTGAGTGAAATTGGTCGGGGTGGAGAGATTCGAACTCCCGACATCCTGGTCCCAAACCAGGCGCGCTACCAGGCTACGCTACACCCCGGGGAAGCGTGTAACTATACCTTTCCACCAATAAAAGGTCAATTTTTCTATATATGTCATGTAGTTTATTTAAATATAAGAATAAGCTGCAATAGAAAGTAACTTTAAATTATATTATTTTAAAATCATTTCTTAAAAAACTATTACAACACTTGCTCTATACTGTAATTTCTGATATTAAAGCGTCATTAATTGTAACTAGCTAAGAAAAGGAATACTAAGAAATGTCGCAACAACAACTCAAGCAAACTACTCCCTATAAAATGAAAAAGGGAGAAGAATATATGAATGCTAAGCAACTTAAGCATTTCCGTAAAATACTTGAAGATATTAAAGTTGGGTTAGGGCAGGATATAGACCGTACGGTCCACACCATGCAAGACGAAGCTACAGTTTTTGCAGATCCTAATGACCGCGCAAGCCAGGAATCTGATATGGCACTTGAACTACGTAATCGTGATCGAGAACGTAAGCTAATCAAAAAAATTAATGAGACTATTGCTAGAATTGATTCTAATGATTCTGGTGATTATGGTTATTGTGATACCTGCGGTATAGAAATTGGCCTAAAACGATTAGAAGCTAGACCAACAGCCACCCTTTGTATAGATTGCAAGACTCTGGATGAAATAAGAGAAAGACAGCTAGCTAAATAGAAATTAAATATTTACATTTTAGCTAAATTATTCAAAATCTAATCTGATGTATTATCATCAGCTTCAGCTGTAACTGCCTTCATACTAAGACGCAATCTCCCCTTATCATCAGCTTCTAAAACTTTAACACGTACAAGCTGGCCTTCTTTTAAGTGATCAGCCACACTATTAACGCGCTCATTCGCAATTTGTGAAATATGTAACAACCCATCTTTTCCAGGTAAAACGCTTACAATTGCACCAAAATCTAAAAGCTTCAATACAGTCCCATCATAAACTCTACCTACCTCCACATCAGCAGTAATGTCTTCTATACGTTTTTTAGCTAATTCTCCGCCTTCAGAGCTAATACAAGCTATCATGACAACGCCGTCATCTGTGATATCTATAGTTGTACCAGTCTCCTCAGTTAATGCACGAATCACTGCACCACCTTTACCAATTACATCACGAATCTTTTCAGGATTAATTTTAATCTTAATAATACGTGGAGCATGCTCTGAGATTTCTTTACGAGTTGAGGGTTGAGCCTGTTTCATTATATCAAGAATATGTAAACGCCCCTCTTTTGCCTGCTCAAGAGCTGCATGCATGATTTCCTTATTGACACCCTGAATCTTAATATCCATTTGTAATGCGGTAATGCCATCTTCAGTACCTGCAACTTTAAAATCCATATCCCCTAAGTGATCTTCATCACCAAGAATATCAGTTAATACAGCAATACGATTTCCTTCTTTAATCAACCCCATCGCAATTCCAGCTACATGATTTTTAAGCGGTACCCCTGCATCCATTAAAGCAACGCATCCCCCACAAACTGAAGCCATAGAGCTAGAACCGTTAGACTCAGTAATTTCAGATACTACTCTTAATGAATACCCAAATTCTTCAGCAGAAGGTAAAACTGCAACAAGTGCACGCTTAGCAAGTCGTCCATGGCCAATTTCACGGCGCTTAGGTGTACCAACTCTTCCAGTCTCTCCAGTCGCATAAGGTGGGAAATTATAATGAAACATAAAACGATCAGTGTAGTCTCCCTGTAAAGAATCTATTTTTTGCTCATCACGTCCTGTACCAAGAGTTGCCACCACTAATGCTTGTGTCTCACCACGTGTAAATAAAGCAGAACCATGAGTACGGGGTAATACACTATTACGAATAGAGATAGGTCGTACAGTACGAGTATCTCGTCCATCTATTCGTGGTTCCCCATTAAGAATTCGACCACGTACGATTTTAGATTCAAGATCAAAACAAACCTTTTGGACAGACTGTTTATCTGGCCCATCCTCTAAATCTACTCCCAATTCTACATTAACCTTTTCCCAAACTTTATTAATAGCCTCAGTACGCTCTTGTTTTTGCTTTAAATCAAATGCTGAGGATAAATCCGCCTCTACCAATTCTGTGATTTTCTCAGCAAGACTAATATCTTGTTCTACAGGAGTCCACTCCCATTCAGTTACTCCAGCTTCATCAGCTAAATCATTAATTATATTTATAACTACCTGCATCTCTTTACGACCAAACTCAACCGCACCTAACATTACATCTTCAGATAGTTCCTTTGCTTCAGATTCCACCATAAGAACTGCACTCTCCGTCCCTGCCACCACTAGATCAAGTTCTGTCTGATCAAGCTCAGTTATTGTTGGATTAAGAACATAACTTCCATTAATATAACCAACACGTGCACCTGCAATTGGTCCGTCAAATGGAATACCAGATAATACTAACGCAGCAGAGGCACCAATCATTGCTGGAATATCTGCGTCTATTTCATTATCAGAAGATAAAACTGTAGCAACAATTTGTACTTCATTATAAAAACTATCAGGAAATAGAGGACGAATAGGCCGATCAATTAAACGAGAAGTAAGGATTTCTTTTTCAGAAGGCCGCCCCTCTCGCTTAAAAAAACTACCAGGTATTCTACCGGCAGCATAACTACGTTCCATATAGTCTACAGTTAGCGGGAAAAAATCTTGCCCTGGCCTGACATTTTTAGCACCTACAACTGTAACTAATACTACTGTTTCATTCATTGAGACCATTACGGCCCCATGAGCTTGCCTTGCAATCTCTCCAGTTTCTAACGTCAATGTATGGCGTCCGTAACTAATACTTTTCTTGATAGATTTCAATGTACTTTCCTTTCTAATGAGATTATCTTTATTTGTCCCAATATCCAACTAATTGATATGAACGCCTACTATTCTTTCCCAATAAAGAGCTATAAATAATTGAAATGCCTCTGTTTTCCTAGTTAGGATAAGTCTATTTACGAAGACCTAGTCGCTCAATTAGAGCACGATAAACATCGTTACTACTGCGCTTTAAATAATTAAGTAGCTTTCGTCTACGATTCACCATACGTAATAAACCACGCCTGGAATGATGATCTTTAACATGAGCTTTAAAATGACTGGTTAAATCATTTATACGGGCAGTCAGTAATGCCACCTGCACTTCCGGAGAACCAGTATCCCCGGCAGCTCTTTGATAATCACCCACTATCTTTGCTTTTTTATCTGTTGTGACAGGCATGCATACTCTCCAATTTAAACCCTAGATATGAAAAGGCGCTATTTTACTCTTTATTAAGGTTAGTTCTCAAGTAATGTGCCATTTTTTTTAACATTAATAAGTAAAGAAGGTTATTATCAGTTCCAAAGTAAAGCCTAAAGATAATCTTTATCCTCGAATAAATAGTACCAATCTACGCATAATACCTTAAAGTATAATAACCAAATTTGAATAAATTTGAATAATTCACACTTTTATCTCATGGATCTATTATGAACATTTACAACCTATAAATACTCTATTGTAATAATAGACTCAAACAAGGTAGTCTAAGAAGTAGATAATAGCCACTATCAAAAAAAGAATAAAACTATGAATAGCATGTAAAGTAACAGCTAACAAGGGGTTGACCAAAAGTCAGCTACCAGCTAATGTTCATTGTTCTATTTATTATATTTATGTTTCACAATGCAGGAAAATAAGAAAAAATGGGCGCAGAAGATTTAACTGGTGCTGAAATTACAATTCGCTGTCTACAGGAAGAAGGGGTAAAACATATCTTTGGTTATCCTGGTGGAGCAGTGCTATTCATATATGACGAATTATTTAAACAAAATAAAGTAAAGCATATATTAGTACGCCATGAACAAGCAGCAATACATGCAGCTGATGGATATGCACGATCTAGCAAAAATCCAGGAGTGGCATTAGTTACTTCTGGACCCGGAGTAACTAATGCTGTTACTGGTATTGCAACTGCCTATATGGATTCAATTCCAATGGTCATTATTAGTGGACAAGTACCAACCCATGCTATTGGACTAGATGCATTTCAGGAAGTTGATACTGTAGGTATAACGCGCCCATGTGTTAAACATAATTTTCTAGTAAAAGATATTACAGAATTAGCTACTACAATAAAAAAAGCGTTCTATATATGCTCAACTGGGCGTCCAGGACCAGTGCTTGTAGATATCCCTAAAGATATCAGTCAAGAAAAATTTAAATTCTCCTACCCTACTAACATATCTATACGATCATATAGTCCAATCAGTAAAAATTATCCAAGCCAACTAAAAAAAGCGATTCGATTAATATTAGGCTCAAAAAAACCAATGGTTTATACTGGCGGGGGTGTCATATTGAGTCACGCAGCCTCACAACTTACACGCTTTGTACAAATGCTAAATTTCCCTTGTACAAATACTTTAATGGGACTTGGTGGCTATCCAGCAACTGACAAACAATTTGTTGGCATGCCAGGCATGCATGGTACCTATGAAGCAAATATGGCAATGCAAAATTGTGATGTTTTAATAGCTATTGGGGCGCGATTTGATGACCGTGTAATTGGCAACCCAAAACATTTTTCTAATAACACTAGAAAAATTATACATATTGATATAGATCCTTCATCTATCTCCAAACGTGTAAAAGTAGATGTTCCCATCATTGGTAACGTTTCAAATGTGCTTGAAGAACTAATTGAATTACTAATGGCTAGTAACAAAAAACCAAAGCAGTCGGAATTAAAGTCATGGTGGTCACAAATAAATGAATGGCGAGCACAGGACTGCTTAAAATATGACCGAGAAAGTACCATCATTAAGCCACAGATGGTAGTTGAGAAGCTTTACAAAGTAACAAAAGGTAATGCTTTTATTACTTCTGATGTTGGCCAGCATCAAATGTGGGCCGCACAATTCTATAAATTTAATAAACCAAGAAAATGGATTAACTCTGGTGGATTAGGAACTATGGGATTTGGTCTACCGTCAGCAATGGGTGTTCAAATTGCCAACCCCAGAAATGCAGTAGCATGCATCACTGGTGAAGCTAGTATACAAATGTGCATACAAGAATTATCAACCTGTAAACAATATAATCTACCACTTAAAATTATTAACCTAAATAATCGTTATATGGGCATGGTACGTCAGTGGCAAGAATTCTTCCATGGCAATCGATACGCAGAATCATATGTTGATGCTTTACCGGATTTTGTCAAATTAGCAGAAAGTTATGGCCATATAGGTATAAAAATAAAACAACCCGTTGATATAGAAGATGCACTAATAGAAGCATTCAAGCTTAAAGATAAATTAGTATTTATGGACTTCATTACAGATCAAACTGAGAATGTATTTCCTATGGTTCCTGGTGGAAAAGGTCTATCTGAAATGATTTTGGTATAAAAATGCGACATATTATTTCTTTGTTAATGGAAAATGAAGCAGGTGCCTTGTCACGCGTAGCAGGGCTATTTTCTGCTAGAGGTTATAATATCGAATCTCTTTCAGTTGCACCTACAGAGGACCCCACATTATCGAGAATGACTCTGGTTACTATTGGTTCAGATAGTGTGGTTGAGCAAATTACTAAACAGCTGAATAAATTAATTGATGTAATAAAGGTAATTGATTTAAGTGATGGGGATCATATAGAGTGTGAGCTAATGCTGGTCAAAGTAAGCGCTATAGGTAAAAATCGGAAGGAAATAAAAGATACAACTGAAATTTTTTGTGGCCACATTGTTGATGTTACTGACAAGTCTTATATTATTGAATTGACTGGAACTGGTTCAAAGCTTGATGCATTTCTCGATACAATAAGCCACAATACTATTCTAGAGACAGTGCGTACTGGAGCCTCTGGAATTGGTCGCGGCGAAAGAACATTAGAAATTAAATAAAATTTGATATAAATTGTAGAAAATTTTCTATCTACAATTAATAGTCTTTCAATATCTGTTTCCAATTATATTAAGAAGGAAAATCTATGAAAGTTTATTACGACAAAGATGCTGACTTATCACTGATAAAAAGAAAAAAAGTCACTATTGTTGGCTATGGATCACAAGGACATGCACATGCAAATAATCTAAATGATTCGGGTGTAAAAATTACTGTTGGTTTACGAAAAAATGGCTCATCTTGGAATAAAGCAAATAAAGCTGGTCTGACAGTAAAGAGTATAGCTCAATCTGTTAAAGGTGCAGATATTGTTATGATCCTTCTTCCTGATGAAAAGATTGCTACTATTTATAGGACTGAGATTGAGCCTAATCTTAAAAAAGGAGCAACCATAGCTTTTGCACATGGATTTAATATCCACTATAGCCAGGTATCACCACGAGATGATCTTGATGTAATTATGATTGCACCAAAAGGGCCTGGACATCTTGTGCGCTCAACCTATATACAAGGAGGCGGCGTTCCTTCTCTTATTGCTGTACATCAAGATAAATCTGGTAAAGCTCGTGCATTAGCGCTCGCCTATGCGGCAGCAAATGGCGGTACACGTGGAGGAGTGATTGAAACAAATTTTCGTGAGGAAACGGAAACTGATCTATTTGGTGAGCAAGTTGTATTATGTGGTGGACTAACTGCTCTGATCCAGACAGGTTTTGAAACATTAGTGGAAGCAGGATATGCTCCAGAAATGGCATATTTTGAGTGCCTGCATGAAGTTAAATTGATCGTTGATTTAATTTATGAAGGGGGCATTGCCAACATGCGTTATTCAATATCTAATAATGCTGAATATGGAGACATTTCTCGTGGACCTCGTATTGTGACCGATAAAACACGAGCTGAAATGCGAAAAATTCTTCATGAAATTCAAACTGGAAAGTATGCTCGTGAATTTATATTAGAGAATCAAGCAGATGCACCTATGCTTAAAACTAGCCGCCGCCTTGCTTCAGAACATCAAATTGAAATTGTTGGAAAGAAATTAAGAAGCATGATGCCATGGATTAAAAAAAATCAGCTTGTTGACCAAAACAAGAATTAATGTGGAATGAATATTATTATTTAAAACATTAACTATAGAATAGATAATGCCGATCCCATTCTAATAATAGGTTAGATTACTGAAACTATTTAGATTATGACGAATTATCCTCACCCTTTCTTTGCCCGTGAAGGATGGCCTTTTATTGCAGGATCTTTTGCAATTGCTATCTTAGTAAGTATTTTTGCAAGCTGGACTTGGTCTATTCTATTCTGGATTATTGCATTTTTTATTTTACAATTTTTCCGTGATCCACCACGAATTGTTCCACAAATTTCTAATGCTATTGTGTCACCTGCAGATGGAAGAATAGTAGCAGTTGAGAATACACACGATCCATATCTTAATCGTGATGCTATAAAAGTAAGTGTATTCATGAATATATTTAATGTACATTCTAATCGTAGCCCTGTAGATGGAGAGGTACATAATAAATGGTATTTTCCTGGTAAGTTTATTAATGCTAGCTTACCTAAAGCTTCACTTGAGAATGAACGTAACGCGCTTTGGATAAAAACTAATAATGACCTTGATATAACTTGTGTACAAATTGCTGGCCTAATTGCAAAACGTATAGTTTGTCATACAAAAATTGGCGAACATCTTACACGGGGACAACGCTTTGGTTTTATCCGTTTTGGATCACGGGTTGATGTTTATCTACCACTTAATACTAAAATAAGGGTAAATATTGGAGACAAAGTCCAAGCAACATTAAGTATACTAGCCGAATTGACACCTTGAACCCTTTATAACCTAATCCTTTAATTTTCATTAATAATGAATATTCTGTTTACCATCATAACGTAACGGTTTACCATGCATTGATCTTTTATTGTATTGCATAAATAATGTACGATCCTAACCAACCTCGCATAATGTTTAAATCAAAGCTACGGCGACGGGGTATCTATTTACTTCCTAACCTGTTTACTACAGCAGCGCTATTTGCTGGATTTTATGCCATTGTGCAAGCAATGAATGGAAATTTTGAATATTCTGCAGTAGCAATTTTTATTGCTATGGTTCTAGACGGTCTAGATGGACGCGTAGCAAGACTCACTCATACTCAGAGTGAATTTGGAGCCGAATATGATAGCCTATCAGATATGATCTCATTTGGTGCTGCCCCTGCATTAGTTATATATGAGTGGGCCCTAAAGGATATGGGAAAATGGGGATGGATAGCAGCTTTTGTTTATTGCACCTGTACAGCACTTCGTCTTGCACGCTTTAACACGAAAACAGTAGTATTAGACAAACGATTTTTCCAAGGACTACCTAGTCCGGCTGCTGCCGCACTAATTGCTGGATTAGTTTGGGTAATGCTAGACTTTAAAATTGCAGGGGCAGATATAAAATGGTTAGCTTGGAGTATTACAATATTTGCTGGATTTACTATGGTTAGTAACTTACCCTATTACAGTGGAAAGGAAATAAATTTACGCAAGAGCGTACCATTTATAACGGTGCTGCTACTAGCACTATTCTTCTTTGTGCTAATCCCTAGCCAACCACCTGTTGTTCTTTTTTGCTTATTTATGCTTTACGCATTATCTGGTTATTTTACATGGGTATTACAATGGAAAAAGAAGAAAAAACCAACCAATACTTAAAAAAATCTTATCCACACTTTGTTGCGTAAAAATAAAAAACCGTTTATATTTAAACATATGAAACATATTTATAGTCATCTTTATTTTTATCACTCACATAGCTTGATGCTATTGTCAAAATCTCTGCTGCGCCTTGCGCGCTGATTATTATATCTAATTCTAATGTCTTATCTAACAGAATATGCTTTGCAAATTCTGTATTTCAACTCAGATTTTTTCTATATATGATGGAGATAGAGAAAGAATGAAAGAGCATTTAATAGTTTTTGATACAACTCTACGTGATGGCGAACAAAGTCCTGGTGCATCTATGACCCAGGAAGAAAAAATCCGGATTGCACGACATCTAGAACGTATGAAAGTTGACATCATAGAAGCTGGGTTTCCAGCTGCCTCCAACGGTGATTTTGAAGCAGTAAAAGCAGTAGCTAAAAATATTAAAGAAAGTACTATATGCGGATTGGCTCGTGCTACTAAGAATGATATTGATCGTGCTGGAGAAGCTCTAAGAGGTGCAAATTCAGCACGTATTCATACCTTTATTGCCACTTCACCAGTTCATATGGAAAAAAAACTACGTATGTCTCCTGACCAAGTATTTGAACAAGCCGTTAAAGCTGTAAAATGGGCACGTCAATACACTGACAATGTAGAATTCTCTCCAGAAGATGCGGGTCGCTCAAATCTTGATTTTCTTTGTAGAGTGTTAGAAGGAGTTATTGAAGCAGGAGCAAAAACCCTTAATATCCCAGATACTGTTGGCTTTACGATGCCAGAACAATTTGGCCAACTCATACATACTATACGTAAACAAGTACCTAATTCTGATAAAGCAATATTTTCAGTACACTGCCATAATGATTTAGGCCTAGCAGTTGCTAACTCATTAGCAGCGGTAATAAATGGTGCACGCCAAGTTGAATGTACTATTAATGGTTTAGGAGAGCGTGCAGGTAATGCATCTCTTGAAGAAATTGTAATGGCAGTCCGTACTCGCCAGGACCTGTTTCTTTGCGATACAACTATAGATGCTACTCATATCGTACCAACGAGTAAGCTTGTTTCTAGTATAACTGGCTTCCCAGTACAGCCTAATAAAGCTATTGTCGGAGCAAATGCATTTGCGCATGAAGCTGGTATCCACCAAGATGGTGTATTGAAGCATCGTGAAACATATGAGATTATGCGCGCTGAAGATGTTGGCTGGGGAGCTAATAAATTATCACTTGGGAAACATTCTGGACGTAATGCACTTCGTAGCCGTCTAACTGAACTTGGAATCGAATTAGAATCAGAAAAAATATTCAATACCACATTTATTCGTTTCAAAGAATTAGCTGACAAGAAACATGACATCTTCGATGAGGATTTACATGCACTAGTTTCTAATGAGGCTACTAATCTACAAGAACATTACAAGCTTGTGTCTCTAACAGCCCATAGTGAGACTGGTAAAACACCATATGCAAAGGTGGTAATTTCTGAAATGGGTAAAGAATTACAAGCAGAATCTAATGGTAGTGGTCCAGTTGATGCTACTTTCCGTGCAATTGAAAAGATCCTTTCTAGCGATGCAGAATTACAATTATATTCAGTAAACAATATTACTAGCGGTACTGATTCACAAGGAGAGGTAACAGTAAGATTACAAAAATCAGGACGAATTGCTAACGGTAACGGATCAGATACTGATATTGTAACGGCATCTGCAAAAGCCTACCTCAGCGCTCTTAATAACTTACATAGTAAGTTGCAGAAATGACACCCTGAAACATAATAAACCATCATGAGCAGACTGATATGAAGAGCTAAAATCAACCCCCACTAAATCTAGGATCTAATCTTGAAAAATCACTCATGATCTATAATATGGATATTTTTAAACTAAAGTTGATTTTATAAAATCAACTATATTTAGTAAGGGAATATCCTGATGCTCTGCATCACACCTACCCTTATATTCAATTTTTCCCTCTCTTAAACAACGCTCCCCAATAACGATACGGTGGGGAATCCCAATTAATTCCATATCTGCAAACATAACACCTGGGCGTTCATTACGATCATCAAGTAAAACCTCAATACCAATAGCAGATAATTTCTTATATAGTTTCTCAGATTCAATTTTTATCAATTTATTGTTGCTCATTCCTATAGGCACAATTACAACGTGAAAAGGTGCCATTTCAAATGGAAGAATGATGCCACGCTTATCATTTTTTTGCTCAATAGCTGCAGCCACTATACGTGATACACCGATACCATAACACCCCATTTCTATAGGTACAGACTGACCAGAATCATCCAAATAACAAGCTTTCATTGCCTTAGAATATTCAGTATTCAATTTAAAAATATGTCCAACCTCAATACCCTTGCAAATCTGTAATTTACCTTTACCATCAGGAGATAAATCACCTGGAACAACATTACGAATATCAAATACATGATCAGGCTCTTTCAAATCACGACCAAAATTAACTCCAGTAAAATGGCTACCTTCCTCATTTGAGCCGCAAATAAAATCACTCATTTCTATTACTGATACATCTGAAACAATGGTTAAATCAGAGCCTACTGGCCCTATATATCCTGCAGGACAGCTTATTTTCTTAATAATCTCTTCTTTATTAGCTAGCCGAAAATCTTTTAGTAATGGAATCTTTTTAGTTTTTAACTCATTTAAGCAATGATCGCCACGTAATAACAACAAAATCATTTCATGGTTCACTATCACAGCTAACGTTTTAACAGTGTTTTGAAGTGGTACATTTAAAAAATTTGCTACTTCTTCACAAGTTTTTCTATTAGCTGTTGCAATTTTCTCCATAGGACAATTAGCTTTATTGCGTAATTTATCTGATTTCATGGACTCAGCAAATTCTATATTAGCCGCATAGGGTGAGTCTGGACAAAAAGCAATACTATCTTCACCTGATTCAGCTAATACGTGAAATTCATGCGAGCTCCCACCACCTATTGCGCCGGGATCAGCCTCTACAACACGGAAATTTAACCCTAAGCGACTAAATATTTTAGTATAAGTTATATGCATAGCCTTATATGCTTCCTCTAGACTAGAACTATCAGTATGAAATGAGTATGCATCTTTCATTACAAATTCACGCGCACGCATCACACCAAAGCGCGGACGAATCTCATCTCGAAATTTAGTTTGAATTTGATATAGAATAAGAGGAATCTGACGATAACTTTTTATTTCTTTACGTACAATGTCAGTAATTACTTCTTCATGTGTTGGGCCAAAACAAAAATCATGTTGGTAACGATCTTGCATTCTCATCATTAATGATCCAAATTTATCCCAACGCTTTGTCTCTCTCCATAATTCTGCTGGCTGCATTACAGGCATAAGTAACTCTACTGCACCAGATTTATTCATTTCTTCCCTAATAATAGACTCTACTTTACGCAAAACTCTCAAACCTAGTGGCATCCAAGTATATAGACCACTTCCAAGTTTTTTAATAAAGCCAGCACGTAACATTAGACTATGGCTTACTAATTCAGCTTCAGCAGGAGCCTCTTTATAGGTAGAAATAAAAAATTGCGATACACGCATCACTTGGCTCCATCAAAGAAATTCAATCCAGATAATCCGACCTTAAGAATATTTATCATATGTTTTTTACCCTCAACATTTATGTCCATAAGTGTTTAAGCATAAAATTTTATATTTATGTATATCGCACCTTAATAAATAATTTTTGGAAAACACCTATCTTCATGACAATGAAATAGAAACAATAATTATTTTATACAATGGAAATTGAATATAACACTTACTAGAGAATTAAATCTAAATGCTATAAATTTAGTTGAATATCTTTATTAATTTAGCGTTTACTTTCATTCTAGTATAAAGTATGAAAAAATCTGTATCAATCTTATATAAACGGATAACATTAATAACTATATGATCGATCGTAACGGATATCGCTCCAATGTTGGTATCATTCTTCTAAATAAGAAGAATGAAGTGTTCTGGGGAAAACGTGTTAAACAGAATTCTTGGCAGTTCCCTCAAGGGGGAATTAACCCTGGAGAAAGTCCAAAACAAGCTATGTATAGAGAATTAACAGAAGAAACAGGGCTGCACCCACGGCATATAAAAATTGTTGGCCGTACACGTGATTGGCTACGTTATGACGTGCCTGATAATTGGATAAAACGTGAATGTCGTGGCAATTATAAAGGCCAGAAACAAATTTGGTATTTATTGCGTTTGGTAGGACGAGACTCTGATGTATCACTTCGTGCAAATATACGCCCTGAATTTGATGCGTGGCGCTGGAATCAATACTGGATTGAACTTGAATCGGTAGTTGAATTTAAAAGACAAGTATATTATGAGGCCCTGACTGAATTAGCGAGATTGCTTAATCATGAGTCCCATGAAATTACTAAATATAGTAAATATAATCGTATCTATCTAAAAAATAAATGTTAGAGAAACAAAATATACCAAAAATAAAATTAAGTAATTTAGCCAGAAATAAAATGCCAATAAATTAAAGTTTTCTAAATTCACTATTAATTTTATGAAATAATAACATGTAGTTATATAAAATATAAACTACTTATCTTAGTCCTAAAAATATAGATTTACTACAAAAAATAAAGTAAAGTTAGCATTTTAATAATTAAAATAAGGAGGCTCCAATGGCAGTTAAAGGACAACTCTTACAGGATCCATTTTTAAATGCCTTACGAAAAGAATACATCCCAGTATCAATTTATTTGGTAAATGGCATTAAACTACAAGGTCAAATTGAATCATTTGATCAGTATGTAATTCTTCTAAAAAATACAGTGACACAAATGGTATATAAGCACGCTATTTCTACTGTTGTTCCTACTAAAGCTTTCTCTACTGAACTAGAAATGCCAGCTATACCTGATTCTGATGCCTGATAATATTACTGGTAATTTCACTAATGCAATAAATAAAGAAAACACTACTATTCTAGTAAGCTTAAATGTTGACAGCAGTAAGTATTCAGAAGACTTAGAAGAATTACGGCAACTAGCAATAAGTGATAAGCTTATAATCCTTGCAGAGATAAAGAGCAAGCGCCATAAACCTAATCCTGCTACTTATGCAGGTAAAGGAAAAGTAGAGGAAATTGCAAGAATATTAAGGCAAACTGGTGCTCAGCTAGTAATATTTAATAACAATCTCTCTTCTGCTCAACAACGAAATTTAAGGATATATCTTAATTGCCGCGTAATTGACCGCACTAGCCTAATTTTAGATATATTTGCCCAACGAGCTAAAAGCCATGAAGGAAAACTCCAAGTTGAGCTAGCACAACTCCAATACCTAGCCACTCACTTAGTACGTGGATGGACTCATTTAGAACGACAAAAAGGTGGTATAGGTTTACGTGGTCCTGGAGAAACTCAACTTGAAACAGATCGAAGGCTACTTGGTAAGAGAGTTAAATTACTAAAAGAAAAACTTATAAAACTACAATCCCGCAGAAATATTCAAAGACGTACGAGAAAAAGGGCCAATGTTATATCAGTTTCTATCATTGGTTATACTAACGTAGGCAAATCTACCTTATTTAATTCTCTTACTAGGACAAATGCATATGCTGCAAATAAACTTTTTGCAACATTAGATGCAACTACTCGTAAGCTTTATATTCCAGGACATGGCCCATTAGTTATCTCAGACACTGTAGGTTTTATCCGTGAACTACCACATACTCTAATCGCAGCATTTAAAGCAACACTAGAAGAAACTGTACAGTCAGATGTACTACTACATGTAGTAGATGCAAGTAGTCCTAATCGAGAAGAACAAATTGAAGAAGTGAATAAAGTACTACAGGAAATTGGTGCTGATACAGTTCCACAGATATTAATATTAAACAAAATTGATTTAACAAACGAATCACAAGGAACATCTGGGTATCGGCGTAACGAGTATGGTAGAATAGAATTAATTCGTCTAAGTGCAAAAACTGGCGAAGGACTTGATTTCATTAAGCTTGCACTAGCTGAAGTAATTAAACAAAGCAAACCACAATGGTGTAAAATATTGCCTCAAATTAAAACATTAGACGATGGATGCACTATAACCAATTAAATACATAATAAATATTATTAACTCCCATTTAAGCTAATGGAACTTACTAAGCTGCTCGCTCGTCGAACTTAATTAATACAATAAATTGGAATAAACATTATTATGGGAAATGATCCGCAGTGGGGCCGAAAAAAAGATGGATCTGGGCCGCCCGATCTGGATGAAATGCTACGTAACGTTAACAAAAAGCTTAATGACCTTTTTGGTGGCCGTAAAAAACGTCCAAGCAACAATGGCAGCAAGGATGGAGGCGGATCTGGAGGTGATAATTTTAAACGTCTTGGTGGAGGTGTAAGTATTGGCGTTCTCCTCGGCATACTTTTATTGTTATGGATAGCTAGCGGGTTTTATATTGTCAATGAAGGTCAACGTGGGGTAGTTCTACGTTTTGGACAATATAGTGAAACAACTCCAGCAGGTTTAGGCTGGCATTTACCTTATCCAGCAGAAACGGTTGAACTTGTTAATGTAAGTCAAGTTAGGACTATTGAAATTGGATATCGTAATAATGTATCTAGTAAAGTACTAAAAGAGTCATTAATGTTAACTGATGATGAAAATATTATTGATATTCAGTTTGCTGTGCAATATATCCTTAAAAGCCCTCAAGAATACCTATTTAATAACCGTAATCCAGATGAAGCAGTATTACAAGCTGCAGAATCATCAATTCGTGAAGTTATTGGAAAAAGCAGTATGGATTATGTTCTCTACGAAGGGCGTGAAGATGTAGCAGCAAAGGCAACAGTACTAATGCAAGGGCTGCTTGATCATTACAAAATAGGAATTGCTATAAGCAAAGTTACTATGCAAAATGCTCAACCGCCAGAACAAGTTCAGGCAGCATTTGATGATGCAGTTAAAGCAGGGCAAGATAAAGAAAGACAAAAAAATGAAGGGGAGGCTTATGCTAATGATGTTATCCCAAAAGCAAAAGGTAATGCAGCTCGCATACTAGAAGAGTCTGAAGGGTATAAGCAGCGAGTAATAGAGAACTCTACCGGTGATGCTAACCGATTTGATCAGATATTAGTTGAATATAGTAAAGCCCCTAATGTAACCCGTGATCGCCTTTACCTCGATACGATGCAAGAAGTATTAAAAAAATCAAACAAGGTATTAGTAGATTCAAAAAGCAGCAATAATCTAATGTATTTGCCACTAGATAAAATAATAGGACAGAGCTCCACTACTTCAGCAACTACTCCAGTAACTCCGGCAGCTACTACAGCAGCTCCTACACAAGATGAGGCCCAACCAGAACCAAGAAGTACAACACGTACGCAGCGTTCTCGTGAAGTATTCCGAATCCGCGAACGGGAGTCAAGATAAATGAAAAGTCAAACATTTTTAGCCATTATTGTTGTTTTATTCCTTTTAATAAGTTCTTCGCTATATATTGTTGACCAACGTCAAAGAGCGATAGTCTTTCAGCTAGGAGAGGTTGTCTCTGTAAAAACATCTCCAGGATTATATTTTAAAATCCCAATAGTACAGAATGTGCGGTTTTTTGATTCACGTATCTTAACAATGGATTCTGAAGAGCCTGAGCGGTTCATCACATCAGAGAAAAAGAATGTGCTAGTGGATTTATTTGTTAAGTGGCGTATCGTTGATGTAAAACAGTATTACATCAGTGTACAGGGTGATGAAGCATTAGCAAGAGTACGCTTAGCACAAACTGTAAACTCAAGCTTACGTGATGAATTTGGTAATCGTACAGTACATGAAGTAGTTTCAGGTCAACGCGATAAAATTATGGAGATAATGCGTCAGAAGGCTGATGTTGATGCTCGTAATATTGGAGTAGAAGTAGTAGATGTTCGCTTAAAAAGAGTAGATTTACCACAAGAAGTAAGTGAATCAGTCTACAGAAGAATGGAAGCAGAAAGAAAGCGCGTAGCTAATGAATTAAGATCCACTGGTTTTGCAGAATCTGAAAAAATTCGTTCTAATGCTGATCGACAGCGCGAAGTAATTATAGCTAAAGCATATCGAGATGCGCAAAAAATTAAGGGCGAAGGAGACGCTAAAGCCACAAAAATATATGCTGAGGCATTCAAAAAGAACCCAGAGTTCTATTCTTTCTATCGCAGCCTAGAAGCTTATAAACAAAGTTTCCAGAACCAGAATGATATAATGGTTCTTGAGCCAAATTCTGAATTCTTCAAATACTTGAAAAATTCAAAAAAACAGTAAGAAATAAATAATTTGGTTTGACATTAATTAAAATTATTATATTAATTTAGTAGTTTTTATTATAGTTACAGCTAGCATTGATTTTTTAAAAGCTTCGATATAAAAATATACTATTGGAGTTATTAGAAATATGTGGGACACTTTGCTAATTGCATTTGCATTAATGTTAGTATTAGAAGGAATATTGCCATTCTTATTTCCTAGTATTTGGCGTGATACCTTCAAAAAACTAACTGAGGTTGCCGATAATCAGGTTCGCTTCATAGGACTAACTTCTATGCTATTAGGATTACTGATGCTGTACCTTATTAAATAAACTCATATCTTTTCTTTTCTAAACTAAAAATTTCTAGATAAAAATATGCGTAATTGGGTCCTTCCCGAATACATTGAAGATATTCTGCCTGCAGAAGCACAACGTATCGAATCAATGCGACGACAAATCCTAGATTTGCTGTTAGTACATGGTTATCAACTAGTAACGCCTCCAATGCTGGAATTTGTTGAATCCCTAACTTCAGGTAGCGGAAGCGATATGAATCTTCGTATGTTCAAAATGATTGATCAATTGAGTGGAAGAATGATAGGCCTGCGTCCAGATATAACACCACAAACTGCACGTATTGATGCTCACTTATTAAATTGTAACGGTATTACCCGTTTATGCTATGCAGGTAGCGTACTACATACTATACCAACAGGAATAACTAGTACTCGTGAACCATTTCAAATCGGTGGAGAACTATATGGGCACATTGGAATAGAAAGCGACTTAGAAATTCAGCGCCTCATGCTACAGGCCCTAGCAATGCTTAAAGTAGATAATATTCATTTAGATCTTGGTCATGTGGCTATATTTCGAAGCCTTGTAAAAGCTGCAAAAATTCCAACTAATTTAGAGATAGAATTGTTTAACGCACTTCAGGCAAAGGATATTCCATCTTTACAGACTCTCTGCTCAGAATTTAGTAAAGGTATTAAAAAGAAAATAGGTCAGGCATTAATGTTATTACCAAAGCTATATGGAGATAAAAAGATACTAACCCAAGCACGAAATGTTTTACCTAATTACCCAGAAATTAGAAAAGCACTAGATGAATTAGAAGCAATAGCAAAAGAAATAAAATTAAAAAACTGCTCCTTAGCATTCGATCTGTCAGATTTACGAGGTTATCATTACCACACTGGTATAGTGTTTTCAGCATATACTAAAGATCATACCAACGCTATTGCACTAGGTGGGCGTTTTGATGAAATTGGAAAAGCATTTGGGCGAGCCCGCCCAGCTACTGGATTTAGTATGGATTTACGTGAATTGTTGAAACTAAATCAACCACCTAATTTATGCCCTAAAGGAATCCTCGCTCCATATAGAAAAAATGACAAGCTACTTGAAAAGAAAATAGCGCAATTACGCAAAAAGGGTAAAATTGTAATAATAAAATTACCCGGTCAGGGTAAAAACAAAGATACATATAATTGTGACAAGAAATTAGTACTAAAGAATAAAATATGGGAAATTACCACTATATAATATAATTTTATAATCCCTTTTTTTCAAACACTTACTAGCAATAATAACCCTTTTCTTAAGAATTATAATATAGACTCCTAACTTGATAAAAAAATCATAACACATAATTATATGGCTAAGAATATTGTAGTAGTTGGAACTCAATGGGGCGATGAAGGAAAAGGAAAAATTGTAGACTGGCTAACAGATCATGCACAAGGGGTTGTTCGTTTCCAGGGGGGGCATAATGCTGGGCATACTCTAGTAATTGGTGGTAGAAAAACCGTTTTACATCTAATCCCATCTGGAATTTTACGTAATAATGTAGCCTGCTACATTGGTAATGGCGTAGTAATATCTCCTAAAGCGCTATTTGAAGAAATAGATATGCTAGAGCAGGCAAAAGTAAACGTAATGGAGAGACTATACATAAGCAAAGCCTGTCCACTCATTCTACCTAGCCATATTGAGCTTGATAAGGCCAAAGAGAAGGCAATGGGCGCCAATAAAATTGGCACTACTGGACGAGGAATAGGCCCAGTTTATGAAGATAAATCTGCACGAAGAGCGTTACGCATACAAGATCTATTTAATCAAGATTATTTTGCTAATAAGCTTGATAAGATTCTGGAATACCATAATTTCTTACTAAAAAACTATTACCATACCTCGACAGTATGTTTCCAAAAAACTCTAGATAATATGCTATCTTTAGCAGAACGCATTAAACCACTGGTAGCTGATGTATCACAACTATTATATGAGTCTAATAAAGCAGGAAATAACCTCTTATTTGAAGGGGCTCAAGGGACAATGCTTGACATAGATCATGGTACTTATCCTTATGTTACCTCAAGTAATTGTATCGCTGGTACTGCAACCACTGGCAGCGGAGTTGGTCCACAAAAATTACACTATATTTTAGGTATTACTAAAGCCTATACTACAAGAGTTGGTGCCGGACCTTTCCCTACAGAGTTAAATGATAATACTGGAAAATATCTTGCTAAATGTGGAAATGAATTTGGTGCAACAACTGGTCGTCCACGCCGCTGTGGTTGGTTTGATGCTGTAGCAATGAAAAGAGCAATTCAAACAAATGGCGTCTCTGGATTATGCATAACTAAACTCGATGTTTTAGATGGTATAAAGACTCTGAAAATAGGTGTAGGATATAAATTTGAAAGAGATGATAATAAGGAAATAAAAGCAAACGGCGCCTTGCCAATAGGTGCAGATGAATTAGCTAACTGTAAACCTATATATGAAGAAATACAGGGTTGGAGAGAAAGCACTGTAGGTATTAAGAATTTTAATCAATTACCAGAATTAGCAAAAAATTATCTAAAACGTATCGAATCAATATGTGAGGTTCCTGTAGATATGATTTCTACTGGGCCAGCTAGAGAAGAAACTATTGTAATACGACATCCATTTGACTAATTTTATCTGTTGATTCTAGTTTTAAATTACCTATAAAGGGTTAATCTCTACCTAGAATTAGTACATAAATTAAAAATACTATTTTATATTTTTGTGTATTAAATTATGTCC
>CEUZ01291083.1_pt1 | contig 31897 bp, 28 predicted proteins | sample 361511 | NCBI WGS metagenome assembly CEUZ01 (sample SAMEA2622822, study PRJEB7988) | marine metagenome | biome: marine biome (ENVO:00000447); feature: surface water layer (ENVO:00002042); material: "saline water (ENVO:00002010), including plankton (ENVO:xxxxxxxx)" | depth 5 m | reverse complement strand
AAGAAAAAACTGCACTTGTTGGTTCTTCGGATGAAGCAATAAATACTCTAGTTAACTTACTACCAAGATTAATACAACCATCGAATGGTGAAGTCTTACTAGATAATCATGAGTTAACAAACATTAAATTAGAAAGCTTACGATCTAAAATTGGTTTTTTATCAACAAAAATAAAATTATTTAATGATTCGATTGCGGCAAACATTGCTTTCGGGGACATGGGGCACTCAACAGAAAGTGAAATAATTGCAGCTGCACATGCTTCTCATGCAATTGAATTTATTAAGAAAATGCCACAAGGAATGCAGACACTAGTAGGTGTAAATGGTATAAAACTTTCCAGAGAGCAAAATCAGCATATTGCTATTGCACGACTATTTCTCAGGAATCCACCTATCCTTATCCTAGATGAAATAACTACAATTCTAGATCCTAAATCAGAAAAGCTAATACGGTTAGCGTTAGATAATTTAATGAGGAATCGTACCACTTTAATTATAGCTCGTCGCAAAGAGACCTTAAAAAAAGTTGACCGCATTATTGTAATAGAAAAAAATCGTATTGTAGAAAGTGGCAGCCATAAAACACTTCTTTCTGAGAAAGGATTATACGAAAAAATTTATCCGCTATACCATTGAATTTTGAATTAAAGTGCATAAGAATTATTCTGGCTACTTAAAACTCCCTGCATAATATAAAATATAACACTCATTAACATTATTTAATCTTGTCGTAGAATACCAAAATAGATAAATTTGAAATTTACTATATTAAACTGGGAAATATTTTATGCGGTGTGAAAATACAGACAGAGATCTTTGCTATTGCAGTAGCAATCTATTTATACGCACCAAATCTTCCTCATCAAGCTCTCCTGCCGCCGCTTCAAGCCTTAGACTCGACATTAACAGATTAAAGTATGCTCTACTAAGATTTCTCCGAGCAAGGGAGTGTAGCCCCTGTGCATTCAACACATTAACCTCAGTTCTAACACCAACCTCCTGCCCAAGCTTAGTTGATTCAAACTGGCTTTGGCTAGATTTCACTGCCTCTATTTGTGCCTGCACCAAGGCCCTACCATTAGTAAAATTAAGAAATTCTTGACTAACAATAAGTTCAGTATCACGATAAGTATTATTCAAATCGTGACGTACTTTTTCCTGAGTTGCCATAGCCTCTCGTACTTTAGACTGTACTGAAAATCCACTAAATAATGGAACATTTAATTGAAGCCCAATTTCCTTTGAAGTCAGGTCTATTCCCCTTCCAGTAAAAGTTCCACCTACACCTTTCTGATTACTATAAAGAGCAACCAGATCTAGGGTTGGATAGTGACCTGCCTTAGCTCGTTTTACCTCATGCTCTGCAAGTTCAAGAACTAATTGCTGTACTCTAATTGCAAGACTATTCTGTTGGGCCACGACAAGCCACTCATTCATATTCTCATACTTTAAAGAAAATAATTTTACGTCATGATTTTCATTTAAGCGTGAGGTGACACTAGGGTATCGCCCAGTAATCTTCTGTAGCTTACGCTTATTAATTTCCAACAAATTTCTAGCAACAATCAGCTTTGAAACTGACAAATCAAAACGGGCCTGAGCTTCATTAGTATCGACTATAGTAGAGTTACCAGCTTCAAAATTTGCTTTAGCCTGCTTCAATTGACGTTCAATAGCCCTCTTCTGATCTTCCTCCACTCGAACGTCAAACTCGGCAATTAATACGTCAAAGTATGCTCGTGCTACACGCAAAATTAAATCTTGAGCAGCTATAATAAACTTTGAGTCTGCTTGCATAACCTGAATTTTAGATTGCTCATAGGCTATAAAATTTTGCATTCGGAAAAGTGGCTGGACAGCCTGAATCGTTATTCCGCCTCTATTAAGCCCTACTTCTGGAGAACCATCTGGGTTAATCATTTGTCTTTTCCTTACACCTGCAAGCGTCAGATTAGGCAATAGTCCTGCCCTACCCTGTGGTATCTTTTCTTGAGCTGCCCTATGCTCAGCCCGAGCAGCAGCATACTGTGCATCCTGATCTATTGCTTCACGATAAATATCAACTAGGTCTGCAGCATTTAATGGGGCGTGCGAAAAGATCAACCAAGAAATTAATATTGCATAAATATTTTGTGGCATATTCAACATAATTCTGAATTAATTTTCTGGGACCTAATGAATTTAGAAGATAAAAATATTAGGGGAAGAATTTATTGAATTTAGAAATCAAAAAATAAATTGATTCTTCTGTTGAACGTTCCTTAATTTGGCAATACATGTCTCAAAAAGACCTGTTCTACTATAAATGCCTTCCTTTACACATGTTATAAGAGAAGCATGCATAATCGGTTCTTCTCCCTCTACTGCAAATAAACGGCCACCAACTACAAGATTTTTTTGAAATTCTTCTGGTAATACTGGCACCGATCCAGTAAACACAATAACATCATATGGCCCATTTTCAGGACAACCATGAAAAACATCCCCTACGTCCAAAGTTACATTAGTGATATTGTGGGCTTGCAGATTTTTCTCTGCAATCATTTTTAATTCTGACTGGACCTCAATACTATATACATATCCACCCTTCTTAGCTAGTAATGAAGTCAGATACCCACTACCACTTCCAATTTCAAGTATCTTGTCAGTCTTTTTAACTTGTAATTCTTGTACAATACGAGCCTCCATTTTAGGGGCAAGCATCACTTCTCCATAGCCCAATGGTATCTCCATATCTACAAATGCTAAGGAACGATAAGGTGTAGGAACAAACTCCTCTCGCCTCATCTCAAAAAGTAATTTAATAACTTCTGGGTCCAATACATCCCATGGACGAATTTGTTGCTCAACCATATTAAAACGCGTTTGCTCTAAATTCATATTTATTCCTAAATAAATTCTTACCTCATACTTGCAATTATTTCATATTTCCTTTAATTTCGCAGCATAAGCTAGGGGTCCATTTCCAAAAACTTGGAAGATCGGTGAGAAAGTCCCTTAATACCTGACACGGGTAATGCCGCCGTAGGGAAGCTGGTGTCACCGCCCATGCTCCTTAAAAGGCACTTTAAGGAGCATACACTATGAATTCCGTAGTTTTTAATCACACAGACTTTTCTAACCAAACTGCTGAAGTAGATGATGCAGCAATAAAACCCCTGCCTAATTCTCGTAAAATATATGTACAGGGCTCTCGGTCTGATATCCAGGTGCCAATGAGAGAAATAAGTCAATCTAATACACCTTCTAATTCAGGCTCAGAAAAAAATTCAAAAATATATGTTTATGATACTTCTGGCCCTTATACTGATCCTGAAAAAGAAATTGATATCCGTTCTGGCCTACCTATGGTACGCGAAAAATGGATAGAAGAACGTGGTGACTGTGAAATCCTTTCTAAGCCTGCTTCTGTTTATGCTAGAAAACACCTTACTGATCCAAAATTTAAAGAAATGCGATTTAATCTAAAATGCCGTCCTCGCTGTAGTAAGAATGGAGCAAATGTGACACAAATGCATTATGCCCGTCTTGGTATTATTACACCAGAAATGGAATATATAGCAATTCGAGAAAATCAACGTTGTGAAGAATTGGTATCACAAAATCAGCATATACTTTCTCGCCAACACTCAGGCAATAATTTTGATATGCCCCCACCAAAATTTATTACTCCTGAGTTTGTTCGCGATGAAGTAGCAAAAGGTCGCGCTATTATTCCTGCAAACATTAATCATCCTGAATCTGAACCAATGATTATAGGGCGTAATTTTCTTGTGAAAATTAACGCCAACATAGGCAATTCACCACTTGGATCCGGAATCCAGGAAGAAATAGAGAAAATGACATGGGCTATTCGTTGGGGTGGAGACACAGTTATGGATCTATCTACTGGAAAGAATATCCATGAAACACGTGAATGGATAATTCGCAACAGCCCAGTTCCAATTGGAACTGTGCCAATTTACCAAGCACTAGAAAGGGTAGATGGAAAAGCAGAAGACCTAACTTGGGAAATATTTCGTGACACTTTAATTGAGCAAGCAGAACAAGGAGTTGATTACTTCACTATTCATGCAGGAGTTAGGTTAGCCTACGTACCTATGACAGCTAAGCGCATGACTGGTATTGTTTCAAGAGGCGGATCAATCATGGCTAAGTGGTGCCTTGCCCATCATAAAGAAAGCTTTCTCTATAGCCGCTTCGAAGAAATATGTGAAATTATGAAATCTTATGATGTAAGCTTCTCATTAGGAGATGGTTTGCGTCCTGGCTCAATTTATGATGCTAATGATGAAGCACAATTTGCAGAGCTTAAGACTTTAGGTGAATTAACCAAAATTGCTTGGAAGCATGAAGTTCAGGTAATGATAGAAGGTCCTGGACATGTCCCTATGCACCTCATTAAAGAAAATATGGATTTACAGTTGAAGGAGTGTAATGAAGCCCCATTTTACACACTGGGCCCACTCACCACAGATATAGCCCCTGGCTATGATCACATTACTTCTGCTATTGGTGCGGCTATGATTGGCTGGTACGGTACAGCAATGCTCTGCTATGTGACACCAAAAGAGCATTTAGGCTTGCCTGATAAAAAAGATGTAAAAGATGGAATCATTACCTACAAGATTGCTGCACATGCTGCAGACCTAGCAAAAGGACATCCTGGTGCACAGATTCGTGATAATGCGTTATCTAAAGCTAGGTTCGAATTCCGATGGGATGATCAATTTAATCTCAGCTTAGACCCAGATACAGCAAGACAATTTCATGATGCAACTCTTCCACAAGATGGAGCTAAGCTTGCTCATTTCTGCTCAATGTGCGGGCCACATTTTTGCTCTATGAAAATTACTCAGGATGTTCGTGACTATGCTGACAGCATTGGAATAAATGAAGATGAGGCTCTTAAAAAAGGTATGGAAGAAAAAGCCACTGAATTTGTAAAAAAAGGGGCTGTAGTCTATAGCAAGACATAATACCTCTTAAGCACAACTAAACTTGATTCTATACCCTAGACTTATACCCATATGTGTTCGTATGTTTACTGTTAAGATAATCACATGGAATTATTGCTAATTAAGGCATTTATCCTTGGTATTGTTGAGGGCCTAACTGAATTTTTGCCAATCTCCTCTACTGGCCACTTGATACTAGTAGGTGATTTATTAGATTTTAATAACGAAAAAGGAATGATTTTTACAATAGTAATACAGCTAGGAGCTATATTAGCTATTTGCTGGGAATATCGCACCAAAATTAATAATATATTAATTGGAATTGGTTCTAAAACAAATTCTAATCAGTTTATATTAAACCTATTTATTGCATTCTTACCTGCTGCAATTTTAGGCTTGATGTTCATCAATATTATCAAGCAATATCTTTTTCATCCAATACCAGTCGCAATTGCTTTAATTGTTGGTGGTATCATAATTTTATGGGCTGAACAAAGAAAACAAATCGTAGATGTAGCAAGCATAGAAGATATAAACTGGAAACACGCCTTAAAAATTGGTTTAGTCCAATGTTTTGCATTAATACCAGGAACTTCTCGCTCAGGAGCCACTATCATTGGAGGATTATTATTTGGCTTATCTCGAAAAGCAGCAACAGAGTTCTCTTTCTTCCTAGCAATCCCTATCATGTTTGCTGCTACATTCTATGATGTTATCAAGCACCGTGAACTTCTAAATATTGATGACCTAGGTATATTTAGTATTGGATTCATTGCTTCATTTGCTAGTGCACTTCTAGCAGTTCGTGGATTGTTACGCTTTATTAGTAATCATAATTTCACAGTTTTTGCTTGGTATCGTATTATTTTTGGCTTAATTATCCTATTCTCAACCTACTCTGGAATAATGATATGGTCCACAAGCTAGATAGATTTCTTTCATCTTAAAATATAAAATTTAGCTTTGTATCCATGGTAATCCCGCTGCCTTCCATCCCCCTTTTAAGCCACGATGCCCATCTGAGTCTTTATCTCCCTCGAAACCCTCCAAAACATTAAAACAATTTAAATAGCCTGATTCAAAAGCAGCTATAGCGGCCTTATTCGAACGAACACCACTTCTGCATATAAATAGTACTGCTGATTCTTTTGGCACCTTCAGCGAAAGATGTTCAAGGAAATTAGGATTGGCTTGCATACTTGGAAAAACTTGCCACTCAATCTCAACAGCACCTGGGATTCTCCCGACCCAAGACCACTCTGCTTGAGTACGCACGTCAACTAATCTAGCACTAGAGTCTTCTTGCAAAAATAAAAGTGCTTCTTTAGGGAGAAATGCCCCTTCATACGGTAAGCCCTCATCTTTGGCCCGTAATTTAGCTTTATTTAGAATTTCTATAATTGGTCCCATATCATTCCAAGAATTTAAGTTTAAAAATATTGCACTATCTCAGATTTATAACCCATAGCTAAGAATACTAATAGAAATAGTATTCTGCAAGAGTTGTAAATACCAAATATATTATTTAGTTATAATATTTCAATTTCATGAAAATATTATCTTACAACATACTACTTAATTTACTACAAACGTTTTTTTTGCTCTTCCTGATATAATCAATATTTGGTATTTTCCTCAATTCTTATGCTATGTTAAGCTCTGAAACTAGTTTGGAGAGAAAAAATGGCAGCAGCTGACGTTCTAAAAATGATAAAAGACAACGAAGTAAAATTCGTTGATTTACGATTTACTGATACTCGAGGTAAGGAACATCATGTAACTATTCCGGCACATGCTTTCGGTATTGATAAATTTGAGGATGGCCACTCATTTGATGGCTCATCAATTGCTGGCTGGAAGGGCATCCAAGCTTCAGATATGCTATTAATGCCTGACCATAAAACAGCCAACCTTGATCCATTTATGGATGAACCAACTCTACTACTTACCTGCGATGTAGTTGAGCCTACAGATGGTCAGGGCTATAGCCGTGATCCACGATCACTAGCACAAAGAGGTGAAGCCTACCTCAAGTCAACTGGTATAGGTGACGTTGCTTATTTTGGCCCTGAGCCCGAATTCTTTGTATTTGACTCTGTAACTTGGCATACCGATTTAACTGGTTGCTCAGTAAAAATTGAATCTAGTGAAGCCGCCTGGAGCTCTAAGAGAAAATATGAAAACGGTAATATTGGCCACCGCCCTATGGTTAAAAATGGATATTTTCCAGTACCTCCGGTTGACTCTTTACAGGATGTCCGTTCAGCAATGTGCCTTATACTTGAAGAAATGGGCGTTGAAGTAGAAGTACACCACCATGAAGTCGCCACTGCAGGCCAATGTGAGATAGGAACTAAGTTTAGCAGCCTTGTACAGCGTGCTGATTGGACTCAGATACTAAAATATGTTGTACATAACGTTGCTCATTCCTATGGCAAAACAGCAACTTTCATGCCAAAGCCCATCGTCGGCGATAATGGATCCGGAATGCATGTACATCAATCCCTTTGGAAAGATAATACAAATTTATTCTCTGGGAATGGATATGCTGGCTTATCTGAGATAGCATTATTTTATATTGGTGGAATAATAAAACATGCAAAAGCTCTAAACGCAATTACTAATCCAAGCATAAACTCATATCGGCGCTTAGTCCCTGGTTTTGAGGCTCCAAGCAACCTTGCCTATTCAGTAAGTAATCGCTCTGCTGCAGTGCGTATACCTCATACAAACGATTTAAATTCCCGCCGAATTGAGGCACGCTTTCCGGATCCTACTGCCAATCCTTATCTTGCCTTTACTGCCTTAATGATGGCCGGATTAGATGGTATACAGAATAAAATTCATCCAGGTGATCCTATGGACAAAAATCTATATGACTTACCACCTGAAGAAGCAGCAAAAGTTCCTAACTCTTGTATCTCTCTGGAAGAAGCTCTTAATCACCTAGACTGTGATCGTGATTTTCTTATACGAGGAGATGTATTCTCTAATGACATTCTAGATGCTTATATTGAATTAAAAATGGAAGAAATTGTTCGTTCTCGTATGGCAACTCACCCGATAGAATTTGATATGTACTATAGTTTATAATTTTGTCGATAATGGCGCTGATGTAAATATAAAATCATAGAAAATGAAGCACGCTCATAATCTGAGCGCTGAGTTAGCACTAATATACCAAACTCATGCATACAAAAAATCATTAATCCCAATATTTAATAATTCAATAAAGGAAAATAATTGATGCATATTTTTATGCTTTCATTAACTACTATTTTGTTATTAGCTATTGCTAGTTGTAGTAATGAAAACGAAGAAGATAAAAATCAGATACAAGGGGCAGTACCCATAGGTAGCGAAATAACGCTAGAAGGGCAATTACCATCATCATTAACAAATGGGCTGTCTCCAGAAGAGCAATCTAAGCTTGAATCAGAAATATTACCAAGTGGTTCTCCAGACAATCAAGATTTAGAAGAAAAATTTCTGAAGCTGAAAGAAGATGCTGAGAACGGAGATGCAAAAGCACAAACCACTTTAGGTGTAATGTATTTTACAGGACAAGCTATATCTAAAGATGAATCTGGGAAAATATTAAGTACTGATGCTGCTAAAGCCGCTGCTTGGTTTCATAGAGCGGCTCTTCAGGGCAATGCTGATGCAGAATTTAATCTAGGCCTAATGTATGCAACAGGGCAAGGTGGCTTAACTCAAGATTCTACTAAAGCAGTCGAATTTTTTCAAAAAGCGGCTCTAAAAGGAAATGCTGACGCACAAAATAACCTTGGCGCAATGTACCAGTTGGGAGAAGGCATAGAAAAGAATGATGTTAAAGCTAAAGAATGGTATACAAAATCTGCTGCACAAGGAAATTCTGATGCACAAGCTAATCTAGAAACATTAGATTAGCTGTATATTGTATAACTGAGAAAGGTATAAATAAAATTGTATTTTTCTTAATAATCTATTTTGTATTAGAACCGATCAATAATAACGGCTTCATCCATGGTTAATTTCCCACTTCTAGCCCACGCACCTTTAGTACTTTTCCCAATAGCTACAAACATTGTTATAACATGATCTGTTGGAAGATTAATAATCTTACCTACTCTTTCAAAATCAAAACCAACCATTGGACATGAAGCATATCCCATTTCCTCTGCTGCTAACATTAAAGCCATTGCTGCAATACCGCATGACCGCATACCTTCATCCCGTTGTACTTGTGCATTGCCACTATAATATTTCTCAATTGCGGGAAGAATAAACTCCTGAACTGATTGCGGGGCTCCCTCCCAATAACGTATAGGTTTCTTGCTCCAAGACTGCAGATCTGCAGTTAAAATAACTAGCAATGAGGAATCTGTAACCTGCGGCTGATCCCAAGATACCGCCCGTATCTGACATCTAAGCTCAGGATCCTGTACTAATACAAAGCGCCAATTTTGAATATTAAAAGAAGTCGGTGCAAGTAAAGAGAGTGTCATCAGCTGCTCTATCTCTGCCTTATTCATACGATGATTAGGATCAAAAGATTTAATAGCGCGCCGTGAATTAATTGCAACTGAAACATCCATACTATTTCCTCATATTAAAACTACAAATAATTTAAAGTTATATTATATAAATTTCCAGAATTGAAATAAATAATTTTTACTGAAACAAGTAAGATATATTATTGATTATGCAATATAATATAATCTGAATAAGGCTTGCTAGCCTAATATCTATTGATAAAAGTCCAAACTGTCCCAATATTTCATTATAGTGAAGAAATTATTTCCTCTATAAATATTCACAATTTTTACAAAATATTGCAACTTTTCAAGAATATGAGTAGTCTTATATATTAGAAGCTTAGTGTAATTTGAAAACCAAGGAGAATATATGCAGCCCGAACTACAATACCCAAACCAAACTCAATCAGTAAAACTTGCAATTGTCCGCAATAAAGTGCTTCGTAATACCTTCTGGATGCTAGGTTTAACCATGATTCCAACAATCATAGGTGCGATGATTGGAATGAGTACAAACTTATCTTTTATGGCTCAATCCCCAGTTATGGGCATGGTAGTAATGCTAGCAGTAATGTTCGGATTCATATTTGCAATAAAAGCTACCCGAAATAGCATATGGGGAATTATTTTACTTTTTGGGTTCACTTTCTGCCTAGGATGGTTCCTTGGCCCACTACTGAACACTGCTTTACAATTCAGTAATGGTCCGCAATTAATAGGTCTTGCTGCAGGAGGCACTGCCACTATACTGTTTTCCTTGGCAGGATATGCAACAGTAACGCGAAAAGACTTTGGATTTATGGGAAACTTTCTATTTGCAGGAATGATCTTATTGATAATCGCAATGGTTGCAAATATATTTCTTGGAATACCAGCAGCTTCACTGGGTATATCAGCAATTGCAGTATTATTATTTTCTGGTTTTATTCTTTATGACGTAAGTAGAATTGTAAATGGTGGTGAAAGAAACTATGTAATGGCGGCTCTAGGTATGTACCTGAATGTTTTTAATCTTTTTGTACATTTACTACATTTATTAATGGCATTTGCAGGGCAAAGAGACTAAAAATTAAGACATATTTGTCTGATCAGAATTGCAAACGTAATCTGATCAGACAAATATATAAAATATATATTTTAAATCATTTCTTTCTCTCTCCATTGTTCTAAAAATTTTTCCCAATGCAATTCAGTTGATTTGCCCAAGGTAGCACGAACTAATTTATTCTCATAAATATACTGCTCATCATTTAAAATTCCCCGTATAGACTGAAATCGCAAAAATATAAGATAAGTATTTACTACGTCAGTTTCACAATAATTCCGTATTTCTATAATTCTCCCATCCTGATATTTTTCCCATACTTTGGATCCATCTATTCCTAATTTTCCGGGAAATCCCAGCAATTGAGACATATCATTTAATGCGACATTAGCACGTGGCTGATGCAAAGAAAGAGAATCCATTAAATCTAAGTGCCGAGAATGATAGCGATTAAGATAATTATTCCATTTAAAATCGCGATCATTCTCACCAGATTCCCAGTAACGATGCGCCCGAATACCATGAATCATGCTACGATAATGCAATACAGGTAAATCAAAGCCATTCCCATTCCAAGATACTAATTGAGGAGTATATTTATCAACACCTTCAAAGAATCGCTTAATAAGATCTGCCTCAGAATCTTCCTTATTACCTAGAGACCACACACAAAAATCATTTCTATCACGCAGTACGCATGAAATAGCAACAATTTTTTGTAAATGAAACTGCAAAAAATCACTTCCAGTCACTTGCCGACGAAACTGAAATTCCATCTCAGCAATATCACTAGAAGAAAGCTCAGAACCAAGCCTATAAACCTTTCTCAGCCCATCTATATCAGGTACTGTTTCAATATCAAAAACAAGAGTTGGATTCAAATACACCTCTATAAATAAATTTATTCTGACTTCAATCTATGACTATTTTTATTTATTTAAGAAAACATCAGTTGAAAGATACCTATCACCACGATCACATACGATAAAAACAATTACAGAGTTTTCTACACTAGAAGAGACCTGAAGGGCTGCAGATAAGGCTCCTCCCGATGAGATCCCTGCAAATATCCCTTCTTCTCTAGCTAAGCGCTTAGTATAGTCTTCTGCATCTTCCTGAGAAACTAACATGATTCTATCTACTTGTTCCACATCATAAATTCTTGGTAGATATGCCTCTGGCCATTTCCTGATCCCAGGGATCTGAGCCCCTTCTTTAGGCTGTACTCCAATAATATTGATTGATGAATTTTTTTCTTTCAGGTATCTAGAACAGCCCATAATTGTACCTGTAGTCCCCATACTGCTTACAAAATGAGTAATTTTACCTTTAGTATCATTCCAAATTTCTGGTGCCGTACTTTTGTAATGTGCTAATGGATTATCAAAATTAGAAAATTGATTCAGAATAAATCCACGCCCCTCTTTACTCATACGTTCTGCTATGTCCCTTGCTTCCTCCATCCCACCCTCTTTTGAATTCAATACAATCTCTGCGCCATATGCGCTCATAGACTGACGTCTTTCTACACTTAGGTGCTCTGGCATTACTAAGATCATTCGATAACCAAGCATTGCAGCAACCATCGATAAAGCTATACCAGTATTTCCGCTAGTAGCTTCTATCAAAGTGTCACCTGGCTTAATTTTCCCACGTTTCTGTGCATTTAAGACCATAGATAAGGCTGGGCGATCTTTTACAGATCCTGCAGGATTATTCCCTTCTAACTTAGCAAGAAGAATATTACTAGTCTTACCTGGCAAGCGATTTAATCTTACCAAAGGAGTATTACCAACAAAATTTTCTAGATTCTTGAACATTTAAAGAATAAAAATATTTCTGACATATAAAATCTACCCATTTTCTACAACTACTGTTCGATTTTCTGGAAACCATACACTAAAAGAACTTCCCTTCCCTGGTTCACTAACAATTTCTAAATGTGCCTGATGACGGCTCAATATATGTTTAACAATTGCAAGTCCTAAACCAGTTCCACCAGTTTCTTGTGAACGGCTTAGATCTATCCGGTAGAAGCGTTCAGCCAAACGAGGAATATGTTCTTTATCAATACCAATACCGCTATCCTGCACAGTAAAAACACTTTTCCCATTTTCATAGCTCCATCTCAAATCAACCTTCCCTCCATCTGAAGTATATCGTATAGCATTAGTAACAAGGTTACTAAATGCACTTCTTAATTCATCTGCACTTCCTCGTAATTTTGCATCAGTATTAAGAGTAAGGTTAATATGATGACGCCCCGCACTTAAAGATTCTGCCTCATTGTATAACTCATACAATATTTCATTAATATTAATATTTTCATCTTGTACCTGATTTTGTGTATTCTCAAGTCGTGAAAGTGTTAGTAAGTCCTCTACTAAGCGTTGCATACGACTAGTCTGATCAGTCATGAGAATAAGAGCTCGCTTACCCATTTCCGATGATATCCAATTTTCTTCAGCTGCCGTTTCAAAAAAACCACCAATTACTGTCAAGGGTGTACGTAATTCATGCGAAACATTAGCAACGAAATCTCTTCTCATTGTCTCAACTCTTTCAAGACTTGTAATATCTCGGCTTATCAGTAATTTTTGCTTGTCTCCATACGGCACTAGCTGTAAAGAAAGAATTAATTCTTGATTCCTTGCCTGTTTAACTACCAAAGGCTCACTGTAATTATGGGTTAATAAATACTCAGCAAATTGTTGCTGCCGCACTAGAAATGTAATTTGTTGATCGGCGTCTCTTTTAAAATCTATACCAAAATGTTTCTCAGAAACTGGATTACACCATTCAATACGATCTGATTCATCTAGAATGATCACACCCTCAGGCATGGCTGAGGTTGCTCGCCTGAGGCGTTCAAATGCCTGGCTTAATTGTTGATTACTTTGACTCTGAATCCGTATAAGCCTAGCTAATCGTGCAAATACATCACCCCATATACCAGAGCCATCTGGTACAGCAGTAGATATAGGGTCCTGAATTTGTAGCCACTTATCTAAAACAGTTAAATAATACAAATGATAGGCCACAAGTAATAATAATGACATACTATAGAATAATAGCGCAGTAGTAATATCTAAAATCAACCATAGCCCCCCAGCTACAGCAGTAAGTAGCATAACAACTATTAAATTTCCTGAGAAATGGTACAAGTAATTTATTCCTAAGAATAAAACAAAATCATCATTTCTATATTACCCCATAGCCTATGCTCTACCAACAGATAGTCGATAACCGGATCCTCTTACAGTTTGCACTAATCCGTCTTTTCCAACAGGCTCCAATATTTTACGTAATCTTCTAATATGCACATCAACAGTTCGATCTTCAACAAAAATATGATCCCCCCATACCCCATCAAGTAATTGTGGCCGAGAGTGCACTCGCTCTGGATGGGTCATTAAAAAATATAACAACCTAAACTCTGTTGGGCCTAATATTATTTCATTGTCATTTACAGTAACTCGATGCGTAACCGGATCGAGCTTTAATCCATTTATTTCAACAACATCATCCGCAACCTCTGGTGAACGTCTTCGTAAAACCGCCTTAATCCTTGCAATCAATTCACGGGGCGAGAATGGCTTTGTAATATAGTCATCTGCACCCACCTCCAACCCAGAGACTTTATCACTTTCCTCTACGCGTGCAGTAAGCATAATAATAGGAATATTCTTAGTCCTAGGGACTCGTCTCAATGTTTTCGCAAGCTCAATCCCACTCATTCCAGGTAGCATCCAATCGAGTAACACTAAATCAGGTAATACATCATTCACTATTTTAATAGCTTGCTCTGCATCCTTAGCACAAAATGTTTCATGCTCAGCTTGTTGCAAGCGATAAGAAATTAATTCCTGAATTGCTGGCTCATCTTCTACTATTAAAATAGCCGCCATTTATATTTTCCTTTGATAGGATCATAATACTATTTTAGTACTAAGGTAACGTAAAAAGAATACAAATTTACACTAGAATATGTAATGAATAACTCAATTTAAGTAGCCTTTTAAGAATATTTCCTGAAATAACATAAAAACTTAAGAAACATGATTAATGTGCCATCTAGTTTTATATCTTACCCTGTTTATTTTCATAGGCAAAAAAAAGGCGCTTCCATTACATAAATAAAATGATAGAAATACTAATACTTGGACATTCTAGGCACATACAATTATATCTTTAAGCCCATAGAACATGAGGCTGAGAAAATATTTTTAATATAGCACCCTCTGCTAAATCCAAGATAGTAATGATAAATAATATGAGCTTGAGGCCTATCTGTTTAGCGCTTATACAAGGATCTTTCCAATTCATTGCTTTGCTTGGAGAAGTTACATAATGGCAATGCCAAGAGTAGCAAATGAAAGCTTAAGAAAATGCAGTTTATTTACTTCTAATCTCCTATATCAAGGATTTTTTTAAGATAACCCCCTGTATAACTAGACCTATGCTCTGCAACTTCCTCTGGAGGGCCTTCAGCAATAATCTTCCCACCAGCATCACCTCCTTCAGGACCAAGATCAATGATCCAATCTGCCGTTTTAATTACATCTAAATTATGCTCAATTACAACTACTGTATTTCCATGTTCTCTTAATCGGTGTAGTACTTTTAACAGCATATCGATGTCTTTAAAATGCAGTCCTGTAGTAGGCTCATCAAGTATGTACAAGGTACGCCCTGTATCCCGCTTTGAAAGTTCTAATGATAATTTAACTCGCTGGGCTTCACCTCCTGATAGTGTTGTAGCTGGCTGCCCTAGCTTAATATAACCTAATCCCACATCTAGCAAAGTTCTTAATTTACGAGCCAAAATTGGGACTTGAGAAAAAAAATCATACGCCTGCTCAACGGTCATTTGTAAGACATCAAAAATATTTTTGCTCTTGTATTTAATTTCAAGTGTTTCACGGTTATAACGTTTACCGTGGCAAATGTCACAGGTTACATAAATATCTGGTAAAAAATGCATTTCCACTTTAATTAAACCATCTCCCTGGCATGATTCACAACGACCACCTTTTACATTAAAAGAGAATCTACCAGGACTATAGCCTCGCTCTCGTGCCTGAGGGACGCCTGCAAACAATTCTCGTATGGGCGTGAATAAACCAGTATAAGTTGCTGGATTAGATCGTGGAGTACGCCCTATTGGACTCTGATCCATATTAATAACTTTATCAAAATACGCTGTTCCTTCGATGGACTGAAAAGATGCAGGCTCTACACTACTCCCATATAGATGTCGTGCCATAGCATAGTAAAGAGTGTTATTTACAAGTGTAGACTTACCAGAGCCAGATACGCCAGTGACACAAATAAACATACCTATAGGCAAACTAAAATTAACATCCTTCAAATTATTACCTGAAGCTCCCATGATGAATAACCAACGGTCATCTTTTGGTTTAACTCTCTTTATAGGCAATTCAATATCTAATTCCCCAGATATATATTTTCCAGTAAGAGAATTTTTATTCTCAAAAACAACTTTTGGCCCACCCTGAGCAACAACAAGTCCACCATGCTCACCTGCTCCAGGACCCATATCAACAACATAATCAGCGGAAAGTATTGCATCTCGATCATGTTCCACGACAATCACACTATTACCAAGATCACGTAAGTTTTTTAGAGTGCCTAGAAGACGCTCATTATCACGTTGATGTAATCCAATAGATGGCTCATCTAGAACATACATTACACCTGTCAGGCCTGATCCAATTTGACTCGCTAATCGAATACGCTGTGATTCACCCCCTGATAATGTATCAGCAGAGCGGTCTAAAGATAGGTAATCAAGCCCAACATTATTTAAAAACTGTAAACGACTGGAGATTTCATGGATGATTCTCTCAGCAACGGAGCGCTTATACCCACTGAGCTTTATTTTATTAAAATAATTTCTTGCCAACTTCAGTGGCAATGCATTAATTTCATAAATAGTTTTTCCACTAACCTTAACGTGGCGAGCTTCACGGCAAAGACGTGCTCCTTCACACTCTGGACAAATTTGAGAATTTAAATACTTTGCTAACTCTTCACGAACCACTAATGAGTCTGTTTCTTTATAGCGGCGCTTTAGGTTAGGAATAACGCCCTCAAAGGAATGCTCTCGTTTAATTCTAGATCCATTCCCATTTAAATAGAAAAATAATATTTTTTCTTTCCCTGATCCTTGTAAAATAATATTTTTAACATCTAAAGAAAGCTGCTCAAATGGCTCCTCTAAATCAAAATCATAGTGCTGTGAGAGGCCCATTAAAATCTGGAAATAAAATTGATTACGCCGATCCCATCCTTTAATTGCGCCTGATGCTAATGAAAGATGAGGAAAAGCAACAACCCGATTAGGATCAAAGAAAGTAATCTGACCAAGACCATCACACTCTTTACATGCTCCCATTGGATTATTAAAAGAAAATAATCTTGGTTCTAATTCTGCCAAAGAATAACTACAAATTGGACAACTAAATTTTGCAGAGAATAGATGCTCATAACCAGAATCTATTTCTACAGCAAGAGCCTTCCCATCAGAATGACGCAATGCTGTTTCAAATGACTCTGCAATACGCTGCTTACTATCTGATGAAACCCTTAACCTATCAACTACTATTTCTATAGTATGCTTTTTCGTTTTTTTTAATCTTGGTAGATTATCAATTTCATAAATTTTCCCATCAATCCTTAAACGCACAAAGCCTTGTGCACATAATTCATCAAAAAGATCTATTTGCTCTCCCTTACGTTCTACTACAAGCGGAGAAAGAATCATTAATTTCGTATTTTCTGGAAGTTGTAATACGTGATCTACCATCTGTGAAACACTCTGAACTGAAAGAGTAATCCCGTGATCTGGACACTGTGGATCTCCAATACGTGCAAATAATAAACGCATGTAATCATGAATTTCAGTGACAGTACCAACTGTAGAGCGAGGGTTATGAGAGGTTGCTTTCTGTTCTATAGCAATTGCAGGAGAAAGCCCCTCAATCAAATCTACATCTGGTTTCTCCATTAATTTAAGAAACTGCCTAGCATAAGCTGAAAGAGATTCTACATAACGCCTCTGACCTTCAGCATAAAGAGTATCGAATGCAAGTGAAGATTTGCCTGACCCCGACAATCCAGTAATCACGATTAATTTATTACGTGGTAGGTCAATACTGACATTTTTCAGATTATGGGTACGTGCACCACGAATTTTGATAAGTTCCATCGGCTACCTAAGCACTGTGCAACCTGCTAATATACCCAACTTTCCATTATTTTCCTAATTTGATTAATGTCTGACTCTTCGCCTCCTGAAAAAATGTCTCTAATTGAGATGCGTGCTACTGCCGGCTTAGCAGTAGTCTATGGATTGCGAATGCTTGGAATGTTTATTATTCTCCCGGTGTTTGCGTTCTACGCAGAGAATCTACCAGGCGAAAATAATTACACACTAATCGGTATTGCACTTGGTGCTTACGGTCTTACTCAGGCAATATTACAAATCCCTTTTGGCTGGCTATCTGATCGTATAGGACGTAAACCTGTTATCTATTTTGGTTTAATTCTATTTGCTGTAGGAAGTTTCATAGCGGCTTCTGCTGATAATATTTATTGGATAATACTTGGCCGTATTGTCCAAGGCTCTGGTGCAATCTCTGCAGCAATAATGGCATTAGCCGCTGATCTGACCCGTGAAGAACACCGTACCAAAGCAATGGCCTCAATAGGTATGACTATTGGCACTGTATTTGCCCTATCACTCATCATTGCACCTACACTAAATCGACTAATAGGAGTACCAGGGATTTTTATCATGACAGGTATGCTGGCATTATTAGCTATATTAGTAGTCTACAAAATTATTCCTAATCCGCAGCTTTGCCGTTTCCATTCAGATACTGAAGCAGCTCCTGGGCGTTTCGTAAATGTACTACAAGATTCTGAATTATTACGTCTTAATTTTGGTGTATTTACATTACATGCAACACTTATGGCACTTTGGCTTATAATTCCGGTATCATTACGAAAAACTGGGTTAGAAATAGATGATCATTGGCAAATATATTTACCAGTATTATTTATTTCAATGTTACTCATTATTCCAGTAATCATTTACTCTGAAAGGAAAGTTAAACTTAAACCAGTATTTTCAATAGCAGTATTTATATTACTAGTAAGCCAAGTCCTATTAACTTTCACCCTTGATTCCATATCGGGCATGGTATTTGCTTTGTTAGTATTCTTTACTGCATTTAATCTACTTGAAGCCAGTCTGCCATCTCTTATTTCAAAGATTTCTCCGGTAGGCGCAAAAGGAACAGCCATTGGCATATATAGCAGCATCCAATTTTTAGGAACATTTACTGGGGCAACTGCTGGGGGCTATTTATATGAGTATTATGGCAGCTCAGCATTATTTGCATTTTGTGGCGCTCTACTGGCATTATGGCTAGTACTCGCTATTACTATGAAGGCTCCAGCAGCTGTTCGCACCAAAATGTACCAAGTAAAAGAAATGGAAGTAGGTAAAGCAAATCAATTATCACAGATGCTAGCATCTGTGAATGGTGTACACGAAGCCTTAGTATTAGCAAATGAAAGAGTCGCTTATCTAAAAGTTGATATTAATGGATTTGATAAAACAAAAGTTGTACAAATACTAGAGGGGGAAGTATAAATGGCATCAATAAATAAGGTGATATTAATTGGAAATCTTGGTAAAGATCCAGAAATTCGTTACATGCCCAATGGTGAAGCAGTTACTAACATCACATTAGCAACTTCTGAAACCTGGAAAGATAAAGCAGGGGAGAAAAAAGAAAAAACTGAATGGCACCGTGTAACTTTTTATAGAAAACTTGCTGAGATTGTAGGTGAATATCTAAAAAAAGGTAGCTCTGTCTATGTTGAGGGTAGACTTGAAACCCGTAAATGGACTGATAAAACAGGTGCTGATCGGTATACAACAGAAATCATTGCAAATGAAATGAGAATGCTGGGTAGTAGATCTGGAACCACCAGCTATGAGGGAGAAAATAAGAATAATAAGACCTTATCACCTAAAGATAACGTTGCAAACAATAATCCCACTACAAATAATCCTAGTAGTGGGTTTGGAGATATGGATGACGACATACCATTTTAAATAGAAATACTATATATGATTTTTAATACTAATCTCATACGCTAATATCTCTATTAAGATTCATGGATTTTTATGTTTATATCTGCAATAAATAGTAAGTTAATAATAAATTCTATAGGCATATAAAAACCCAAGAAAAAATATACTACAGTCAAATTATAAGTAAATCTCCAATAAATTAAATTTATTAGCTTACTTCTCTAAGTACTTTCATTGGTGGATTTGATAACACATTACGTGTCCCCAACATTCCAGCTACTAACACACCTATAACCCCAACCAATAATCCTATCAACCATATCCATATATTAAATGTATAAGGAATATTTAATGTAAATTTACCAATAACATATCCTAGCGCACTGGCCCCCATTGAAGAAAATATACCGGATACGGCACCAAGTATAAAAAATTCTATTGCCCATATATTAAGTAATTGTCTACGCTTTGCTCCCAAAGTACGGAAGACTGCAGCCTCATAAATACGTTCATCTTTGGCAGAAATGATTGCCGCATACAAGACTATTAGCCCGGATATAAGTGTAAATAAAAAAACAAATTCAATTGCTTTAGTTACTTGCTCAATAACTTTTTGTACCTGCTTAATAATAGTTTCTACATCTATAACCAAAAAATTTGGAAAAGATTTTATCAATTTGTTCATCATATCTATGCTACCCTCTGGCACATAGAAACTAGTAACATAGCTTTTTGGATATTTATCTAATATACCTGGAGGAGTTACCGCAAAGAAATTAACACGGAATGAATCCCAATCTACTTTTCGAATACTACTCACAACAGCAGAAAAATTACTACCCGCAATATCAAAAGATAGCGTATCGCCCAGCTGCACTCCTAATGCTTTTGCAACACCTTCCTCCATAGATAAAACTTCTTTTTTCCTAGCTCCATTTTCCCACCATTGCCCATCTATAATCTGATTATCACTTCGTATATCATTTTCCCATGAAAGATTAAAATCCCTTCTCAGCAATCTTTTTGCTCGTGTATCTGAATAGTCTTCTGGTAATACTATTTTGCCATTAATAGAGATGATCCGCCCCCTTACCATAGGGTAAACCGTGGGCTGCGGGATCTCATTGTGCTGAAAAAATGCTGCCAATTCCTGTAGCTGGTCTTCTTGAATATTTACTAAAAAATGGTTAGGTGTATCCGGTGGAAGATTAGTATGCCAGTTTTGTAGTAAATCACCTCGAATTAACGTCAAGGTCAACAACGACATCAATCCTAACCCAAGTGATACAGCTTGAATCGCACTGGTACTAGCACGCCTCCATATACCAACTAACCCATATTTCCATGTTCCCCCTACTGTACTACGTAGGCTTGAAATAATTTTTATTAGAAGAAAGCTAAGTAGACCAAAAATTATTATTGCAACAATAAATCCAGTCATAACTAAAAAACCAAGATGCATGTCGCCAGCTTTCCACAAAAACAATACTGATAATGCAGCAAGCCCCAATGCATAGCCTGCTAGGCTTTGAACACTAGCAGTGCCCATATCACATCGTAAGACACGTAATGCCGGCACATTACGCAAATTGAGTAAAGGTGGGAAAGCAAAACCTAGTAATAGCACTAAACCAACTAATATACCTTGTATAAAAGGAGATAAACTTGGTAAAGGTAATTCAATCTCTATCATTTTAGAAAGCCAATAAACTAGAGCTTCCTGAGAAAAAAACCCTAACAAGCATCCCACTATGCTTGCAACAAACCCAAGTATGATGAAATGGCATAGGTATAAATATAATATCGCATTCTGTCTTGCCCCCAGACAGCGCATAATTGCACACCCATCTTGGTGACGTGTAGTAAACCGTCGCGCTGCTAGTGCTATTGCTGCTGCTGCTAAAACTACACTTGCCATAGCTGCAAGGCTCAAAAATTTTTCTGCCCGCTCAAGCGCCGCTTTAATTTCTGGACGAGAATCACGAATACCCTGTATTCTTTCTCCTGGCTCTAAATTGGGCTGCACCCAATACTTAAAATCCTCTATCAAGCTAGCATTACCGCTAATTAATAAGCGGTAAGAAATACGACTACCTTGCTGTATTAACCCAGTTGCAGGAAGATCAGTTGCATTAATCAATAGTCTTGGCCCAGGGTTTATGAACCCAATTGAATAATCTGGTTCCATAGTAATCTGCGAAACTACTATTAAGCGTGCGTCTCCAACCTGAATTACATCCCCCTGTGTTAGTGCAAGGCGAGTAGCAAGTTTCTCCCCTACCCATACTGAACCAGGTAATGGAATACCATCAGCAACATAATCATTTTTGTATGGAATTGCCTTGCCTAGATTATCTGTAATACGTAATTCACCACGTAATGGATAACCAGCAGTTACCGCCTTTATCCCAACCAAAATATTTTTATCTTCTTTTACTACCATACTAAGAAATTTAAGCGAGGTAGAAGTATTTAGTCCACGCTTTACTGCCTCTCTAATGTAATCCTGTGAAAAGGAGCGATCAGAGGCAATAACTAGATCTGCGCCAAGTAGTTGGTTTCCCTGTCGAGAAAGAGCCAATTGAACCCGATCGGTAAAAAAGCCTATTGTTGTCATTCCACCCACTGCAATTATCAGTGCAAATATCAGGACATGTAACTCACCTGCACGCAGATCACGATAGAGCATGCGTAAAGAAAGCTTAAAAAGATTCATAGTATGTATCTCATGACCTCATATTTATTTAATTTATCTAATTAATCCTCAATTCTTCCGCCATTTAACCGAATTTGTCGCGTACAACGATTAGATATTGTTTTATCATGGGTTACCAGAATCAACGTAGTCCTTTTCTCACGATTTAATTCAAACAAAAGGTCAACAATTTGATTGCCAGTAGATAAATCTAAATTGCCAGTAGGCTCATCAGCCAATAATATTTTTGGGTCTGTAGCATATGCACGCGCAATAGCCACACGCTGTTGTTCTCCTCCCGAAAGTTGTTTTGGATAATGATTAATACGTGCCTCTAATCCTACCCGCTCAAGAATTTCAAATGCTATTTGATATGTATTACCTACACCTGCTAGTTCTAGGGGTAGCATTACATTCTCGATTGCTGTAAGCACAGAAAGTAACTGAAATGATTGAAATACAAACCCAAGTAAATGACCACGTAATTCAGCTCTTCCATCTTCACTCAATGAAAAAATATCTTCGCCATTAAGATATACTTGTCCACTAGAAGGAATATCAAGCCCTGCTAACAAACCCAATAAAGTAGATTTTCCTGATCCAGACGCTCCCACAATTGAAATAGCTTCACCAATACTCACTTCCAAGTTAATATCCTGCAAGATAGTGAGAAAAGTATCACTACTTTGAACACGTTTAGTCAGAGAGATTGCTTGTACAATAGGCTTTATAATTAAATTATCTGTCATGAGAACCTTTCTAATTACTTTAAATATTTTATTACTCAGTGTCTCGTCTAGTATGGCCCATAGCGATGCAGATATTGCCATGTCCCCCACTAAATCTAACACCATTATGGTATATGGGGACAGTTTGTCAGCAGGATATGGCTTACCACAAAAGACCGGATGGGTAAGTCTGCTAAAAACAAAGCTAAAGAGAGAACAATTAGTCTACCAAATAATTAATGCCAGTATTAGTGGAGAAACAACATTAGGTGGCCTTAAACGAATTAAACAAGCACTTCACCGTTACCGCCCTAGCATTGTAATTGTTGAGTTAGGAGCAAATGATGGGCTACGCGGTATACCTATTAAATCTATCTATAATAATCTGGAAGCAATTATAAAAGTATGCAAGAAAAATAAAGCATCAATACTATTAGTAGGTATGCGCCTACCCCCAAATTATGGAAAAATATACACAAAAGAATTCTCCAATATTTACCATAAAATAGCGAGCAAACATGAGCTTAAGTTAGTTCCCTTCTTGCTAGAAGGATTTGGTGATAAACTAAAATATTTCCAAGATGACAGAATGCATCCTAACAAAATCGCACAAGAAAAAATTTTAATTAATGTGTGGAGGGTCCTACAAAAAATGATTATGCCTAGTTCAGAGGCATCTTAATATATTGTGATATCTAACTTCTTCTCTAATATATCAATTAATTATGTTCAGATTCACTTGTGAGATGAAATATATATTTCTAATATTAATAGAATTAATTATTCAAATTCACCTTTAAGCAATATTAAATTTAGCATGTTAAAAATAAGCTTTTTTCTATGTGTCACCACAAATATGCTATATAATTTCTTGACTAAATGATTATTTCGCTTTAGATTGCAACATCACTATTTACTAGGAATTTATGCAAATGGATTTTATCCATATTATATCAGGGCTTATTGAATTACCTTGGTGGGGTTATCTAGTATTTACCTTAGTTGTTACTCATATCACAATTGCTAGTATCACTATATTCTTACACCGCCACCAAGCGCATCGTGCTCTAGAATTACATGCTATACCTAGCCATTTCTTTCGTTTCTGGTTATGGCTTACTACAGGCATGGTAACTAAAGAATGGACAGCAATTCACCGTAAGCACCATGCTAAATGCGAAACTATAGATGATCCCCATAGCCCCCAGATTCTTAGTATTGGAAAACTATTATTGGAAGGATCAGAACTCTACCGTAAAGAGGCTAAAAATTTAGAAACAATGGAAAGATATGGTCAGGGAACTCCTAACGACTGGATAGAACGTAATATTTACGCTGCACACAGTGTGTCAGGTGTTGCTTTAATGCTTATTATAAACCTAATTCTGTTTGGACCAATTGGGTTAACTATATGGGCAGTACAAATGGCTTGGTCACCTTTATTTGCTGCTGGAATTATTAATGGTATTGGGCACTATTGGGGTTATCGTAATTTCCAGCCAGAAGATGCAAGCCGTAATATTATTCCATGGGGTATTCTTATTGGAGGAGAAGAACTACATAATAATCACCATGCATACGCGACATCTGCACGACTATCTAATAAATGGTATGAGTTTGATATTGGCTGGATGTATATATGTATCCTAAAATCAATGGGACTAGCAAAAATCAAGAAAATGGCACCTAAATTACGCCTTAATACCACAAAGACAAAATGTGATTCAGATACGTTGCAAGCAGTAATTCTGCATCGTTATGAAGTATTAGCAAAATATGCCCATTCTCTAAAAAAGACTTTTGCCAAGGAAATGAAACATTTAAGAGAAGAGGCTATACAACATGGCATAGACAAAAATACACTAAAACGCTGGGTTCTAGCAGACTCTAATACCTTGCAAGAACATGAGCGTGCTAAACTTAATTTGGTTTTAAGTAAGACTAGAACATTAGATAAAGTATATACTATGCGTGAAGAACTAATATCTGTGTGGCAGCGCTCTACAGCTACTAAAGATGAGCTAGTAAAACAACTAGAGGACTGGTGCCACCGTGCGGAAAAAAGCAATATTGAGGTGCTTGAAAAATTCTCTCGTAGACTGAGATGGTATGCGTAATAAATAAGGCAATAGAAATTATTTAAGCTTTGCCTCCTTGTACTTTACATGCTTACGTACCACAGGATCAAATTTAGAAATCTCTAATTTCTCCGCAGTAGTCCTTTTATTCTTAGTAGTAGTATAAAAATGTCCAGTCCCAGCAGAAGACTCAAGTTTTATTTTCTCACGCATGATGTAAGCCCTAAATTCTTATATATTTAATATTATGATACTACCCTAAATATTAGTTCCACGAGCACGTATTTTTGCCAGAACCACATCAATTCCATTTTTATCTATAATTCTTAATCCGGCATTAGATAGGCGTAAACTAACCCATTTTTTTTCACTTTCAACCCAGAATCTACGTTGCTGCAAATTAGGAAGAAAACGACGCTTCGTTTTATTATTTGCATGAGAAACATGGTTACCAGATATAGGCTTTTTACCAGTGACTTCACATATTCGTGACATAACAACATACTCCGGAATTCATAAAAAAGAGGCATTATATACTGATTTCTTCAAAAAGTTGGTATTATTATCTAAGAATCATCAACAATTATAAATAGATACATGCTAGCAACGAATATGCAGCATGACACTTAGACTATGAAATATGCATTTAAATTAAAAAATAATTCAGAATCATAATGTTACGCTAATATTTAAAAATAAATTCATTTTTAGGTTAAACTTCTCTTCCCTAGGACAGCTTCTTAAAATTATCTATGCCCAAATTACCCTTACTTAGTACTAAGCACATAATTCTAGGAATAACTGGTGGAATCGCCGCGTACAAAGCAGCAGAAGTTACACGTATTTTAGTAAAAAAAGATTTGGATGTGCAGGTAATAATGACTGCTTCAGCCTGTAAATTTATTGGCCCTACCACATTACAGGCTTTAACTGGAAAAACGGTACTTACAGATTTATGGGATAGCCGTATTAATAATAATATGACGCACATAAACAGCTCACGTGATGCAAGTGCTATCCTTGTCGCCCCTGCTAGTGCAAATTTTATAGCTAAGCTAGCAAATGGCTTTGCAGATGACCTCTTATCAGCGCTATGCTTAGCCCGGAATTGCCCTTTATTTATTGCTCCTGCAATGAATTGTCAAATGTGGGAAAATTCTGCCACACAACGAAATTTATCCACCTTACAGCGTGATGGAGTGATAATTCTCGGCCCTGATAATGGTTCCCAAGCATGTGGAGAAATAGGTATGGGACGTATGACTGAAGCTCAAAATTTAGTCAAAGAGATGCTAGCTTATTTGCAGCCAAAATTATTACAAAACAAACATATTCTTATTACTGCAGGGCCAACATACGAAGCAATTGATGCAGTCCGTGGTATTACTAATCTAAGCTCTGGTAAAATGGGTTATGCAGTTGCTAATGCTGCGCTAGAAGCAGGGGCAAAAGTCACTCTAGTTTCTGGCCCAACAAGCATTAAACCCCCTTATAAAGTATCTCTAATTAATGTAGTCAGTGCACAAGAAATGTTTACAGCAGTAAAAAATCATGCTTCTAGTGCGGATATTTTTATAAGTGTTGCTGCAGTTGCAGATTTCTTTCTTACTAACAATAGTAAACAGAAAATAAAAAGAACTAATAGTAATATATCACTAACATTCTCTCCTAATCCTGACATTCTTGGATTTGTAGCTAAATTAACCAAACCACCATTTTGTGTAGGATTTGCAGCAGAAACAGAAAACCTTGAAGAAAATGCAGAGACAAAAAGAAATAAGAAGAAAATACCTCTGCTTGTTGCTAATTTGGTTCCAAATACTATTAATTCTGATGAATGCGAGCTGGTCCTATTTGATGATGAAGGCAAGCATTTACTACCGAAGGCTCTAAAAGTTGAGCAAGCAAGGCACATAATTAAACATGTGTCATTACTATATAAGAAATGGAAAAAATAATTTTATGGAAAAAATAGAAATAAAAATTATTGATACTCGCCTGCAAGATCAACAACCGGCCTATGCAACCCCTGGTTCTGCTGGGCTAGACTTACGAGCTTGTATTAAAAACCCTATAACTATAGAGTCAGGAGAAACTAATCTTATTCCAACTGGAATTGCTATGCACCTTGCAAATCCAAACCTTGCCGCTATGATACTTCCACGTTCTGGCCTTGGCCATAAACATGGGATCGTATTGGGTAATTTAGTAGGCCTTATTGACTCAGATTATCAAGGACAAATTATGGTTTCTTGCTGGAACAGAGGCCAAATACCTTTCCAGCTCAAGCCTCTAGAAAGAATTGCACAACTTGTAGTAGTACCGGTTATGCATGTTAATTTCAGTATAGTCAATGAATTTAAGAAAAGTATTCGAGGTGAAAAAGGCTTTGGAAGCACGGGGACCCAATAAAATCAACCTATGCGCCTATTTATTATATTTTTTCTTCTTCTTTTTCTATCATTATCTGCCAATGCAGAGATACCAATTATCCAACTAAAAGTTTCTGATTACAATATTCTGGCTGAGGTTGCGTACAAAAAGAAATATCGTATTCAGGGGCTGATGCATCGTGATACTTTAGATAGAGATAGCGGCATGTTATTTGTATTTCCTGAAATTAATCATCATAGTATGTGGATGGTTAATACATATATTCCATTAAGTATAGCGTTCCTTGATCAGGAAGGAATAATAATTAATATTTTTGATATGATGCCTCTTACAAAAACAAAATATTCTGCTACTAGTAAAGCTAAATATGCCCTTGAAATGAATCTCGGCTGGTTTAGCTCAAGAAATATTCAACCAGGAAAAAAAATAATAGGGCTAGAAAATGCCCCTAAAGCAGAATAGGTGATCAATTGTATCTATGTTATAACAACCATCACATCCCAGGTAGCATTCCTTTAAGCCCTCGCATCATCTTTGCCATCCCACCTTTATTCATTTTCTTCATCATTTTCCGAGTCTGATTAAATTGAACTAATAAACGATTTACTTCTTGTACTGAAACACCTGCTCCAGAAGCAATACGTCGCTTACGCGATGCTTTAATAATCTCTGGTTTAGAACGTTCTTTAAATGTCATTGAATTAATAATACCCTCAGTACGCACTATAGCCTTATCATCCATTTGAATATTCTGAACAGCATGCCCTAATTGTGCAGGTAGCTTGTCTGCTAGTGCACTCATGCCTCCCATATTTCTCATCTGCTGAAATTGCATCTTAAAATCATCCAAATCAAATTTCTTTCCTGATTTGATTTTTTTAGCTAATTTTTCTGCTTCATCCTGATCTACGCTACGCTTGGCCTCCTCTATTAGCCCAAGTACATCCCCCATGCCAAGAATACGAGATGCCATACGATCAGGATAAAAGGCCTCAAATCCTGACATTTTCTCAGCCACACCGGTAAATTTAATTGGTTTACCTGTGATGTACCGTGCTGATAAAGCCGCCCCTCCACGAGAATCACCATCTAATTTAGTTAGAATAATGCCTGTCAAAGGTAATACATCTGCAAATTTCTTAGCAATATTTATTGCATCCTGCCCTTGCATAGCATCAACTACAAACAAGGTTTCAATAGGTTCAAGTATAGTCTCTAATTCTCTAATTTCAGCCATCATAGGCTCATCTATGGCTAAACGACCTGCAGTATCTATAATCAGAACATCATGATGATGCCTACGAGCAAAGTCTAACGAAGAAATAGCAATTTCCCTAGGTGTATTACTTGTTTTTATTGGAAAAAAATCTGCTTTTACTTGATTAGCTAAAACTTCCAATTGATCAGCAGCAGCTGGGCGATATATATCACAAGATGCCAGCATAACTTTTTTCTTTTTTTGCTCTATCAGCCATTTTGCTAATTTAGCACTACTTGTTGTTTTACCAGAACCCTGCAGTCCCGCCATAAGAATTACAACAGGAGGTACAGCAGCAAGATTAATTTCAGAATTTTCCTGTCCCATTATGGAGACAAGCTCTTGATGTACTACGCCAATCAGGGCCTGCCCAGGAGAAAGGCTACCTATTACTTCTTGACCAATAGCTTTTTCTTTAACACGAGATATAAAATCTTTGACTACAGGTAAAGCAACATCAGCTTCTAATAATGCCATCCTGACTTCTCGTAAGACTACCTGTATATTGTCTTCAGTAAGTCGTGCTTCCCCTCGTATAGATTTTATAACTCCAGAAAGCCGATTCGTAAGATTGTTGAACATGTGAAATGCCTGTCATGAAAAATTGGTGTAGACTACCTTGTCCTTATCATTTTAGTCTATTAAATTTAATGTCTAGTATTTTAACTTATCTCTTAGCCTGCCTGCTTTATGGATCAATTGGTTGGTATTTCTGGCACACCAAATGGAAAAATCCAATTAAGCCTACGGATGGCAATAATATAACTACAAATCGAGAAAATTATGTAATTTTCATACCACTTATATTACATACCTATGTACTATATCAATCTATATTTTCTGGCGCTGGATTAAGTTTTGGTATTGGTAATGCCATCTCTTCTATCGTGTGGCTTACTGCTATAATTTATTGCTGTTCAGGCTTCTTCTATCGACTTGATATCATGCAGACAATGATCGCGCCAGTAGCCGCAGTTGCAGTGTTACTACCACTTGTATTCCCATCACCACACCCTTTAACCAATACTGAATTTCCTGCATTTAAAGCACATATTCTAATTGCTATGATGGCATACAGTCTACTAACTATTGCTTCTTTACATGCCTTACTTATGGCGATAGTAGAAAAACGGCTACATCACCCCGCCATGTCCTCATTACTAATAAATTTACCTTCCCTTCTGGCTATGGAACAATTATTATTTCGCATAATTTGGGCAGGATTTATATTACTAACATTAACTTTAATCAGTGGCGTAGTTTTTTCAGAAGAAGTTTTTGGCCAGCCAGTAAGATTTACACACAAAACTTTATTTGGATTCATTTCTTGGGGAATATTTGCCTCTCTGTTAATTGGTAGACAGCTATATGGATGGCGAGGTCGTATTGCTATTCGCTGGACCCTCATAGGTTTTACTATCTTATTATTAGCTTATATTGGTAGTAAATTTGTGCTGGAAGTTATCCTACAACGATAATTTAAAGGCCATAAGGAATTTAGACAATACTTGTAATAAATCTATAATCTCTACCGCTAGGTCCTTGACAAAACCCCCCTCTCCTTTGATACTAATTTCTTTCTATTAAGATAAAAAGATTTTTTGGAAGATTTACCGTTATATGTACTGCTAATTGCAGTAGCTATTTTGTTAATCCTATCTGCGTTTTTCTCGCTTTCTGAAACTAGCATGATGGCAATTAACCGATATCGGTTAAAATTTCTTGCTAAACAGGGGCATCGTGGAGCCAATTTAACTACTAAATTACTAGCTAATACTGATCGATTACTAGGAGTAATCCTTCTTGGTAATAATCTACTAAATGCTGCGGCTGCAACATTAGTTGCTATAATTATTTCTACTGCTTTTGGCCATAATGACCTTGCCATTTTCATTGGTACGATATCCGTTACATTTGCGATTTTAGTATTTAGTGAGATTACACCAAAAGTAATTGCAGCAACCTATCCTGAGCGTATTGCATTAATTTCAAGCTATATATTAACCCCACTATTAAAAATTTTTTCCCCAGTAGTATGGTTTGTAAACCTATTTGTTCAAGCTATACTTTTTATTCTAAGAATACAACCTAAAGAAAATAATGCCATAAACAAACTTGAGTTAGAGGAGCTCAAAATCCTTGTTTTGGAAGAAGGGCATTTTATTAGGAAGAAACACCAAACTGTATTACTGAATTTATTTGATTTAGAATCCACAACAGTGGATGATGTAATGATCCCTCGCGGGCAAATCGAAGCAATTGATTTAGAATCAGGAGATAAAACCATAAAAAATCAGGTACTTACATGCCATCATACCCGTATACCTGTATATCGAGGAACGCTGGATGATGTAACCGGAATAATTTCTGCACGCAAAGTCTTAAACCAAATGAGTAGTGGTGAAATTACTGCTCTTTCACTTGGGAAGATTATACGTGAGCCATATTTTATCCCCTCAGGTACCCCTCTCTTCTCACAATTACAATTATTCCAAGAAAATCATGAACGAGTTGGATTTGTAGTAGACGAATACGGGGAATGGATGGGATTAGTCACTCTCGAAGATATTATTGAAGAAATTATTGGTGATTTCACCACTAACTCTCCAGTACAATCAGGTTCCTATATAAAACAGAAAGATGGCAGCATAATAGTTGAAGGAAGCAGTTTATTACGAGACCTTAATCGGAAATTAAAACTAAATCTTCCATTACAAGGACCAAAAACCTTAAATGGACTAATTCTAGAACATTTCCAAGATATCCCAGAAGCTGGAACAAGCTTTAAAATTGCTGGATACCCGATGGAAATTATCCAGACCCATCACCGAGTAGTTAAGGTAGTTCAAATTTACTCTATCCAAGCATCTCCAGAAAATAATAAAGATATTTAAATCATATAAAGGAATAAGACCGAATTTTTCTGATACTTTATTGTAAAAACTGCTATACCACTAATGCCCTACTACAAATTAGCTAAGAATTCTTCAACTCACGAAGTGCCATATTAAAGTTAATAGAGGACAAGTATAAATATAGGGACTCTCTTTCATTTAAGCTACACTTAATTGATAATAGTTATTTCGCAT
>CEUZ01232566.1_pt1 | contig 31908 bp, 31 predicted proteins | sample 361511 | NCBI WGS metagenome assembly CEUZ01 (sample SAMEA2622822, study PRJEB7988) | marine metagenome | biome: marine biome (ENVO:00000447); feature: surface water layer (ENVO:00002042); material: "saline water (ENVO:00002010), including plankton (ENVO:xxxxxxxx)" | depth 5 m | reverse complement strand
TGTTTATACAGGGTCGGAGTCGGCGCTGCAATCAGCCGGTTGAGTCTACAAATGGCATACTGGTGGGGATGGCGAAATGAAGTTGATGATTCTTGAATCGGGTGCTAAGGCGCGCACAGTCAAGAGTTATCTTGGCAAAGGCTGGATTGTAGAGGCCTGTAATGGACATGTGCAGGATCTTCCCTCTGGAAATGGCTCAAAGCAACGCTCTAAGGCCATGTGGGCAGCAAGTAAGGGAGAGTTGCCTGAACCTCCATGGGACTGGACTGATGGTGCTGAGAGGGTGGTCAATTCGATCTTAGCCAGAGCACGTAAATCTGGAGTTGAAGATGTATATATTGCGACTGACCCCGACAGAGAAGGTGAGTTCATCGCTTGGAGGCTAAGCATACTATTCTCTGAGTTCCCAAATATCTACAGGGTGGCCTTCAATGAGATAACCAAGTCCGCAGTTTCTGAGTCACTTTCAAACCCAAGTGGAATCAATTCCAATTTGGTAGATGCCGCCAAGGTCAGAAGGTTCATGGACAGATTGGTGGGGTACAGATGTTCTAGATTCAGCAAATCTTGGAGCCTCACATCGATGGGTCGAGTCCAGACTCCAACTCTTGGGTTCATCGTAGAGCGAGAGATCGAAAGAGAGGCACACGTCCCCATCGAATACCATAGCGTGCATGCAGATAGTCATGGCATCAGATTCAATGTTAGATTCCACGAGAAAGACGACAGTGAAGCATGGTTCGATGATTCAGGCAAACATAGGGCAGATAGGACATCTGATGACGACCTAGCCAAATCCACATTCAATGCACTAGATTCTTCTGACCTGATGACTATCACTTCCATTAAGGAAGGAATCACAAAGAGGAATCCTCAACCGCCCTTCACTACAGACACCATGCTCCAAGCCGGGAGCTCGACCCTGGGATGGTCCGTTTCAAAGACGAGTCGTGTGTCTTCGGCCCTATATCAATCGGGATACGTGACATACATCAGAACTGATTCAACTAGGACTAATCCTGCTGCTCGAGATAAAGTCAGACAATATCTTAGAGACAAGTATGGTGATGATTATCTGGGTAAAGGAGTAGTTGGAAAGGATGCCAAGGGCAAGGCGAAAGTCCAAGATGCTCATGAGGCGATTCGTCCAAGTAAGCCGGAAGTTGTATCAATCAATGCCTCGACTGATGAAAAGAGGCTTTACGCTCTGATTTGGGCGCGTTTTGCTGCCAGCCAGATGTCCCAATCCATCAGAGAGAGGCGTGATTTGGAAGCTAATGTAGATGGTTGTGAGAAGCCTCTGCGGGGAACAGCATCTTGGAGAACACATAGCGGATGGGAAGTGGTATTTGAGCAATTCAACGGTAATGTGATGACTAAGCCCCCCAAGGGTGTTCTTGAACAAAATGCCAGTTGGCCCATTGCTCAAAGTGACGACAGTCCTAAGATGGTGACGGATCAAACAAAGCCACCTAGACGATATTCAGAGAGTTCAATTGTTCAGGCTATGAAAAGTGCTGAAATTGGACGTCCTTCTACCTACGTCAGCACCATACAAAAGCTCACTGGTAGAGGATACGTTAATTCAAATGGGGGCTCTCTTATTCCAACTGATGATGGTAGAATGTTGTGGACAGATGTAGTTCCATTCTACAATGAACAAGACGGGGATGTTGGCTTGTTCACTCCAGATTTCACATCACACATGGAAGGGAATCTGGACCTCGTTGAAAACGGATCACAGTTTGCCCCCGAAGTTTGGGACACATTCGTCACCCAATTCAGAGACATGCACAACAATGCTCTGGGTATCAGAAAACAAACTGCTACTCCCAGACAGAAATCTCTGATTGAGTCTCGATTGGTTCATCTTGAGCCCGAAACTAAGGATGAGTTGTTGTCAGGGAAGACAATGGCCGAGATAACTGGGGATGAGGCTCGTGCTATCATCGATAAGTTGAAGGAAATTGGAGATAGTATGGGCTACCCTCCTAGTGAAAAGCAAGCCGCTCTGATTGTCAGACTATCAGACCAATTGGGTATGGGGCTGGATGGGGCGCTTGAACTAGCTGGAGTTAGTGAAATGTCGGCCTTGACAGGCGGTGGCGAAGGCACTGCAAGCGAGCTAATTGGAAATCTGATTGAGAAGACCAAGGACCTACCCGCGACAGAGTCACAGGTGAATCTCATCGAGAAACTCGCTGAGCAGAATGACAAGAAACTCTCCGAGGTACTAGCGACAGTGGGTGCGAGGGATATCTCGGAGTTGACAAAAACTGATGCGAGTGATATTATTTCGAAAATGAAGGGGCGCTCAAGGAGACAATCTAGGAGAAGTCGTTCCTAGATACTGTTCCTAGGTAGGACTCAATAACGGATGGCTGAGAGGCCTATGCGTATGGATTACGACTTCGTGGTCGTAGGGGCAGGTCCGGTCGGTAGTTTACTCGCTAGGAGATTGTGCGAAGGAGGAGCATCAGTACTGATCATCGAGGAACATGCCCAGATTGGAAGACCGTTTCAGTGCGCTGGACTCGTAAATCCTGAAGCAATGGAGATTGTTGGATTGCAAGATACTGTACTCACACCAATCTGGGGAGCTAGAATTCACGGGCCCTCTGGTGAAGTAGTTTCAATTGGTTCTCCCGATACTGTCAGGACTTGGAGTGTTTGTAGAAAGTTGTTTGACGAATCTATACTTGAGTCCGCATTGCAATCTGGAGCAGACCTCTGGCTATCCAGCAAACCAATTTCTGCCGAGCAGGATGATGACACTGTCGGTATCACAATCTCCACATCTACTGGAAATGTCGATGTTCGCTGTTCGATGCTTTGCGGGGCAGATGGGGCACACTCATGGGTTAGGCGCAATTTCAGAATGGGTCGCCCAAAGGAGATGATGATTGGTTTCCAAGTTGAGGTAACTGGATATATCGGAGAAGAAGGTAGGCTCGACATGTACACAGGCTCGGAGATTGCACCGGGATTTTTTGCTTGGGCTATTCCCTCTGGAGATACTACTAGAATAGGTGCCTGGAGTAAGGCTGACATGTTGCAAGGTAAATCACCTGAACAGCTTCTGGATACTCTGATGAAGAGTCGACTGTGGACACGAAGGTTCTCTGGATGCAGGGAGGTTGGTCGTTTCTGTGGACCTGTACCCAGCGGTCTGGTCAGCCGACCTCTTAGAGGGAGGGTTGCCCTATTCGGAGATGCTGCGGGACTATGTAAGCCAACAACAGGTGGCGGAATAGGACCAGGATTCACTCATGTTGAGGCTCTTGTCCCTCTACTGTTGCAAAGAACTCTGGGTAATCTAACTCAATCTGGCTTAGAAGCAAGGGTGTCTAAGATTCTTGATCCCATGCGTAAGGATCAATTGAGGGCTAGAGCACTTAGAGATGCTTTCTTGACTCAAATGGATGATGATGAATTGGACAATGTGTTCTCCGTATGGTCCAAGCCTGATGTCATTGAACTGATTAATGAAGTCGGCGAGATTGAGAATCCGATTCCCTTGGGAATACGAATGCTTCGTGAAGTACCGGAATTCAGAACCCTTGCAAGGCGTGCAGTCAAGGCTGTATTGTGGGGTTAATCATGTTCCGATCGGTACAGAGATTGAGGTTTCCTCCCTTCGAGCACGCCAGTATGGACCCTCAGGGAGTCTCAATGATCGAAGTAGTAATCGAGTCAGAACATAGACCGCCCCCTGCATTCTCAATCGGACAAGATGATGATTGGAAGGTGGAATGGAGATCATTGAAGACAGATGATGGATTTTCGACCCTTTCTTGTGAGGTTTCGAGAGAACCTTTTGATTTCATCATGAGAACTAGAAATGGATGGTATATCGAGCCTGATCCTCTTCACTCAATAGCCAGAAAGGCGATTAGACCAGCGGTCGTGATAATCATTCTATCACTGCTTATCCACACTCTTGAACCCGGATTGGTTGCAAGTGGTTTGTTATCAGAATCATTCGCAGGCTCATACCGAATTGGCCCTCTGGACTATCCCAAACTCCTCTTCTTCTCATTCCCTCTGTTCATTGTACCTATCATGTTCAGGATTATTGCAAATCTGCGCGATATCAGGAGTCAGAACCGATACATCTCTTCCCCTCTGGAAGACATTTCAGTGTCAATGCAGGTAGATGGTAACGGTGTAGAGTTATTTTTCCAAGACATCCCTGTAGATGTGATGCCAAATAGGGCTAGGATGCAAGTTGGAATGATTGTGCCAGAGAGAGAGAAAATGCTCGAAGCCTTGGAGAGGGAGGAAGGTAAGCAATCGGCACCGGGAATGTCGACTCTTCTACCTGATAGGAGAATTGCTGCAGGAGAGGAGCTAGGGACAGGTGTTGGTGAGTCGATACCATTGGCAGTATCCCATCCGAGATTACTTCTGCTGGAGCCACTCAGAGTAATGGACTCCGGAGATTGGGTAGACTTGACGAGCACAACTACCAGATTTACCCTACCTGGGCCGAGTCAAATGTGGCCCGGTTCAATTTACTCCGCCCTAATTGCGATACACTGGGAGATTGTTGTTGATGCTGTGAGGGACGACGGTACTAGGATGAAATGGGTTATGCCAATTCTAATTCCTGACCGAGAAGGTCTTGATCCGATAGTCAAATTACCGGTACGAAGTGGAAGAATCGAGTCATCCGATCAATTAGGCTGAATCGGAGGGGGCGAGAAGTTCTCTTCATCGATTGTTTCCGTGTCAAGAAGATTGTAATCAGAATCTCGTTTTACTGGAACGAATCCGGCCCTTGAGACGATTAACTGAAGTTCTCTCTCGGAAGCACTTGTCTTTGTAGTTCCAGAAGATGATACGACGTTTTCTTCCATCATGGTAGAACCGATATCATCAGCCCCTGCGAATAATGCCATCTGAGCTATTTTGGTTCCCATTGTAGGCCAAGAAGCTTGGATGTGTTTGATGTTGTCAAAAAACAAACGAGATATAGCAACATGCCTGAGATATTCGTTCGAGCCGGCACCAAGAGTGTACTTATTCGTACCACTCTCTCTTCGTCCTAGTGAATTGTTCTCTAACATAACCGGCCACGAAATGAAAGACGTGAAGCCTACTGAACCTCTAGACAAGGCTTCGTCCTGTAATTCTCTGACTTTACCCATATGCTCTAATCGGTGCAAATTGGTCTCTCCAAAGCCAATCACATTGGTAGCAGAAGTTGTCAGACCCAACTCTTGGGCCTCTCGCATAACTTGCAACCAATTCTCAGCTGAACCCTTCTTCGGTGAGATATCTAGGCGAACCTCATCAACCAACATCTCTGCACCCCCTCCTGGCAAACCATGCATCCCTGCAGCACGAAGCTCTTCGAGGACCTGATTGGTCGATAATCCACAGATATCAGATATCCCTTCGATCTCTATTGGTGAAAAGCAATCTAAATCTATTGATGGATGCCTAATTCTTAATTCACGAATCAGATCTGTATACCACTCAAGAACAAGGTCGGGATGTACTCCTCCTTGCATGAGTATTCTCGAACCTCCGATTTCCTCCAATTGTGTAATCCTCTCGCTAATTTGGTCCACGGTCTGTAGGTACGTCTCAGGGTGCCCGGGTGGCCTGTAGAATGAACAGAACTGACAATTGATGGTGCATACATTGGTATAATTCACGTTTCTATCAACTAAGTAAGTCACATGATTGCCAGGGACTCTTAGTCTGCGGTGGATGGAAGCTACATGCATTAACTCAGTGAGATTGGCTTCCTGATACAATACGAGTGCGTCTTCGATACTGAGACGTGGTGGAGAATCTTCAGATTGAGATTGCAGGATTTCCTGGCATTGGGACAAGTACTCACCCCTCTTGCCCGATAATTGCCTCCATTTCGGAGATTTCCTTGGGACAGGATGAAGTTAGAACCACCGGGCCGTCCTTGGTGATTAGTACGTCATCTTCGATTCTAACTCCGATTCCAGCATACCTCTCAGGGATTTCGACGTCTGTTCGCCAACTGCCGAAGTACAAACCTGGTTCGACAGTCACAATCATCCCTGGTCGGAGTACAGGCCCTGGATCATCATCACCTTGTCTGCCTCCACCTACGTCATGAACATCGAGTCCTAGGAAGTGGCCTGTTCCGTGCATGAAGTAATTACGATATGGGCCATCAAACTCCAAAGGGTCTCCGATTGCTTCATCTAGGGTACAATCAAGAATTCCGAGTTCGATTAGGCCCTGAGCGATTACTCTAGATGCGGCTTCATGGAAGGCTACCCATCTGGCTCCGGGTTGACATGCTTCGATTGCAGCAATCTGTGACTTCAGTACTAATTCGTAAATCTCCCTTTGAGCATCAGAAAACCTGCCATTAACAGGCCACGTGCGAGTGATATCTGATGCATAGCCATCGACCTCGCAACCTGCATCGATGAGGACCAAATCCCCATCGCCAACGGGGTCGCGGTTTGAGTTGTAGTGCAGTATTGCAGCGTTCTCTCCGCCACCTACTATCGAAGGATATGCCCATTGTGAGCGATTTGAAGCGAAGCACGACTCAATTACAGATTGCAAATGCCATTCGCCAACTCCGGGTACACCGGCCTTCATCGCTTGGATATGTGCCTGCGAGGCGAGTTCGGCCGACTTACTCATTAGTTCGATCTCGGCATCCGTTTTGATTACCCTAAGTGAATCAAGATTCGGTTTTGGGTCTGCAATCTCCTTACCGCAGTCGGCCAACAACGAATCAATCTTAGAATTCATGCCAGTAATAGAGAATACATGATTACAATCCTCAAGCAGAGGAGATAGTAATTTGTCTAAGTCATCAATAGAATGAGCATTGTCCACAGGCCAGTCTCTGGCAGCTCCCTCAGGGCCTGCCCTCCTTCCTTCCCAAATCTCTGATTTAGTATCCCTAGGCAAAACGAACAGGGATGTTGTCCATTCTCCTCCAGAATTACTTGCCATCCAAACAGAATCGGACTCTGTCCAACCACATAGATAGAGCATGTATGAGTTCGCTCTGAATGGGTAATGAGTATCGTTTGACCTGATGGATTTAGGATTAGTTGGGATTAGTACAAGAGAGTTATCTGGCAATTCGCCTAGAAAGGCGGATTGTCTATTCGAATACTCTGATTCAGAGAAAGTTAGCACCGTGCAATCCTCAGCATCGGTCCACAGGGGGTTGTTTATGAGGGATTCTACTTATCAGAGTCAGAGTCCCATGTAGGAATTCCTGTAGATTCGTCGGTAGAACGGTATCTAAGGAATATAGCTGACAGCATGAATAGTGCAGAGACCAAGAGAACAATCACTGAGTAAGGCAGTGGTTCTGAGGAATCGGGGTGTATCAGAAGGACGGAGATACTAGAAAATTCATCATCATCGTCAATAACGTCCAAAGTCAATACACATGATTCCAGTTCTGTCTCTTCCGGCCAAGTCAGCGTTCTCTGGCATCCTTCGTACATTGGTTCGTAGTCAATCTTCCAGACGCACCTAAGACTTGCTAAATCGTTATCTGAATCACTTGAGCCGGAGGCATCTAATTCCCATCCATCATCAACGCTTAGCCTGATGGTTCCTCCATCAATCATTGACGTTCCAGAAACCGATGCTACAGCACTGGGTATCTGATTCTCAATTACGAAATCATAAACTGTAGTGGAAGAAACTCCTCCTGAATCCGTAAGCCTCAGTGTGAGAGTATAGTTACCTCCGCTGTCGGCTGGTAGTGAAAAAGTTCCACCCCCAATCTGGATGTTTAGCGGAGTCTGGCCGCTATGCGAGGGTTTGCGTAATACCCACATGTACTCCATTCCCTCTCTGCCCCAGTATGGGTCATCTGATGAACTAGCATCGAAGGATATCTCACCTGAATACTCTACGAAATAGGAATCTCCGACTATGGAAACATACGGAGGGGCATTGTTGACTCTAATGCCCACACACTGCTGTGCGAAAGCTACCTCAGAAGGATCATAGTTTTCGACATAAAGAGAATACCAGCCATCCTCCAATAAAGAAATGTTGAGAGTAGTGGAGAAATCTCCAGAAGGGCTGATTACAGACAGTAATTGGGTCGTGTCCGAGTCTCCTTCCTCAGAGCATGCTTGTACTGAACTAATAGCAGGATAAGTGAAAAATCTGGTCTCGGAATCCGCCCACACTGTCGGATGAAAACTCCAACCGGTGACAATGAGAGTTTCATGGGCCCAGTCAGCATAGCCGGGAGAATAGATTTGCAACCCGGAACGCATTGTGTCTCCGATGAAAATCACTCTGGTGTCGCTCCAACTCGATTCTTGGAAAGTGACTGTAATTGTGAAGTAGCAAGTACAGACTGGAATTTCGGCTAAATCCAAGTCGGTGTGCCATGACCAGAGTATTCTATCGTTCTGCGAATCCAACTCCTGAATAGTGTCTGTGAGATCTCCGGTAAGTGACAGAATGTCAGATACCATCGACCACTCTACAGAATCGGGAATTGAGTCGAATTCTATTGAGCCGGATAGTGAAATTGATTCATTGGCAGATAAACCATTTTCGAAGTCGAATCCAATGATTGCAGGATCTTCAGTCTCAGCGACTGCGGAGGGTGAGACGACCAGTAATGGAGCTATCAGCAGCATCGTTGCCACTATCTGTCTCAATCTCATGATGCTGTGGCAATCCCGGCTGGTAATGAAACCGATGCATAGTTGATTTTCATCTGTCAGATATTCTCAATTGCCAATATAATTCGTCTATCCATAGTCTAAGTGTCTCTCTATCAACGAATTCTCTGCTTGCCTCTGCAGCAAGTATACAATCGCAAGCAGCGGCGGCAAGAGTGGTGGCTTCAATTATCGACATTCCATTCCCTAGAGCTGCAGCTAAAGCTGTAGCAGCAGCATCGTGCAAGCCGATTTGCTGAACTGCAGAAGGAGAAAGACAAGGGATGTGGAAAGGATCCTCGTCGCCCCTGTATAGAGTGACTCCTTCTGTACCACGAAGGACAACCAAAGCACCCCAATTGTACTGAGAAATCAGTGTCGCTGCAGCTCTGGCTTGATCGGTAGTGCCTTGCCTACGAGAAAGCAAATTGAGCCCCCTATTCTCAAATAGAACCACATCAGCACCTTCACTCCTGTCTAATCCTGTCAATTTCGGATCGGCGATTACTGGTAGTCCCGCCTTCTTAGCAGATGAAATCAACTTCAGTGATGTATGAATATCCAGTACTCCCTTATCATAATCAGACAAAACAACAGCACTGCTATCCGAAATCTCAGCTATGGCCCCATTAGCAATTGATTTCCTGACATCATCAGAAAGCAGCTCTCTTGGACCGCGGTCAGCTTGCAACAGTATCTGACTTTCATCAAGAAGGCTTTCCCTGCTGCCATAGAATCTGATTTTGGTCAGAGTATTTCGATTAGCAACCGAGTAGATGCTATTAGTTGAGATGCCGTGTTCATTGAGTTTGGAGACTATTGTCTCCCCTTCCCTGTCATCTCCGACACAACAGTGGAGGCTTACTTGCATGCCTAAGGATCTCAAACCCATTGCGATATGTGCTGCGGCTCCTGGGGTCTCTTCAGTTCTCATTATCTTGAGGACTGGGACAGGTGCAGTAGAATCGAGGTTGTTGGCATAACCGTGATGGAACCTGTCAAGCATGACATCTCCAATCAGGGTGATTTTAGACTCACCCATAGAATCGAGCATCTCACCGAGTCTGGATAGTACTGATTCCCTTTCTTTGTCGCCTTCCATGACACTGCGTGGTGAGTAATGCGAATGATGTTTGCCACCGTCGAACTCAAGTCGAGAACCTTATGGCGCAGACGTGGAGAAGCACGCCGAAGGCTGGATTTATTCTGGTCAGGCCTCTGACAGACTGTGGGCCAAATCAGCCATAGGTAGACCATTGAGTAATTCTGGTCTGCTTCTGTCTAGTGCTGAAGTCATCTTCTGCCATGAACATAGGCATCTGGAATTGCCTTACTCGGAATGGATCGTTGACGCTGTCTCGGATGATCTGAATCTATTGGATGAGGCAGTGGTAATAGAAGCTCTAAGGGTCCCTGGGAACAAGGTAGTATTGAATGCTAACCTAAAGCATCTAGGTGCCGATTATTCGACTACTACGTGGGCTGCAAGGTGGCCTTCAGATAAGCACCCAAGGGATGAAGATCCAATCGCAGAAGTCAGGTGGTTCCACGCGAGTAGTGAATTAGATGTAGAAGACCTCTACAACTGGTCTGATGAAGTTTCTTTGAGGAATAGAATTGCAGAGGTGATGATAGTCGACGACGAGAGTTCTGTGGTTTCATACAGAGTGTCTACAATTACGCCATCCGGAGAGATTACTGGTTTGCAGGATAGTGTGCTCGAACAAATTCGGGGTCGAGAATTCAAACCTCTCGCTAATGGTGGTGTGTTGATCCTCAATGGTAAAGATTGGCCTGATGAGAGAATTGGTATTCCTCATCCAAACGGACGAATAATCGATTCAATCTGCGCCCAGATGCTGTATGCAGACGAGGAGGATAATACAATCGGATCAAGTATTCTGTATGATCTACTGTCGAGAGGTTTGCACCCCAGGCCCGGTTTCAAGTATGGGACTAGATGGAGATGTTATGACAAGCCTCTGGGTGAAGAACATGCACCTTGGCTTGTAGTACACCCCGCGGAAGCGCCTAGAGATTGGGAAGGAGCTTGTCTAGCTTCTAGACTCGCAGCAGGAGTTGGAAAGACATGGTTACACCCTCTGCTTTTTGATGAATCATGGCAGTATCTGTCGATTTCTAGACCTCCTGCCGACTCTAGGTGGAGCAATCCGAACAGAAGGTGACTATTCTTTTCTCCCGCCTGTAAGGATTGAGATTGAAACTAGAATCGATATCACTAGCAATCCGTTTGCCGGTTCTGCTAACCATGCCAGCCAGTTGTCGCCAGTGAAAGGAGATTCAGCTTCTAACAAAAGGGGGATTCGATGTTCGGTTCCGTGGACATCGGACAGTACAATTGTCCCCCTAGCCAGCATTCCTGGCTCAAGTAAACCCCTGGGGTCAACATCAATCGTAAGATAATCTCCTGAACTTAGGGAGGCAGGAGACTGGGCTGTGGCTACTCTCGAAACAGCCCCCTCCAGTGCGATTGAATATGTCATCACTCCATCCCCCTCGTATTCGGGCATGACGGTAACTGTGGATGGAGACTCCCAAGACACTACGGAGTACAGTTCATCAGAAGAAATCCTATGTCCGACTATGTCTATTTCAAGAGAAATGTCAGTCTTGATCTCTCCCTCACAGCCGATGTTCCCAATAAGGGTAAACGAATCAGATGTTATCTCTTCGTGGCCCAGAATATTCACAATAGTGGTACCTGCTGGAATATCGACAAATTTCGCTGTAGAATCGTCCGACTGAGAAGTTGATAGTGAAATCTCAAGATTGCAGGGCTCAGAAGCAATCACCTCAGCGAACGCGGATTCTGAAGGCAGCAACTGCAGAGGAGATCTAGGAGTCAGAGCATCAGTATTGGAAACTGGCCCAGCATGGAATGAAACGGTCATTGAGTCATCAGACATGGTATCGACTGATACAGTCCAAGGTACAAGCCGTCCTCGATTATCTCTAATCTTCATGCCCGATGCACCGAATGAATCGCCAACATCGAAAGCATCGCCGGGACTGCCTGAATCTCTGCCCCTCTGAAGGGCCGCATCTCCATCAGCCTCAATTATCATGACCCAAGCATTGTCAGGATCTGTGTTTACCAGATTCTCGATTGGGTTTCCATTGTTCTCGTCAGAATGCTCTACTAGAATCCCGTGACCTGGGAGTTCGGTATCGAACCCTGATTCGCCCCTGTAAGTAATCCAAATGTGCTCTCCGGGTGCAATTGGGATTGCTAATCCATGGCCACCGAATGATATGGGCTCAAGCACATGGGACGAGTCTGCTGATGCGTCAATCTCGATGTATCTGTCAGCACCTATCTGATTGAGAGAAGCCGCCCCCGGCATGGCAGGGGTGTCTCCGCCTCCATTCCAGTTTCCACTGGCCATGATATCCCAATCTCCCAAGCCGTTCCAATTTGAGGACGGTATGTCACTGTGAACATCATACAAGTCGTAAGCACCCATTTGATGCAGCATCTCGTGAATCACAGTTCCTATGCCTGAGTCGAGAGATGCTATAGTGTAGTGATTGATTGACCAATCACCGATTTCCAAAGGCTCGCTTAGCCACGACATGTGACTCCACAGGGCATCAGAGCCTCCTCCTGATTCTTGAGCTCTTCCAGAATGGAGAATTAGTAGTCTATCCACTACTCCATCATTGTCGAAATCCCACTTCGAAAGATCCATTCCAGACAACAAGTCGAGGCAAGATGCTTCAATCAGACCATCGACTGAAATGTCTCTCTCATCCTCTGAATCATAGCCCCAATGACTCTCCGGACTCGGAGATGACCATACTCTGTCCGAAACTGTGGCATACAGAACTGATTGAGAGCCACTCATCTGGCCGATATAGTTGCTAGCCGGACCGTCTGCATCGAACATTGAATCGGCTTTCTCCTGAGCAAACGGCCGGTCTGGAAATTCTACTCTCAGTACTAGCCATTCCTCAGTATCTTGCAACCCGACTAATTCGCTATCTTCCACAGATACGTTTGAGGGCTCACTCAGCCAATCCTCAAGCACATCTGGATTGCTGTTGGCCCAAATACCCAATAGCAGAATCGCCACTGCCAGAGCAGCCCGTGCTGCATTCATACGCGGACGTCCCAGATTTTCACCTTTCAATCCAATGTAGTCCCGATTCTGATTTGTGTCGAATGGGTCAGAGATGACCTTTTCCATTCATCTGATTCTGCACGGGGTTCATCCAACCATCCCAGTCCTTCTATCGTGCAACTAACCGATTGTAGGCTGCGTTTGAGTTCAGATGGAATAGGTCCTGAGTCACAACCAGTGACTAATAAATTGGTTATAGAGTGCTGAGATACCAAGTCCGCAAGAGCTTCCTGTTCGTGAGGATTCAGGCATAGGGCTTCACATGAAGGGGAAGCCACTCCTACGGGCACACCACCAAGAGGGACTCTCGGACAAGCGCCTTCGCAACCGCAGTCAACAATACCTAGTCTGATTGGATTTACGCCAGATTGGAGATTCTTTACTTCGAAATAACGGCTTCCAAGAGCTGCAGCAGGTAGGCTGGAAGAGATTCGATCTGCAATCGCCATAGAACAGAAGGCTAAGATTATCCTAAGTCCTTCAAATTCCGATGGGAGACTCAGGATAAGTGCTCCTCCGAGGATAGCTAGCACCCTATTACGAAGCCTAGTATGTCCATCGTCCACCATTCCTAGAAGGCGAGCTAAGGACAAGGTCACAGTAGAGAGAATGATGCATACTATAACCCAAGATACTCCAATAGCAAGGCCAAAGATAGATGCTGCATCGTATCTACTACCGACTCCTTCCAAGTTATCCGCTGCTAATGCTGCCTCAACAAGAGTTGGGAATCCCATCCACCAGAGCAAAATTGTAATCATAGGTAGAACGAAAGTGCTGAAAATCAAGACCATGGTGAACCACGAACGTTCTCTTGGCATCAGGCCCGGGGAAGCGAATCGCTGCAAACGAATCGAAAGTAATGGCATAACCGTGAGGATAGAAAGCAGGATGGATATCGCCCATTTCATCTCAAGCCAATCAAATGGAGAGTAGATGGAAAGGTCTAGTGAGTGATTCCCCAGTGGTAGTGTGTCCAGCCATGAGGTCATCAGTGAATCGCTGGAATAACTCCAGAGCAGAGATATTGCCAGAATCAGCAAGATAGTCTGTCTAAAAATTGAGTACAACTCGGAGAGATGGTTGGAAAGATCGGTCCTTTTGGCGCTTGGGTGTTCCATGCTTCTCAAAGGATATCCTTGACCTCACGCTCTACTCTAGTTGCCAGAATAGTCCTGTACACTCCATACGCAGCCCATGCACTGAGGAAGAAGGCGCAACCTGTCAAGAATCCAGTGAGATCGGTAATACGAGTTCCCTCATGTACGATACTCGCAGGAGGAAAAGAGATTGCAGTATCAGAAGATAGCCATCGTACACCGACCACAAACGAGGCTATACTTAGCAAGCCTCTGCGCATTGCCTGTGGGTAAGCAAGTTCCGTGGCAAGATATTCCGGGCCGTCTCCATATCTCCTCTCAAGTATTTCCTTTTGGAAGACTGCCCCTACTAGCAGAGCGACCAAACTGGTCCAATACAGGGCATTACCCTGTCGATAGATGCTAAGGGCTAGGGCTGCTTGCCTCTCAGCTTCCTTCTGAGCCTCTGATTCTTCAATAAGGAATAGAGTATCATAATCGCCTACAGATATTGTCCTAGTCTCTAGGGTGGCTGCATCGTCTCCAGACGCTATAGTTCCAGGTGGGCTGATTGAGAATGAAAGGATGTTCCAATAATCCATCTCATCGGGTATGCCTCCTCCATCTACTGAGTTTCCAACAAGCCAGAAGTTGACTTGGCCTACGTCTTCTGCAGGTGAGGTCCATGTAAGATCCCAAATTCCGTCGGAATCAGGTTCAGAGTGAGAGACATCATCGGGTGCATCCTCAGCTTGCCTGAGCTCTTGATCATTTGACCAAGAAAAGGTTCCTATTCCTTCAGAGGATAAGAGGAAACCCGCCTTGGTGTTGCCATCTTCTCCGGCTAGTGTGAGGGAATCAGCTACTTTGATTGTGAGCGGGTAAGAAACCTCGGTGTCATACATCACTGGAACGCCAGTAATCATCACAACGACTCTTTCGGAAGCCGCATTATTGTGGCAAGAACATCCATACTTCACAGTAGCCTCATCATTGCCATTGAGTGCTGCTGGACCGCCACTCATTCCGAGTGCAGGCAGTGCAAGAAGCGTCAGAATTACCAAGCAAACTGAGGCTTTAGTCACCGCTGCTCGCATTGTCACCGGTACCACCTCGTCGGTCGGAGTCTCATAACCGTTGCTCGGACGCATCCCATAGGGATGCGCTGACATCACAACTCCTTCATGGATGAATTGAGTTCGTTCATCATCTTCTTGCCGTCACCGAACAGCATCATTGTCTTGTCCATGTAGAACAAATCATTGTCGACTCCAGCGTAACCTACAGATAGGCTTCTCTTGATGATTACGACCACCCTCGCCTTGTCAACATCAAGAATCGGCATCCCTGCTAGAGGCCCTTCTCCTGTCCTAGCTGCCGGGTTGGTCGTGTCGTTGGCACCGATTACCAGTGCTACATCGCACTCAGGGAATTCTGGATTGATCTCATCCATCTCGATTAGTTTCTCATATGGAACGCTGGCTTCGGCAAGCAGGACGTTCATGTGGCCGGGCATTCTTCCAGCTACTGGGTGAATGGCGTACAAGACCTCACAACCCTCAGCTTCCATCAAGTCGGCGAACTCCTTGACTGCGTGCTGGCTTTGGCTCACTGCCATTCCATAGCCCGGGATAACAATCACCTTCTGGGCACCGTCGAGAACCATTGCAACTTCTTCGGGATCGCTCCCGACCTTGGTGCGAGTTAACTTATCCTTCTCTCCGGAACCACCGAATGCCTTGAACAGTACATCTGGCAGCGTTCTATTCATTGCCTTGCACATGATGAAAGTCAGAATCAGCCCTGCTGCGCCAACCATTGAACCTGCAATAATCAGAACGTTGTTTCCGATTACAAATCCGGTGAATGCTGCTGCAATTCCAGATAATGAGTTCAGTAGGCTAACTACCACTGGCATGTCAGCTCCACCGATTGGGATTACGAATAGAATACCAAGCAGACTTGAGAAGCCCACAATCATCCAGATGTAGTCCTTGTTCGTTGGATCATCAATGGTCATCCAGATTAATGCTAGGGAGGCTGTGAGCAGAAGAATCTTGACAGCATTCAGCCAAGGAGGGCCCCATGTTGGGAAACTAATCCACTTGGGGCGACCGCGATCATCCTTCTTGCTGAATGGGACATAGAAACCACCCTTGAGTTTCATCATAGCCATAATGGAGCCAGTCAAGGTGATGCAACCGACGATTCCAGAAAGTCCGATAGCAACCCAAACTGCGTACAACTCGACACCGGCATCGGGAATATTTCCTTGCTGTAACCTGCCCAGAACCTCCGAAAGGGCTACCAATGCGGATGCGCCACCACCGAATCCATTGAACAGGGCTACTAGTTCGGGCATCCCTGTCATCTCTACTCTGGTAGCCATTAGAGCGCCAATGATGGCACCGATGGCCAGACCACCTACAATCAACTCCCAACCTATGATGCCCTCCGATTGCATCCTAGCTAGCGTTACTAGGACTGCTAGGAACATACCCATCGCACCGAGCCTGTTGCCCTGGGGAGCGGTCCTAGGACTGGAGAGCCTCTTGATTCCGATGATGAACAGGGCTGCAGCCATCAGGTAGCCAATATCCCACACTGCTGCATCTACCAATCAATCACCTCCCTTTCTCTTCTTACCTGCAATCATCTCAAGCATCCTGTTAGTGACCATGAAGCCACCAACTACGTTGATTGTGGCCATCACTAGGGCAGCAAATGCAAGCCATGCAGCAGTGCCTGGATTGCCGTCGTTGAACGCAGTGTTAGAAAGAATGAGTGCTCCGACTATGGTGATTCCAGAAATCGCATTTGCACCCGACATCAGTGGCGTGTGGAGTGTGGGTGGAACCTTGCTAATCAATTCAAATCCTAGGAAAATAGCTAGGATAAACACAGTAATGCTGCCAATTAGTGCTGCTACGGTTAGACTCATCCGACTACCTCCGACAATCTAGACTGTTTAGGATGGATTTCACCATTAGAACAGATTAGTACGCCGCCCATACCGGGGACATGAAAGTCCGATCCTTCCTCAGCACCGACTAGAACGTCGTCTTCCATGGAAATGGTCAGTTCGCCTTCTACCATCAGTGAGGTAACGAAGTTGGTCAGGTTGTTCGAGTATAGCATGCTTGCAGTTGAGGCGATGGTTCCTGGTAGGTTCTCTATCCCAACGATGGTGATGCCATTTTGAACTATAGTTTGTCCTGACTTTGTTAACTCGCAGTTGCCGCCGACATCAGCGTTCATGTCCACAATAACAGCCCCTTGCTTGAATGATGCTACTGCATCTGCGGGAACTGTGATAGGCGCCGGTCTGCCGAAAATCCTAGCCGTAGTTACGATGACGTCTGCATCCTTGGCAACTTCGCATACTGTGTCGTTGACCTTCTGGATGAATTCAGGAGTTAGTGGCTTGGCGTAGCCTGATTCATCCTCAAAGTCATCCATTCCTTCTACCTCAATGAATCGCCCGCCGACAGACTCAATCTGCTCTGCGGCAGACTTTCTAACATCGGATGCGAATACTATTGCACCCAAGCGTTTGGCTGTGGCGATGGCTTGCAATCCGGCCACTCCGCTGCCCATGATTACGAACTTGGCGGGCTTGACGGTTCCCGCACTCGTAGTCATCATCGGTATCGCTTTGCCAAGATGGGCTGCACCCATCAAAACGGCCTTGTAACCAGCAAGATTGTCTTGACTAGAGTTGACATCCATCGACTGGGCTCTTGAGAGTCTACGAGGAATCATGTCCATGCTAAGCAGCGTAATCGATGATTCCATACACTGCTTGACTCTCTCTGGATGGCGAAACGGATCAGCTACGCAAGCAACTACCTGTCCCTGCTTTAACTCGGAAGAATCGGGCATGTGAATGGTAACCAAGATATCTGCTGAAAGCGCCTCATCTCTAGAAGTCACACTAGCCCCTCTTGATTCGAACTCTGCATCGGAATAACTGGATGAAGTGCCTGCACCTGACTCGACTAGAATCTTGAATCCGGCCTTACTCAACTTGGGTATTGAATTAGGAACGATTGCGATTCTGTTTTCTCCTTCGGGCTCAGTGATGACTCCGAGTTTCATGCAAATACCTCCGGATTGAGCCGTAGGCTCATTCTCAACGAGCCGTTCCACCTTGAGGCACTTCTTGAAGCCGTCGCCCTGCAATTCAGACTGCTATAGTGCGAGCACAAGTCCCGAACACTAATGCTAAGTCTGAAGTCGCCGGCGAACAAGCGAGGATAACATGTCGAGAGGAGCGGGTAAGGTTGCTGTGATTGGAGCGGGGAATGTAGGCGCGACATGTGCTTTCGTTCTAGCGCAGAAGAACATCGGAGAAGTAGTCCTGCTGGACATATACGAGGGATTTGCCAAGGGCAAGGCACTCGATATGAGTCAAGGTGGTCAGATTCTCAACTATGATGGGAAGATTACCGGTACTAAGGACTACGAAGATATTGCTGACGCAGATGTTGTTGTTGTCACTTCCGGGTTCCCACGCATGCCCGGAATGACTCGTGAGGATTTGGTAGGAAAGAACGCCGATATCATCTCGCAGGTTGGACGAGGCATCAGGGAGCATGCTCCAGACTCTGTAATCGTGATGGTCACAAATCCTCTGGATCTGATGACCTATCATATGCAGAAGGTAACTGGATTCCCTCCTGAGAAAGTGGTCGGACAAGCCGGTATACTGGATTCGGCAAGAATGACTCACTTCATTGCAGAGGAGCTTGGAGTTTCCAATGAGGATGTACAAGCGATGGTCCTTGGGGGCCATGGCGATACTATGGTCCCTCTACCTCGTTACACCACCGTCTCTGGAATACCCATCACCCAATTAATGGATAAGGAGACCATTGACGCCATATCCAAGCGTACCGCTAGTGGAGGGGGAGAGATTGTCAAGTTGTTAGAGAAGGGTAGTGCATTCTATGCCCCCGGGTCAGCTGCGGCGATAATGGCCGAGTCGATATTGAATGACAGGAAGCGTAGCCTTCCATGCAGCGCCTATCTAACAGGCCAATATGGCCTAGATGATATCTACATCGGAGTACCCGTGATTCTAGGTAGCAATGGAGTTGAGAGAATCATGGAGTTAGACCTAGGGGACTCTGAGTTAGAGAGTTTGCAAGGATCTGCGGCATTCTACAAGGAGCAATTGAGCTCGATTCTAGGTTACTAGGAATTTGTTTCAGTGATTTCATGTCAGTAGATAGGAATTGCGAGCACATTCACCTAGAGCATGATGGCAAGTTGCTCTTAGTTGACAACGAAGGGAACGGCCCTGCAATTCCAAAGAAGGGCAGAGCTGACTGGGGAAAAGAAGGATTCATGATTAGGCTTCCAACTCCTTCGGAGGCCACCGCAATGGGGCTGACATGGAAGGAGCGGCGCATCAATCGTTTCAGACTCGGGCAGCATGACCATGTCGTAACTGTGGCCACACCTGATGTTCCTTGGCCAGAACACTGGGCCTGGAAAGATGCTGTCATCTCCGATAGCGCCGTCGATCCTGTGGCCCGGGAATCTGTATATCGCACCCTTCACAGAGTCGTGAGTAAGGTAGTCATCACCAACTCAAATGATGAGATTCTAATGGCCAAAGTCACACGTGGTTTCTTCACTGGATGCTGGACCCTTCCGGGGGGTTTCGTCGATTACGCTGAGCATCCGCGCAAGGGAGCTGAGAGAGAAGCTCTTGAGGAGTTGGGAATTAATATCAGCATCGCTGATCCCAAAGGTGAATCTGGAGATATTTCTGAGGGAGATGATGGGGCTGTAATACAACAGGCCATATTCCAGCAAGATGGGATTAACTGGTTATCATTCACTTACCACTGCAAGGCAGATATCCCTGCAGAAGAAATCGTTCCAAAGGACGATGAGATAGAAGAGGCGAGATGGTTTTCTAAGGATGAGGCAATGCGAAACGCCGTTTCACTATTCGACATAGAAGCAATAGTCAGAATGAATCGTTGAAGTATTCGTTTTCTGGAACGCTACACCCTTAGGGTGAACTGCGCTATTTCCTCACAATGAAAATCAAAGATTGGAAGAAAAGTGGTGGGCCCGCCAGGATTTGAACCTGGGTCAAATCGTCCCAAACGATCTAGCATAGACCAGACTAACCCACGGGCCCGGATTGCTTTCCACTAGAGGTGCTGAGATGAAGGTTACTGGAGCCAGGCCCAGGTCTCGGGCCCCTTCCTGATGAGAATTCCCTCGAGTTCCGCACCCCCAATCACTTGATCTGCAGTAGGCTCTTCGTAGCCCTCTTTTAGCAACTCACGCGATAGTGATTCGACAGTCAGAGTACCCTCTGAAGACGTCGACTGACGTAGTATCCTGCGTATCGCCTCAGGACCTCCTCTAGACATGGTTGCCTTTGTTTCAGCTCTGGCTTCTTGAATAGCTACTTTCGATTCAACCTCCTGAGCGATACCCTCCGGGAGATTTGCCCTCGCAACGGCCTCGGATAGTTGATCGGGAGTTTCGAAGAGTTTGGATTCTGAACCTTGTGTTGAGCCGCAGTGAGGGCATGCACGTGCAGCACCTCTGGGTGAGCCGTAAGCACTTCCACAAGTGCATCTGACAAGAGCCCAAGTCCTCTCCACGAAATAACCGAGTTATCGAGGTACAATAGTTTGTCCTCTACATATTTGAGAATAGAAACAAGATTTATGGCCAAGGTAGCCTACGCATTGCCATGTGCTTGAGTTGCGGAGTCATCATCAGTGCTGATCCAAGATCCCGAAGAACTAGGATTTTGAACATTGGATGCATGGCATAATTTTCTTGATTAATCAAATGAATCCTACATAGGGCCATTTGATGAATAGCGTGCTTCTGGATTGTTTGTGCGTGTTCGTGTTATGGCCGGATGGATACTTGCAACCTCCTTCATTTTCATGTCTGGCAAGTCATTCGTAGAGAATGGCGAATTGACAACTGAATCATGGGGTTTCCTTCTGCTAACTCCTCTAGCACTCGCTCTGGCCCTCAGTCCAAACATGCCTTGGGAGTCTGAACAAACAAATGATTCAGAGTGGGATGATGAGGAAGAAGAGAACTCTGTAACACAGGCTCCAGACCCGGAAGAATCAGGCTTCGATGTGCCTGTTCTGTGATTATGTCAGTCTCAGAGTCTCTAGATTTGCAGGAGCATAAGTCTGCACTCTGAACCGCTCTCTCAGGCCTTGGCGGAATGCGTTACATGTCTGAGGATCTCCGTGGTGACAAATAATCTTGCGAGGTGTCGGGTTGAGGGCTGAAACATAATCGAACAACTGGTTTCTATCGGAATGCCCGCTGAAACCATCGATTGTTACTGTATTGCATCTTACATCGACCATCAGGGTCTGTCCGCCATCAGAAAGAGGGACCTGTGGGTGACCCTGCTGCAGGCGTCTGCCAAGAGTCCCAGAGGCTTGGTATCCAACAAAACACAGAGTGTTGCTAGGCTCGGGTGCCCAGTGCTTGAAGTACTCTACAATCGGGCCTCCAGTCATCATCCCGCTGGTCGCCAGCACTATGCATGGGCTCGGGTCGAGAAGGATACTATCTCGCTGCTCCCTCGAATCGACCTGTTTGAACCAAGGTGAGTTGAACGGATTTTCCGCACCACCCTTGAGCATCTTACCTCTGAGATCCCGATTAAGAAAATTTGGATGGCTAGAATGAATCGCCGTGGCTTCAGATATCATTCCATCGAGCCAAACTGTAACAGGCTTGATGTTGCCTGATTTGAATAGCTGGTCTATGGCTATCATGACCTCTTGTGAACGCCCAACAGCGAAAACGGGGCAGAAGATTTTGCTGCCTCTACCTAGAGAGTCTTGGATGAGGTCTTGTAGTTCTTGGCTTGCCTGTTGTCTGGTCGGTTGGATGTCTTGGGGACCTCCATAAGTAGATTCAATGACAAGAGTTTCGACCTTTGGGAACCTAACTGTAGCCGCATCGAACAGCCATGATTTTTCGTACTTGATATCACCAGAGAACAGCAACTTATGCTCTCCCTTGCCCTCTCCTATCTGCATATAGACGCTAGATGATCCCAAGATATGTCCGGCATTCTCCATTGTCATCTTGATATCGGGTGAGATGTCGGTCTTATCTCCCCAGTTAACATCGACGATGTGCTTGATACACTCCTGAATATCTGCCTTAGAGTACGGCGACTCGTTACCCTCGGCCTGTGCCACTTTGATGTAGTCAATCTGTAGAAGGGTCATCAGGTCACGAGTTGGAGGGGTGCAGTAAACCGGCCCCCTGTATCCATATTTGAACAGGACTGGGAGCATTCCGATGTGGTCTATGTGGGCATGAGTGATTACGATTGCATCAAGATTGTCGAGAGGGAGTAATTCGGGTGCGGTGAAGAAAGGCTCGACTTCACTACGATTAGTTGTAGGCTTGGCACCGCAGTCGACGAGAACTTTGGACTCATTAGTGGTCACCAGATGCATCGCCCTGCCGACTTCACGATAGGAACCGAGTGCAGTGACTCGTACCCATGGTTCGCCTGGCCTAGGGGGGCGATAGATTCTGGTTCCGAACTTCCTCATCAGAGACTTTCTCTCTTCGGCCAACTCTTTGCGAAAACGCCTGATGTCATGTTGAGTCCGACTCTCTATGGCCGGAGCCCTGACTACATCGACTAGCCAACCTATCTCATCCCTCAGTGCCTTGATGTTGGAACCCTTTGGCCCGACCGCAGCAGATGGATCGTCACACTCTAGTGTGACTTGGCAAATGGCTGGGTCTATCCAGGTCTTGCGAAGTTTTGCATCATCTGGGATGAATTTCAGGATGGCATCGTGAACTGCGCCCTCGTCCGCCAGCAAGTCTGGGTGAGGGCGGATTACTATACGTCGCTTGACCGTCTTTGCGATTCGAACGGTAAGATTGTCACCTGAGCCGCCGAAAGCCGAGGGTTGATCGGTAATGATTGAGATTGATCCAGCTTCCAAATCGACTTCGTAATTGACATCACTGGGGACCAGTTTGGATATCTTCTTCTTCAATTCACTCAGTGTAAGTCGCATTTATTCACCTCCATGGTGGACTCACGGTAGCGCTGTCACCCGAGAGGGTGCAATGGCACTAGGCCGGGAGTTTAGATTGTGGACAATAGGTTGGTGACTTCGTCCTCGGACAACATCTCAAAACCGTCTTCTGCAGTGATTACGGCCAGATCCATGCCATTACCGCTGGCTGCGTCCCTCTGAGCCGAAGCCAGAAGGGCCTTGGCGGCCACCTTGAGAGCCTCATCTCGAGACATGCCATCTGAGAACTGATCTTCTAAGACACCGTACATGTAGGGGCTACCAGAGCCTGTGGCGCAGTATGCATCAGGAATCGATCCACCTGCAGAATCGATGCTATATACGCTAGATCCTGAATCATCGACGCCCACGATTAGAAGTTGTACATAGTGGGGGCGTCCTACCAGTATGTTAGCAGTCAGAGTAGCTGCACCCTTGACGGTCATCGCTTTACTATGCTTGAGCTCGTAAAGTCGTAGTTCTGCGGTGAGTGTACGCGATAGAGATTGGGCATGTCCGACTAGGCCTGCTGTGGTCAGAGCGACTGAATTTGAAATCTTGAACAACTTCTTGACGCTCTTGTTTGCGATGAAGTGTCCCATAGTAGCTCTATGGTCGGCACCTACAACAACTCCTCCGTCAAAGGTGATTCCAATTGTGCTAGTGCCTGTCTTGACTACGTCGGCGCTCTCGTTCATGATTTCACCTGCTGCTGAACTCCCAGCGAACATCTCTCGATTCAGGACCCTTATCAATGCGACGGGATTGAAGACTGGATAATGACGCAATGGCATATAATCGTGATTTGCGATGATACTGAACCGCAGAAGTCAAGACGATACGCAATAGCGCCCAGACATGGCTAGGGATGAAGTTGGTGAGCCTCGATGGATAGAGATGCCCAGCATCAATGATGATTCTGGTTTCCACTTGGAGCCTGGCCAGAACTACCATGACCTAGGAGAGCAATATCCCGATGCCCCCGTACCTAGGGGGATGAGGGATGCGATTGTTCATCGGGCCGTGCTCGATGACATTACTGGTGTATCCAAGGTGATGGATTGGGTATCCGATGGGGATCTAGTAATTGTTGAAATGAGTAATCTTCTAACTCGTGAACTGGAACTACAGACCACAGTTGAGCGGATTCGTGACTTCGTCGAGGATGATATCTCAGGAGAAGTTGTCAGACTGGGCGATACACGACTACTCCTACTGCCAAATGATTTCGAGAGTGTCAAGGGACCCGAGAGGGGCTCTTCTGCGTACTACTGAGGGCAACATGGAGAGCACGATTGAGCAACCTTGTCCGGTGTGTCACTCGACGAGTGGCCTTACAATGATCGCCCATACTACCGAGATCCCTTACTTTGGCGAGCATACTCAACTAACAGTGGTGTGTGACGCTTGCGGGTGGAAGCACACAGATTTCATTCCAGCCGAAGGAAGGAAGCCGGGTTCTTGGAGTCTGCAGATTGATTCTGCCGAATATATGTCTACACGAATTGTCCGCTCTGGCTCATGCACAGTTAGGCTGGTCGAGTTAGATTTGGAGGCTTCACCTGGAGGAGCATCTACCGGTTATGTCTCTAACATAGAGGGAGTGCTGATGAGATTTGAAGATGTAATTCGGACTCTACAGAGAGATTCTGAGGACGAAATCGTCGAGAAGTGCGCAGAGTTACTGATAGAGTTGGAACGCGTAAGATCTGGAGCTTCGTCACTCGAAATGCAGTTGCTGGACCCCTTTGGGCACAGTCAGATTTTGCATGAAAATGCAGTTTCCCGAGAACTTTCCGAAGAAGAGGCATCGTTACTGGATTCGGGCCCCATGGTCCCGGTATTCGATTCGAGTGAACTAAGCTAAAGAGCATCGGGAGCTAGGAACTCATCCAACCTGTCAGACCACATTTCTCGGCGTTCTGCAAGTCCCTTGAGCCACTCCCATGCCTTGTCAATGCAGACTTGCTTCATCTCCCCGGCCAACATCTTGCCGCTCTCATACTGTGACTTAATCTCAAGCAGAGCAGCGTCATCATTCTCAAAGAAGAACTGTAGATACTGGAATGCTACATCCTTGGAACAGTCACCGCCCAAGCGTCGGTGCTCCTCTATGGTAGGCTGGCCGCCGCTAAATGATCTCTTGATCTTGCGCTCAAGATCTTCAAAGGCCTCGTCCATGAATATCGTTGTCTCGGGCTGAGAAGAAGACATCTTGTCACCCGTCAGGCCGACTGCGAAGCGATGGTATGTTGAGCAAGGGGGCATCAGACCCATCCCACCCATTTCACGCTCTAGTGCTAGTAGGCACATGCGTATTCTAGCTATGTCTTCTGTACTGGCTCCTGGAATCTCCAGTGTTCCATGCTTGTGATTTGCAATCTGGTCAGAGTAACCCAATGGAGAGAGAGCAGTAGAGATGCGTTCAAACAATGCTTGTCTGGAATCTGCATTGACCTTGCCGCCAACTATACCCAATGCATCTTGGTTACCCTCCTGAACTGAGAGTGCTACTGTGACTCCCCCTTTACTACGAGGTTTGACATTGAACCAATGGGTCTTGCCAGCAATGCCGCGGGTGAGTCTGAGGTGAGGGTCCTGATCTATGCCGACTGGGACCACAATTGGTCGCAGTCCTCCGAACTCATCCAATTGAGGATGTATAATATCGCCTACTTGGACCAGTGGCGCTTGTACATGTGCAAGATTGGTCTCTCCCTCGAATCCATAGATTGCTTCGAATTCCGATAGATTAGTTCTACGGCCGAGAGTGAATGCCAGACGTTGCACCTCCGGGCGAGAACTCTGGAAGTAAACGTTGGTTTTCTCGGGATCTAGACCAAGGGCAGCATAGTTGAGGACATATTCCTCGATGGCCGTTTTCCTACCCGTCTTGAGAGAGGTACCTCTAGTGGCAAGAGCTTCTAGGTCGGCAACTGTAACGGTGATGTCCGCTCCTTGGTCTTGGAACCACTTAACTTGGTCAATCACCATAGAGTGCCCTAGGTGCATTCTACCACTAGGCATCAATCCAGTCAGAACGCCAAATGACTCGGAACGCTTCATACAGCCGAGAACTACATCGAGATCGCGATGTGCGAAAACGATTCCTCTGCGATGCAACATGCCTGGATTAGGGAGGCTAGAGACATCCACTGAACCGAGTCCAAATTGATCAATTATCCTAGCATAGTCCTGCGACTGCTCAGACGACCATGGGTCAATGCGGCCTCCAGCCATGCCCCTTGGCCAGCGATTCCCTCAATCAAGGCATCGCCGCTCTCAGGGCTTAGAGTGCTACCGTTAGACAGAATACGGCAAACGGGCTCGCATGAATATGGCAGTCATACATTGCCTAGGCACGGGTTTAGTAGGTGCTTGGGTTGCTAAGCGACTAGCGGCAGCAGGTCACGAGGTTCATGCGTACGATGTACAGCCTCATCGGGTTATGGGAGTTGATGGAATAACCGTACATCACTGTGATGTAATCGAAGATATTGTTTCGATGCATGAAAATGGACCTGTGGATATGATAGTAAATATGCTACCAGGAGATATTGGCCACATGGCAACAACAAATCTGGCAGAGACCACGTATCGAATTGTTGATCTCAGTTTCAGTAAGTTTACGCCCGATAGAGATGATGAGAAGGCCCGTGAATACGGATCGTCAATTCTCTGGGATGTTGGAATTGCTCCTGGCTTGTCAAACATGTTTCTGGCAGTTGCAGACAGAAGCATTGGTCCGTTAGAAAAGGCTGAGGTTTGGGTTGGAGGAAACCCAACTGGGCCCTTTGGAGAATGGAAGTATATGGCTCCGTTCTCTCCAATTGATGTGATTGCAGAATACACTAGACCTGCAAGAGTGATTCGTGATGGAGAGGAAGTGGTTTTGCCTGCGTTGAGCGAGCGACATATGTTAGATACTGGAGAACATGGTGAAATGGAGGCATTCCTGACGGATGGTTTACGCTCAGTGTTGAAATCAATTCCTGCTGTTGAGATGTCAGAATTCACAGTTCGCTGGCCGGGACACATTCAGATGTTTATCGATACAAGAGATTCGGGGGCTCTAGATGAGAACGAATTAATTGGCCAATGGTCATACGACCATAAGATCCCAGAATTCACCTGGATGAGAGTGAAGGTCGAGGGTAGAGGCGGAGAAGTTCTCGAATGGGAAGTGGAAGACCATGGAGGCGATGATGGGCATTCAATGGCTCGCGCTACGGGAATGGTGACAGCCTGTTGTGTAGAAGCATGGTTGGAAGACCCTATGATGCTGCCAGCTGGAGTGCATGCGCCAGAAGTGTTGGGTAATGATGTGATTGCAAAAATTATTGAGGCGATGAAAGCCGATAGAGTTCGAATAGAAGGGCCAGACATCGTCGAATAGGCTACTGTGCATCAATGTCCTTCTTGATTAGATATCTGATGGTTACGGGGGTTGCAATGAGTATGGTTAGAGCCATGGCAGGTAAAAACCAGCTCTGCTCGATTCCTGCCGGCCTCTCAATCAACCATGTGAATACGAGTTCGGAGTTTACGAAGTCGGCCGTCCATTGGAACAAGTTAGTGGTATGGTGTCCGACTACGGTTACAGCATGATGATGATCATTGAAAGTGATCACGGAAGTGCTGTGATATGAGTCCGGCTCGCTATCAAGTTCTATCGTGAGGATTGAATCGGGCGCTTGAGTGAGTAGGATGCCACCCTCGATCTGCCTCCAGCCGACTTGCAGTTTCCGAGCATCAGGCGGAATCACGGGATATTGCTCTCCGGACGAGTCGTAGATACTGGACACTTCGGCATCGAACTGCAACCTGATGGTCCCAGGCACTGACCAAGTGCTCGAGGGTTGGGAGGTAGAGGTGATTTGCGAACCTTCGATGGAGGTAACTGTGGACTGACCTGCTATTCGGTGCAGATTCCATTCACCCCAAGTAGTGAACCAAAGTGGTTGCTCTTCCAACCAAGCAATCGCATCCTTATCCTCTCTAACTCTGAGGTCATCTATCCTAGCCCTCCAATAGATGCTGACGAGAGTATCTGCCTCTGCGGATTCAATCAGGGAAGTATCGGCCACTCCCTTCTCCATACTGGCGCCATTCCTTGTGACAAGAATCAGGTCATCTGGGGCTTCGCTCAATTTATCCCCTACAATCATGAAACCGGAAGAGGTCAATTGCTCTGCTGTGGCATCGTCGAGACTCTGTCCAGAAATACCGAATGAGATTGGGGCGCTTCCCCATCTGGAGGCGTTAGTGCTATCCATCAAATAGTCCCTACAGGCCTCGATGACCCAGTTCTCTGCCAATGTCGAAACTCCTTCATAGCCATGGCATCCAAACTCGTCACCGTTGACCAATCTCTCTGGCCCGATTATGTTCTCCAACCAGGTATCCTCAGTCCACTCTCCAGCTACCGCAGGAGCACTTGTGGACACCAATAGTATTGCCAACATCACGGTCGCTTGAGACGACCTGTTGTCCATGACCTAGGGCAAAGGTTCGTAGACATAAACTACTGCTTCCGAGTAATACAATAAGCAACCGTGGAGCAGCCATTAGCATGGGCGGGTTAAGTTCTGAGTCATCGGATTCGCTATCCTCAGCAGTAGGACTGGAGGGAACTGGTACTCCGTTTCTCTCTCCCTCGCTCTACCAATTGGTTATTGCAGTGCTTGCTACCTCGATCCGTAGCTTTACTGATGTAAGGTTCCACGGACTTTCGAGAATTCCACGCAAGGGACCTGTCATTGTCGTATGTAATCACGTCTCAAACCTTGACCCGATATTCATGGTACAGGCAGCCCGCCGGCCAATCCACTTTCTTTCTAAGAAAGAAAATTTTGAGAGTCCCCTAAAGCGATTTGTGATGACCAGTACCGGTCAAATCGAGACTTACAGGCAAACAGGTGCAAGGGACGCCCTTGCTCGAGCCGTGGATGTACTAGATGCGGGACTTGCACTGGGGATTTTTCCAGAAGGGACGCGCAGCCGCAGACTCGAACCACCATACCTTCAGAGAGGTAAGACGGGTATTGCAAGGCTTGCTGCGCGCTTTCCAGACGTCCCAGTAGTCACTATGGTGATGATTGGGACTCAGGATATGATGAGGCCTGGTAGTAAGATGTTCAGACCATGGAAGAAAGTAGATGTCATAATCGATGAGCCAATCACCTTCGGGGAATGGGTCACATCCGAGAAAGGGGGGGGAATATCGGATGATAATATCGGGCGACTGTGTGAGTCTCAAGATGAAATGGCAACTATGTACCGTAGGTTCACCGACCAATTGATTGAGACCATGCGACTGATGGGTGCACCCTAGTGGAACCTTAGCCGCATCCTTGATGGACTACCGACGCAGAGCACAGCAGGCTTATGCAGCAATATCTCGATTTCCTGCGTCGCATTCTCGCTGAAGGCGAGCAAAAGGGCGATCGTACTGGAACTGGTACAATCTCAGTTTTCGGGCATCAAATGAGGTTTGATTTGTCAGATGGTTTTCCTGCTGTGACCACAAAGAAGGTTCACTGGCCTAGTGTGATTCACGAACTGCTGTGGTTCCTTTCTGGAGACACAAATGTGAGTTACCTGCAGGAGAACAAGGTCAGAATCTGGAACGAATGGGCCGATGAGGATGGTAACCTAGGCCCGGTCTACGGTAAGCAGTGGAGGAAGTGGGAGGCCGACGACGGTACCGTCATTGACCAGATAGAGAACGCCATAGATTTGATCAAGAATAACCCGAATAGCCGACGTATCATCGTCTCGGCCTGGAATGTTGGTGATTTGGATGAAATGGCTCTGATGCCATGCCATGCCTTCTTCCAGTTCTACGTCAACGACGGTAAGTTGTCCTGTCAACTCTACCAAAGGAGCGCTGATGCCTTCCTCGGAGTACCATTCAACATCTCATCGTACAGCCTTCTGACGTACATGATGGCTCAGGTTTGCGACCTTGAACCGGGTGAATTCGTCTGGACTGGTGGAGACTGTCACCTGTATCTGAACCACCTTGAGCAGGCGCGCGAACAGATTGGGCGTGTCCCACTTGAGTTGCCTACACTGATACTCGACCCTAACGTGAAGTCGATAGACGACTTCTCATTCGAGAGCATCGAAATAGTGGATTACAACCACCACCCGCATATCTCGGCCCCGATCTCTGTATGAGGTGAGTCGATGAAGATGGCAATGATTGTTGCAATGGATGAGGACGGGTTCATCGGTAGAGGCAACCGACTACCGTGGAAGTTATCGAGTGATATGACTCGTTTCAAAGAGCTGACAGAGGGAGACGGATTCAACTCAGTCATCATGGGACGGAAGACATGGGATTCTCTCCCAGATGCGTTTAGGCCACTACCTGAGCGCGTCAATATTGTCATGTCGAGAGACACCGACTGGCAGGCCGAGGGGGCTGAAACAGCACTGTACATCGGACGTGCTATTGAATTGGCATATGCAGAAGGTAGTGATGAATGCTGGGTGATTGGAGGGGCACAGGTCTACGAGATGTTCCTAGAGAGGATGGAAGAAATTCATGTCACAACCGTGCACACCTCAGGCAGTGGTGAGGTCAAGTTCCCAGAGTGGGACAGGGGCGAATGGTCAGAGGAAGTTGTAGAAAGGGTCAGTACTGACGAGAATAACGAACACGACTCAACATATTCAATCTGGACTCGGGGATGACATGAATCTGCGCTGTCTGTTCGCTATAGCAGGTGGCGTTTTCTTCACCTATGCAGGAGTGCTGCACTTCACTGACACTAGTTGGTTCGAACCGATTGTGCCTCCAGTTCTGGGTTCTGCGACCTTCTGGGTTCTAGTGAGCGGAGTTGTCGAGATTGCGGTTGGACTCAGTTTGATTATACCCAAGACTAGGAAACTCGGGGGTTATGCCAGTGCCGCCCTGCTAGTGGCACTCTATCCGGCCAATCTGTATATGTGGATGTATGATGTCGAGTTAGGAGATGGTGCTTCACTCTCACCTACAGGGCATGTTTTCAGACTGCTCGCGCAGATCGGAGGGATACTACTCAGCCTGTGGATAGCAGAATGGAAACTAGGGACAGTTCCCTCTCTCAATGATTTGTTTGAATCTAGTGAATCTTAGGTTTGTAAAGAAGAAAAGATGATTTTTCGCCTGTCAAACTGCGAAGCATGAGAAAAATTGCGATATTACTCACTCTAACGATGCTGCTCGCCTCCCTTGCTGGGTGTGCCGGCGATGATGAAAGCCCCTCTCCAGTAGGTGAATGGTGGCACGCCGAAACTATGGCCATCGATATTGATGAAGACGGGGGCCTAGTTGATGGCGACGGAAACCCAGGAACTTGGAGTACTGACTGTGACGGTTGCGATGGAGACTATCTTCTCTTGAAAATCGGTGATGGCGATGGGTTAAACTTCCAATATGCAGTTGAAGGAAATTGGATGTGGTTGAAACCTGTAGGTGAAGAAGAATGTGCCGTATTTTCATTGGAATCCATACCCAACGACGAATATGATGACAGAGTCGCTGAGCTGACTCCTCCTTCATTCTGTGAGTAATTGGCCTTCCTTTGATTCCTTATTACGATCAAAACGACCAATACGGATCATCACAATCATTAGACCAGCGTGAATAAGAGGAACCCAAATAAAATCAAACCTAGCAACTCGAAAAACCATTAGATATCCCGTAAGTATTGCCATGAATCCAGGCAGCACTGCTAAGACTTCGAGCCACGGTCTGGTTTTCGGCCAAATTGCGAAAGCGAAAAGTACCAAACAGATTGGTACCGTTAGCATCGAGGCCCAAACCCCCACAATAACTCCACATGCTTCGGGATTTATGCACAATCCTTGAACTGGACTCGGAATAAATATGACAATCAATAAGATTGAGGTTAGGAATACAACTGGATACCGTTCCATTTGTTTTAGTTGGCCCATATCTATTGATTAGTTCCTAAGCATT
>CEUZ01007143.1_pt1 | contig 32035 bp, 26 predicted proteins | sample 361511 | NCBI WGS metagenome assembly CEUZ01 (sample SAMEA2622822, study PRJEB7988) | marine metagenome | biome: marine biome (ENVO:00000447); feature: surface water layer (ENVO:00002042); material: "saline water (ENVO:00002010), including plankton (ENVO:xxxxxxxx)" | depth 5 m | reverse complement strand
TTTTTCAACGCCGATCACATGGAGAGGCAGGGCAATATTTTCAAATAAATTTCGATCATCCAATAAATGATAATCTTGAAAAACCATACCAATTTTCCGCCGCAAGTATGGAATCTTTCTTCGTTTGATTTTGTCCGATTTGAATTTATCAATTTCCACTTTGCCCACTTGTGGATATAGGTCCAAATAAATCAAACGAAGCAGTGTGGTTTTACCTGAACCTGTGGGACCAATTAAAAAAGCGTATTCATCATCTCCCAAAGATAGGTTAACATTTGACACACCGCCCCCTTTCTCGTAGGAATAGGAGACGTTATCAAGGCGAATCATGGGATTAATCTAATTGCATTTATTAGAGTTAAAACAGCAGATAAATAAAAAATATATATCCTGCAAGCAATATGCCGGATGTGAGTCGAGTGATAGGCTGAGGCATTTTTGATATGACGAACATGGCGATACCATATGCAATCATGAATATCACTTCCTTGCCCATAATTTCTTTTGGCGATTCTAACGGATGAACCAATGAAGCAATACCAAGAACGGATAAAATATTGAAAATGTTTGATCCAACAATATTCCCCACCGAAATGGCGCTTTCTCTTCTAAAGGCCGCCATAACTGACGTCGCCAATTCAGGCAGAGATGTACCAAATGCCACCACGCTCATTCCAATGACCACTTCAGATATCCCTAAGTCTCGCGCCAGAAAAATAGCACCATCCACGAATAAATCAGCCCCAAATGACAAAAGAATGATGCCGCCTATGATTAATCCAATCAGTTTCCACATACCGCCTTCTAAGACTTCTTCAGTTTTGGTTTCTTCGCCTGCGGGTGATTTAATGCAGAGTAAGATGTAAAAAACCAGACTAATAAATAGTACCATACCTTCAAATTGACTTAAGCGCTCATCAAATGCAAAAAAGATAAACAACGCACAAACGGCAAGGTAAATAAAGAAATCTCTTTTCAGATGATCATAATTCACTGTAATTGGAAAAATGAGCGCACTTAATCCCAATACCAAGCCCACATTTGCCACATTCGAGCCCACCACATTACCTACAGCAATGGCCGAACTTCCTTCTAATGCTGCGATAACACTGACTATTAATTCGGGCAAGGATGTGCCAAATGCCACTACGGTTAGTCCAATAACCAATGTAGAGATACCTAATCGAGTGGCAATATTTGCGCTCCCTTTAACAATCCATTCTGCCCCATAATAGAGCATGGCAGATCCGGCGATGAGAAAAAGAATACTATATAGCATCTGAATTAATACAGATTCTTTTCATTAATAAATTCCCAAACAGGCTGCGTTACCATATATCGAATGGTTTTATTTTCTACCCACCGTTCACGAATTTGGGTGGATGATATTTCAATTCTAGGGATGTTGGCAAATTGGATTTTTGCCAAAATCCAGTTGGGAATATCACTGGGACGGAAACCAGGGCGTATGGCCACAATTAATCGGCATTCCTCTAAGATTTCTTTTGGATTTTCCCACGTATGGAATTGTTTCAATGAATCACTTCCAATAAGATAAAAAAGATCTTTTCTATCAGCACCTGTTTCTTCTTTGTAGGCCCGAATAGTTTCCAAAGAATATGAAATACCACCTCGGCTAATTTCTATATCAGATATAATGAAATTTGGATTATCCTGAATGGCTATCTCCAACATTTTTAACCGATTATCAACAGAGGATATTTTTTTTCCCTTTTTATGGGGAGGCAGATGAGCAGGGACAAAAACAATTTGGTCAAAGTGTTCCGCCTCGAAAATGGTTTGGGCAACGATAAGATGACCAAAATGAGGCGGATCGAATGTGCCGCCAAAAAGACAGGTTTTCATTCTAATTCGATTCTATCAAACACACGTTTTTGCTCAAACCAAGCATCCACTAAATCATCCATTTTAATCTTTTCAATATGTTTATAATTCGTATCATAATACGTTTTGGCTTGTTCAAATTCATCGCGCTTGATATGGCATGCAATTATCTTCATATGAGCCAATTCAATATGATCAGTATCATAATATAAATCGGTCACTTGTTTAAATGCCAACATGGCTGCCATATACTCCTCCATTTTCATATAGAGGATTCCAGATTCATATGCTTTGTTAGATAATTTACGGCGAAGGATTAACATATCTTCTTGTGCTTTTTCCCGCTTATCCGAATTGGGATAGTCATCTATAAATTCCTGAAGCTTTTCAATAGCTTTTTCTGAATAAGTTTGATCTCTAAAATATTTTGGTGACATAATCACATATGATTCACAAATACGATACCGAGCCTTCTCAACAAATGTACTAAATGGCATCCGTCGAATAAGCCGGTCGTATTCAGCAATAGCCAGCAAATATTCATTTTTACTCAAGAAATAGGACTCTCCAAGATAATACATGGCGTCATCCCCTAACTCAGTATGAGAAGCGGCAATAACCACGCGATTAAAGTGATCTTGTGCACGGACATATTTTTTTTTGGCTAACGCGATTTTACCTTTTTCGTATTCAGATTCATAATCAATATCACGATTGCTTTTATTCCCCGCACATCCGGACATAACTATGGTAATACAAAATATTAATGAGACTGCGATTCGCATTAAAATGGTTCTTTCTATCAAATTTTGAGCTTGGAATTTACCACGCATATGTTATTCGTACACCCCCTACTCCCCACTTATTTACCGGATTATAATTCAAATCCAGTTTTGGAATATTTTTAGATTGATTATTGGCCCTCCAAGCAGCTTCCAATCCACTCACAAGGTGGTTAAACATCACCACGGAAACGGCGTAGCGGGAATAATGTTTCAAAATATTACTTTCATGGCGCTGATCTCGGTAATCGTCTTTCCGTTTGGTGAGTATAATTGATTCAACACTTCCCTTTTGAAGAGTGTACCAATTTCCTACCGAATCGAAGGGATCATCATACGGATCATCCCATCCACCTACAAATTGATCATACTTTCCAATATTTTCGTAAAAATCTCTGTCCCTAATAACAGCAATCTCTGACCACGCATATTGTTGCACCAATTGGGCCAATTGATCGGTAAAATAGTAGCTATTTCCAATTTTTAATCCCAATTTATGTGTACCAATAAGGATTTCTTCCCAGCGATCAGGGAAAATAGTTTTTGTATTATTATACCATCTTTCCAACGACCAATGAGCATCTCCATAGGCTTCAAATTGACGTCGAATGTCTTCTGCTCGTTTCCCATAATTGAATGACGAAATAATTCCAATTGTTTCAATCCCTGCAAAAAGTACCGGTTTCCACCACTCATCTTGGTTTTGAATTTGACCCCATCCCGGGACTAAGAATGATTTAAACATCGCTTTTACCGGCTTTGGCAAACCGATTGAATCTCTTTCAACCGGATAATTTGCCAAGTCGTAAGAATCAAATTGAGCAAAGCCAATCGACATAAATATGAATAAAGAGAATATTCGATTCATATTAAAATCCAAACAGAACCGTGAAATATATTCGATTTTCATGACCGTATTGAATGGGATTTCCATCGCCAATATCCATTTCAAATGTATCTAGCCCCCGATGGTATTCAAACCCAATGGAGGTTGGATAATTATAGAAAGAAGCACCAGACATTCTCCATTCTATCCCCGACGATCGTTTCGCCTTAAAATCTGAATGATTACGATTCCATGCATCACCCATTTGTCTAATTAATCCTATGGTGGAATGTTGAAGTGTAAACCATCCCATGGGGATGTGTTTTTCCCTGAACAGTGGTATGCGAAGACCTACTTCTCCAATAGCCATATTTGTACCTTCTAATGAATAGAACGGATAACCCTTTAAACCGGGCATACCACCAGCAAAAAAGTGGAAAAATGAATCTGCCATTGTATTGGATATCCAACCGGCCTGACCGCCCAATGAAATAGTCCATCGGTTAGTGTTGGGAATTTCCCATAAATATTTTCCTCTCAATTCAGTTCGAACCAAATTATGATTGTTGAATTTTGATACCAACGTCCCAGATTTGGATAGATCTAATCCATCAATGAATTGATTCCACTCCTTTGCCACTGTAAAATTAATTTCATACCCCACGGGATTGATATTTTGATCAATCCTTCGTTTAAATTGTTTCAGATTCCACTTTAATCCCGCTTCTTTGCCGCGAAAATAATCATAACCGATTCCAGATTTTAGTTGAGGTTTACCCACTACCTGCTCTTTGATGGAAGCACGATATTGGGCCCATTTACCATACAATTCGAATTGAGTGCCATAGAAGGGAATTTGCACCCCCCCACGGAATTCGACTAACCTAAATTTCAGATTATTATCCAGTTTATATACTGAATAGGCTGACCGCTCCTCTGTATTTCGTGTGAGATAAAAAGTCTCAAAAAACAAGGTTGGAAATAAATGTCTATACTCAAATAAAAAGAATAAATCCAAATCCTTTGATTGATTCATGGAAGCCCCGCCAATGAGGGACACTTTATCCAAAATTTCAGATGAATAGAAATAAAACCCCGGTTTAAAGGATTTATAATCCATAGTCATGCGTGGCATGGTAAACATGGGTGGAAAATGGTCCTTATATTTTTTGGGCACCGACTGAATTGTTGAAGTGAGAGGTGGATTTAAATTTTTGTTCCGCTGAAAATATAACGGTGTATATCCTACTGTGTTATCATCCACAATTTTGAGTGAATCTAAAACCGCTAATTTATACTGGCCATTTTCATAAAGGGAGTATACAATCTTCCCACTATCATGGATATCAGACATAAATGCACCACCGGGTACATTGGTCAAATAGCCCTGTATCTCGCTGCCAATAAAATATAGATTAAAAATTCCAGATCTGTCGTCACTGTAAACCATACCCCATTTTGAATTATCACTTTGTCGCTCATCCCACAATTCATTATTCAAAATCGCGCCGGATGTAGAGTCCAACAAACTTAAGTAATGGATATTTCTAAAATGATGAGTAGTCATGTCAAAAACAAGACGATGATTCTCTCCATCATACTTCAATCCTCCAATAATTTCACGGTTATTAAAATTAGTAATTTTTACGGTGGATTTAGATTTGAGATCAATCTTGAAAATATTTTGTGTCCCATCATATGTGGCCAAATAAAATAGCGCACTGTCATTAGATACAAACACAGGTGAAAATGCACGGGCGTCCCTTGTCAGTCGAAATTCTTTATTGGTCGTTAAATCGTATTCGTATAAGTCATAATACTTTGATCCAACTTTATTAGGCATCTTTGCTTTTTTAGAGTAATATATCGATTCACCATTCCATGTGGGCTTGGAATACACACCATCTATAATTTTTTCCGATGTATTGGTTTTTATATCTATCAAAAAAAGACCCGTATTCCCAAAATAATCATGATCTTGATTTGAAAGGTAAGCAATCTTGTTGCCCTCTTCATTCCAAACAGGAAAAAGGTTGGCCGTACCTTTATCTTGAATGACCCTACCTTTTACTTCATTTTCAATTACCGATTCAGTTAGTGTTTCATATCGGGATTCTAAGACAGATAAAAAATCATTATAAACTTGGTTTCCATCTTTTCCCGTGGCATCCTTCATAGCTTTATTGATTGAATAATTCATGGGTTTGCTTAGCGATGATGTAATCTTTGAAAAAGACCCAGGACCATACTTAACAGCCAAATATCGAGACAAAGCAAAGCCCGAATTATATACGGATTCATTTCCAATACCACTTTTACCAAATGTATTCATCTCTCGCCAAGAGATCATGGAATGATTCAATATTCTGTCCCGCAGAATCATATCACGGATGGAATCCCAATTATCCCAGTCCGCCCCGGGATACATATACTGAGCTACACCCTCTGCCAGCCATGGCGGTACGGCCGTCCCGGGGATGGGGTAACTTACCAACGTATTGGGATAGCCATAAAGTACATCGGGCCTTTTTTCCTTTTCATAGCCAATCCACTGGACGTATCCACCAGGAATAGATTTACCAAATTTCTGAGCCCTTTGGATTGAAACAATATGGGCAAATTCATGGGTAATTACATTTTGAAGCCAACGATGGGAACCTCTCAGTTCATACTCAAGGGGACTCGTCCATATAATAATTTTATTATCATAAAAATAGGCTGCACCATTTGATATATCATCCACGTCAGTAAAAACAATATCAGTCTTATCGAATGGCTCATAATGGTAGAGTTCTGTTATAAATGGATAGATTTGTTCCGCAACATTGGCTCCCTCCCTTGCAGACTGCTCTGTTTCGGAATAAAAATGGATTTTAAAATGATTCGTTTCAATGGTTTGCCATTCCAATTCAGGATGGTTATAAATTACCTGAGCGAGAGTCGTAGATATCAATAATAGAAAACGAAGTTTCATTATTTTATGACGCCTACTTTAATGATCTTTTCTTCGGAATCACCGTGATTAGAAACGACCACACGGGCCAAATAGACACCGGATTCAACATTGGAGATATCCCATTTTATTTCATTCACATCATTTAAAGGAATTGGACCATCTTCCGGTATGAGAGAATATAGTGTATGCATATCTTTTTTTAATGATTGAACTGGAAATCCAGCCAAATCAAATATATGGATATTAATTTTTTCTGCTTCGCCGACAGTTATTCGAAAAATTATATCTTCACTATAGGATGGGTTTGGATAAGCGTAAGTTTGATCTTTATTTATCAAGAAAACTGGTTTTGAATTTTCTTCTTCAGCATACAATAATGAAGATCGATCAGGAGTACTGTTTACATACTGCCATTCATTAATATTTCCATCCAAGTTTTCTTTGAATGAAATAACCCTATCTCCTGTTATGATGGCATGTTTATTTTTATAATTTGACAACCCTTTTAAGGGTGTTGTTGATGCGATTTTTGCCAACTCAACACCTTCATTATCTAAAATTTGGATAGTCCCATCAAAATCCTGGTAAACCAATTCCTGTTTATGGTCATCTATTAAATCCATGCTAAGTATAGGTCCTGCGGCATTGGTTTGGATAGGGAATCCATTTGCATATAATGAACTGATTGTCAATACATGAACATTTCCATGATCATCTACCATTATTATTTCAGGAAGTTTTGCATCGTTTAAATCAACCAAAGATATATTATCAAAGTGCGCTTCTGTTTTGCCTATCGTTATTACTGGAAATTTTTCGTAAGAGAGATGAAGAGAATAAGGGTATATCCACTTTTCGTAATCAATTGATATGGGGAATAATTCTGGTGTCACTTCTATTGATGAAATATTATCTTTTTGAACACTAAAAAATGATTCACCATCCTGGATAATGACTATTTCTCCATCATCTTTTGCCTTGAATAATTTAATTGAATTAGTCGTGAGGATACTTTTATCCCATTTTTTTGATAAAGATTTTGAATCAAAATCAAACTCAAACCATTCAACCATCCAGTTACTTTCTACAGATTTCACTATTGATAAAGCAGTAGGATTTGCATTCTGCACTACACAGACCTGAAGGTCCTCCCCCTCATTTTTATAAAAAGCATTGATATCATTCAGATCATCTCCCCACCAGAGTGAATCCCCTTCACCCACAAAATCCAAATCGCCGTCTCCATCTATATCCCATTGAAATAGAATAGATTTATTTTTATCCGTCAAATAGGCCACATCATAACTGGAGGAGAAATCAAATTTCATATTAGTTCCGGCACGTGAAATATTGCTGATATTGATACCGGAATTAGCCCCAGAATTGGATTTTGTATTTGGATAAGTAAAGGACGAAAATCCCATAGTTTCTTCCGCATTCGCACGGAAATATTCTTTATTCTCTCTAAACCACATATCCCCCCAATAGCCGGAAGATGGGTCAGTAAGCAGATTGGATACATAGCCAATATCCTGGGCCCCATCTGCCTCTTCAAGGTCTATACCTCGATGCTTTCGATCACTATTGATTGAGAATGAATTAATCCCTTCATTAATTTTTTGTTCATCAATATGCCAGATTAAGAGTCCTGAACCAGGAAGGCCCAAATCATAATTAGGGACGTCTGTAATGACACCATACTCATTCTGCTTTACACCTACAGAATCAAATAGAATCTCTATTGTTGACGGATGTTTATTTGTTTTCTTCCAAACGGCATATCGTGCTGAGTCAATACTCACCCCATCTCGAAACCAGTTATTTCTATTTTCAATTAAATAATATTCATTATCGCTGATGGGGATTCTCACAATACCATTCTCCACTCCACTTTGTATGGTAATTCTCCCGGGATGTTTTACGATAGTGGCCGATTCCCATCCCGCATAGATTCGAGTCCATGCGTCCGGTGGTACAGGAACAAACCCATTCCCGTTATTTGATCCCTGATCCATTAGACTAAATACACCCACACCGGATAAACCTGTTTCTAAATCCCAAAGGGGCGGCAAACCAACAGCGAATCCGATCATCAACGCCCATGTGCCTGTGATACTAAACTGCACGTTACATGGATTATCCAATGCTTCATGGATGGATATATCCATAAGAATATGGTTTTGTGATTCTGGAATAATAATCCCTGATGGAATGGATGCACCGCCAATTTGAATTGCACCGCTTAAATGGGTGTTCACCATATTTTTATCCACAAATGTAGATGGTATATCTTCAGGGGTCGGATCAAGGAATGGGAGTTTAAAATCTTGCCCTACACCAGGATGAATAACAGCTACCAGATCAAAAGTACTAAAATCAATTTGATCTATATCAAATGCTGCTTGAGCTCCATCTCGCAATAATTCCGTAATTCTTTTTTCGTGTAAATCCTCCTTTCCTAATTCATTATAGTAATTCATTGGTTTTTGAATAACATAACTACCCTCATTTTCAATCGGAAAAACTATTGATTGGGATAGGTCTAGCCCAAACTTTCCATGAGAAACAAATCTGAAATATTTGTCCACTGCCTCTACATGAGAAGTAAAATAGTTTAAATCATGAGGCGCAGGATCGATGGTATAGTCGCCACATATATTATTTTGAACCATTTCGAAGTTGCCACTTCCTGTAAATCCGGGATAATCCCCTACTGGGAAGGATATCCGAATAAATGCCACTTTTAAATCACCTAAAATTTGAGCATTAAGTGGTAATAACGATAAAAGCAGAAAGGCCAAAGCCAATCTGCATTGGAGAACAGGTTTCATAAAGAACGGACGTTAGAACTGAACATTCATGGAGAACCGCATGGTATTGGTCAATGGGTGACCGGGTTCTCCTGACGTATAACCAAAATCGAAACCGTAATTAGAAAATCGTAATCCGACACCAAATGTGGGATTAGAAATTTTTCCTGTTTTATCGAAATAATATCCACCGCGCAAAGCAAAATATGATGAATACCAGTATTCCATTCCAAAATTATGGACCAGTTTATCTAACTCATCCTGAATCGAACGATCACCTGCAGAACCCACTTCCTTTTGCCCCCATTGGTTATAGATACCCCATTTATCATCACCAAACTTTGCACCATACTCTTTGGCCGTATCTACCATTTCTTCCGGGTCGCGTTTACCATTTCCATTTGCATCGCCTGCCCATTCCCAACCGCCAATTTTACGATCTGCATCTTCACCAGAAGGTGCACGGTCAATATCACCACCCAATAGCCAATCGTCAACCCATGACGTAAATATCGCTATATATATAGGATCTTTATGAGCCACTTCTAAATCACCACTTTTGTTATAGTCGTTATTTTTTGCGCTTTCATTGCCATCTTTATTGTAACCACCGATCATGCCGTCACCATCCCAATCCATATCTGGATAGGATGCCACAAGGAGCTTGTCTACATCATAGACCAACGTAAAACTGTTTACTTCATTTTTAAATACTTCATAAGCCAATCCAAATGTAAGGTTTGTGGGTTGGGGATCCGCCTGATCGGGATCGATAAAAGATACTTTGGGGCCGATATTAGTCATGGTAATTCCCAAATCCATCCTCGGCGTTAGCCATTCTTTTTTCATGTAACCAAGGTCGAAGCCAAAATCGGTGGATGTACCTTTCCCCTTTTCAGATCCCGTTCCCAGCTCAACCAAATGCTGATAGGAGATTTTTGCATTCATCCCGAACGAAGATGTAGAAGATAATTTGGTACTATACGAAACGGCCGCTGCCATCATATAAGATGTGAATTTTCCTTGGAATTGGGCATATTCATCCATACGAATTTGTTCACCCAAATTCAGGTAAATCAAGTGCCCTCCTAAGGTGCCCAATTTCGGAAATTCTTTTCTGAATCCTATGAATTCATAGTAGAGATCATCAGCCAAATTGGGTAGCCAATTGACATGCATAATAGCCAACTCAGTTCCTTGTTGAAACGCAAGTCCGGCCGGATTCCAATAACTGGCATAAGCATCATTGGCTACAGCTACCTGTGCCTCTCCCATGCCGCCGGCACGAGCACCAGGCGATATCAGCAGAAATATTGCACCTGCTTCACTTTGAGCATTGAGGGACGAACTGCTGATCAGCAGAAGCGCCGCCACAATTGAATATGTCCGTTTCATAAATTGTCCTTTCCCCGGATTGGGGTATAATGTTGTTAGAGCTTAATGCTCTGTTGGCGTGAGAAACGATTCAACCGTTAGCGTTTATTTATATGCACTCCTGTGTCATTTAATTGAAATTACTCTTTTCTGCTCAAACGAGGCAAGGAATTCAAGAATTCTAATTCCCGGGCCATGTTGACAGAATCGGTATGTAAGTTATAGCCAAAACACTTACCAGCATGACTGTAAAAAATGGTAACGTAGATGTATAAATTGTAGGCATATCTTCATCAAATCTATAGGCGGATAAAAATAGATTAATACCGACAGGAGGCGTCAGAAAACCCAACTCAAGATTAGCGATAAATATAATGGCCAAATGAACCGGGTCAATGCCGAAATATGCACCCAAAGGTGTAATTAAAGGAACAACAATAATGATAGCTGAAAAGATATCCATCATACACCCCACAGCAAGGAGAAATATATTTAACATAAGAAGGAATAATATTTTTGATTGGATCGTTGATTTTACCCACCCCAAAAGGTGTAAAGGAATCTGTCCATCCACGAGATAACTTGTGAGTCCCATGGCCACACCCATAATGATTAATACACCACCAATGAGTGTGGCGCAATCCAAAATAATGGTTTTCATATTGGACCAATCCAAATCTTTGTGCACAAATACTTCAATGATAATTACATAGACAGCGGTCATGGCTGCCGTTTCTACCAATGTGGTGAATCCGCCAAAGATTCCGAAAAGAATGAAAACCGGAATCACAGCTTCCCATTTCGCTTCCCATAGAGATGATTTTATATCCGCCCACTTTAAAGAATGTCTTTTTACCGCTTGCACCTTCCCCTGCCATACAGCCCATCCACCGATCATGGATATCCGGATTAATCCCGGCACAATTCCAGCAAGGAATATGGCCTTTACCGATACACCTGCAGTGACACCATAAATAATCAACGGAAGGCTCGGTGGGAATAATAAGCCCAAAGATCCTGCAACAGTGATAAGTCCCAAACTAAATAATTTGGAATAGCCTTCTTTAATTAAAAGGGGCATGAGTAATCCGCCCAAGGCCAAAATTGTCACACCAGATCCACCTGTTAGGGCAGTGAAAAATCCACATAAAAGCACCAAGACTACTGGAGTGCCGCCGGGAATCCATCCGAATGCAGCGCGAAATAATTTCACTAACCTTTCTGATGCGTTACTTTCTGCTAATATATATCCGGCTAATGTGAATAATGGAATGGTGGGCAATGTAGGTGAAACGACAATCCGATAGGCCTCCGCAGGGATAGCAGAAAGCGGTGTCCAATCACGCCAGAAAAAGAGAATTGCTAATCCTCCCAGTCCAATAAAAATGGGAGCACCTCTTACTAAAGCTAATAGTATTGCGATAATTGCGACCCACATAAATAGTGTAGATTCTTGAAGTGGAGTAACATACCAAACCGTCATCGTTAATAAGATGCCTCCTATCAACAAGATTCCGCGATCTCTCCATGTTTCATAGCTATTCATGACCATATAAATGGCAACTACAAAGAACCCTATCGGCATGATTAGTTGGGCAACCCATCTAGAAAGAAATGGTGCAATATCAACAGGAAATTCTTTTTCTACTTTGACCAATTCCCATGCTCCATAAGCCAGAGCCATCACAATAAAGATCGTGGTGACTTTTGCCATAAATTTAAACCAATCTATTTTTTTCTCTGACGAGAACAGCGGTGTTGAAGTAAGGGATAATAATCGATTTCGCCGCGCAGCAACCATGGCGCCTAAAAAGCCAATCCACAACGTAAGATGTTGAACCAATACGGGGGATGCAACTACACCTGTGGTGCCGAATAATCGGGTTAATACTTCAATGGCAGGGAGCAATACCAGGGCAATAAATACAAATAGGGTAATACCCCTTTCTATAGGTTTAATATTCATTATAAATTAAAGGGACTCGCTCTTTAGCGAGAGTCCATTTCTTTTTTAATCTCCATTAGACGATCAAAAGCTTTTCCGTCGATAACCGTACCGCGAAAATCAGGAGCCATGCCTTCAATTAATGCCTCCCAAGCCTTAACTTGTTCGGCCGTCGGTGTATTCACTGTTAATCCGTACTCTTTCATGACATCCACAGCCTTATCAGATTCATGACGATTTTTACTTTGAAATCGATTGCCAATATTTTTGGACGCAACCAACATGGCCTCTTGGTGTTTGGGTTTAATCCTGCGCCATGTTTTCATATCAATAATCACTGCTGCAGTTAGATTACCCCATTTCATATCCAGCATATTTTCCGCTATCCCGAATAGCTGTTGCGCCAATACATACATAGGGTTAAAACCAATCGAAGTGACTAACCCCGTTTGAAGAGCAGAAAGGACATCGGTCATAGCAAGTGGTACAGGATGGTATCCGTTTTTCTCATATAACTGAGCGGATTTATAATCGCCTGCCCAAATAAACAACTTAGTTTTTTTCAAATCTTCCGGGGTATAAATCGGCTCAGTCGAAAACCAGTAGACCCACCCCACATCCACCATGGTCAATATTTTAAAACCATTCTTTTCTGTTTCAGAGGATAATTCATTTCTCAATCTTTCACGGACGAAATCAACATCATCGTAAGATTGATACATTAAGGGCATAAAGAATGTAGTGAAATAGGGATTGATTTCAGTCATCCCTTCAGTGGATATGGCAGCCCCTTGAATCTGACCAATCCGCATTTTACGAATCATATCTCTTTCATCGCCCACCACACCGCCGGGATAAATGCGCAATCTAACTTCACCATCGGTCGCATCGGTCCAAGCTTGGCCCATTTCAACCAAAATGCCGTGCCAATCAGTTCCTTCAGGGGCGAGTGTAGCCATTTTAATTACAATCTTTTTAGCCCAAAGCAATTGAGTAAAAGCACATACTATAATTATGGATATGAGATATTTTTTCGTCATCTAATAAAAGAACTCATCTATGTTGTCTAACAACCATTGGGTTCTATTTAGGCTAATTTGGTTCGTCAAACGTAAATCAGGGTCGCTGTTTATATCAATATTTAATGCTTTATATAATAAATTGTTGAATTCATTCTTATTTTGGGTTGGAATGCATACACTTTCAGCCATCGCAATATAGGGCCCTAAGTCTAAACCATTGGATGCATCTACTGCTTTTTCAAAGTAGGATGCGGCTATTTCAATTTTATTCAGCGGTGCATCATGTCGAGTCATCGTATAGGATATCATACCACTATACAGCACCCCTTTATTCCAATTTGGGTTTAGGGCCAAAGCAGATTCTAACAACTTTCCCACTCTTGGCAATAAGATCACCCATTTAGGGTTTCCACGACTGGATTTAATGGCGCCTCCATAAGCACCTGCCGTCCAAAATAAATAGTGAATATCCTCTTCAACAAATTTTGGGGATTTATTTGACTCACCCTTCACCCAGGCCAAATATCCAGGATATTTAATTTCTAATGCGCGATCACCATATGAAACTGCTTTCGAAAATGCTTCATTAGCTGATACATATAGTGCTTTACCTCCTTTGTAATCCTCCATAACCAATCGATCTGCTTCTTCCATGATGAATCCAAAACCGAGCTGAGTTAAAGATTTACATCCTGCGATCAATTTTTTAGGATCATTTGGAGATTTAGCAATTTTCTTTTCAGCTCGTTCTGTAAAATATTTGAACGATGTCTTTGCCATGTCTGGGTTATGGGCAAGCATAATCGCCGCTGGACTGCATGCCAGTCCAGTAAGTATAATTATACTAATGAGTGGAAAAAAGAAAGGGCGAAACGTGGTGAGACGGAACTTAATCGTGTAATTCACGATAAAGTGGAAAAGAATTACAAAGAGATTGAACCTCGGATTTAACCTGTTCAATGGTTGTCTCATTTTCGATATCGCTCACGACTCGATCAATAAATTCCACAATAGCTAGCATTTCATCTGTGCCCATACCACGTGTTGTAATTGCCGGTGTTCCAACTCGTATTCCACTAGTGATAAATGGACTTCTTTCATCAAATGGAACCATATTCTTATTCACGGTAATCCCAGCACGTTCCAACGCTTTTTCGGATGCTTTGCCCGTTACCCCTTTATTTGATAAATCAATTAGGATAACATGTGTGTCAGTTCCGCCGGAGACTAGATGATAATCTTTGTCAAGCAATGCTTCAGCCATGACTTGAGCATTATCTATAATTTGCTGGGTATAGGATTTGAATTCAGGTTTTAATGCTTCACCAAATGCGATGGCTTTTGCAGCGATAATATGCATGAGTGGGCCACCCTGAATTCCTGGCATAACGGTCGAATCCAGCAATTCGGATATCATTTTAGTTCGTCCAGACTTTGGCGCCACTTTTCCCCATGGATTTTCAAGATTTCTGCCCATCATTATCATACCGCCACGGGGACCCCTAAGGGTCTTATGCGTGGTGGTGGTCACCACATCACAATATGGCATGGGTGAAGGATGTAATCCGGTAGCAACTAATCCAGCAGGGTGAGCGATGTCAGCCATAAGGAATGCATTAATTTCATCAGCGATCGCTCGAAACTGTTCAAATTCAATATACCTTGGGTAAGCACTTCCACCACAGATGATTAGTTTGGGCTTATGGGTTTTTGCCATTTCACGGACTGAATCAAAATCCACCCGACCTGTCTCCCGATCCACTTGATATGAGACAACCTTATACAATTGTCCAGAAAAGTTTACAGGACTGCCATGGGTTAAATGACCACCGTGCGCTAAATCCAATCCCATGATCGTATCACCTGTATTTAAAAAAGTCATGAGAGCAGCCATATTGGCCTGAGATCCTGAGTGGGGTTGAACATTGGCATATTCGCAATTGAATAATGCCTTAGCGCGATCTCGGGCGAGATTTTCAGCTTCATCAACATGTTCACAACCACCATAGTATCGTGCGCCAGGGTAGCCCTCTGCATACTTGTTGGTCATGACACCACCGGCCATTTCCAATACAGGATAGCTGACAAAGTTTTCAGATGCGATTAACTCAAGGGTTTGATCCTCCCTTAAGACTTCTCGCATTAGAATGTCATATATTTCAGAATCTGCATTTTGAATAAATGAAAATACATCTTTGGTTTGAGTCACAGACTACCAGCCTTTACCTTTATTTAATTTTTCATTTACCCATCTATAACAGGCGCTAGATGCTTTTACATAACCTTTATTTTTCACTTCTGCATCCATCATAAACCATTGGGCTCTTCCGAAAAGAACTTCATTTTCTTTCAACCATTCTTTTGAACGTTTATAACGCGAAAATCCTTTTTGCTCTGCTTCATCATAATATTTATACGCGAGAGTTGCGATGACTCTGTCATCCACAGATATTTCGCCGGAACGACAGGATTGAAATGCCTTGTAATATACATTCCCTTTTGCGCCAAAAGCTTCTCCCTCTCCTGATAGTGTGGCGGCTTTATCTGCCCAATCGAACGCGGAGACATAGTCTTGGTCTTCTACATAGACTTCTGAGATTTTTATAGCCACACGAAAATCACGTGGATCTAATTTAAATAATCGTTCGTAGGTTCGCGCTGCATCACCCAAACGGTTTGCAGAATCATACGCTTGAGCTAATTTTCGGTATGCCACTTTGCTGGTTGGATCAACATCCACAACCTGCTGCAACACATCGGTGGCATCATCATGGCGATCAGCAGCAATCAGTTTATCGGCATAATCTAATCCATAGCTTACATTATCGAGATTATTATCAAACCGATTTTTGTATACATCCAATGGGTCACGGCCGCTTTTTTCGTAAGCTTGAGCCAAGTCACTTTGGGCACCTTCATTGTTGGGTTGAATTTCTAAAAGGTCCTTCAATACAGCGATTTGATCGTCATATCGATCTTGCTCACCATACAATTTGGCTAACTTGATTTTGATTTCTACATCTTCAGGTGCGAGAAATGAAAGACGATCCAATTCATCCATATGGAGATTTGTTTTACCTTGCTTTTCATAAGCAAATGCAAGACGCTTTCTTAAATCTACATTGTCAGGGAGAAGTGTCAGTCCTTTCAAGAGTACAGTTGCAGAACTATCATATTTTCCCATGTATTCATAGGCAATTGCATAATAGAGATATACTTCTTGAGGATCTTCTCTATCGCAACCCAAGTCAGTAAGCTCATCATAAGCACGGACTGTTGCTTCCCAGTCTCTATTCTTATAAAATTCGGCTGCGCTACTAAATACTCTCGGGCATCTAACTTTTCGGATTGAATCTGCACGTGCCTGCTCAACTGCATCAGCATCTGATTGTTCTGGTGGTGTACACATGGTCATAAAAATGGACGCAACACCCAGTAATAACAGCTTTTGAATAAAATTGTTTTTTCTCATTGTTTACCTCTTCTTCTGAGGAACCAAATATCCCCCAGGCTAACTCCTACTGTAACTTCTCTAAATATTTCTTTTTGGGTTTCATCGAATATTCGTGAACCATTTCGGAATGAAAAATCAATCTGATTTCCAGTGGCGGCGAATTTAAATCCAAATCCTACTGAGATACCATTCTCAATTAAGGATTTCCCTGAGTAAATGAATTGATATGTATCTCTATGCAATCCCAATCTAAAGGTAAGCCTATCCTGCCAATTTCTTGACCCCATCCTGCCAAACCGTACCAGACCTGAGCCCACATGTGTTTTACTTCCAATCTGATCTCTGTGAATACTGGAAAAACTCATATTGGTGGCTTCATCATTCCATAATTCAAACTCACCAAAAATATTGAAATCATTTTTAAAACTCGCATTAATACCAAAGCTGAAACTATTGGGCGCATATATATTTGTGACATCAATGGTATCTACATCAACCTCGCTGGGATAATCACCCATATCAAACGAATAATTGTTATTCGTGTCTTCAAATAAATCAAACTGATACAATGATCCGGATACGGGTTTATTTGTCATACTAACTCGAGCAAAGGTTAGCAGCATCATTTTATCATTTTTAAATAGTTGACCGGTGAAATCAATGGAAAAAGTTGAACCACTATATGTACGAACATTAAATAATCGATAATAAGTATCATTTAAAACCATAGAATGTTCATCTCGTGAGGACCCAAATAAAGCATTGTATGAAAATCCAATTCCCATATGTTGATTCAGTGGTAGTGCAATGCCAAATGACCCAGACATAATACCACCGCCTGATCGAAATTCTTTATTGGACCGAAGAGTTTTTCCTTCAAAATCCATTGAAACTGTATCTGTACTGAAAAAAGCATTATGACTATTTAATGGTTTTAGTGAAATCCCAAAACCAAATCGCTCTTTAATGGGAATAATAAATTGAATATTATTAAATCCTGCCGATTGGTTGGTAACTCCGGCATTATTTAATTCATTTGCTTGATTAGAGAAGGACCCACTCACATATGTGAATTTTAAACCAGGCCAGGTTGCGGGATTATCCATAGATACACCAGGATGGAATGTAGGGACAAGACCTATACTCCCTGCGCCATTGACTGATGTATGAAAAGATGTGCGTGATAAACCCAACCCATAAGCATTAAAGGCAGATTGACTAAACATAATCGTGGAGACTGAAACAGTCATCAAAAATATTTTACGGACGGACATATATCACTCTCATAATGGGATAGAAATCATCGCTATTCAGGTTATGGAATAATACGGTGGTGAATGGATCATTATTCATTCCAGGAATTATTTTAAATCCATAATTAACTTTTTTACCCCGACTAATTTCTGTAGAAATTTTTCTATAATTAATTTTTAGAATATTCTCTATAACTGAAGATGATACACCAAATTCCGTATCATTTGTATAAGGATCAGAATCATAAGTTTTAAAAATAGAATAGTCTCCTGTGCCTGTAATTGGATAGGATGAAATTGAATATCCCGTAAGTGTATCCGCTTGAGATCGAGTATAAATTAATTCCGCTGAGCTAATAATTCCTTTTGATGGCAATACCCATTCGCCCATATCTACTTTGACTAACGACCGAAGTCCTTTTCCAATACTGACCGCTAAACTACTGGTATCATCTAAAGTGATTGCTGGGGGCTTCACCACTGATAAATCTTGAATAGCTACGAAATCATGCTCAGACGTATCGCTCAACACCGAATCTGATAATATTCTATAAAAAACAGTGAGTTTGGGTGATTCGCCTTCTGATTTATTTAAACTATGAAACTTGAATTCGGATGTAGAATTGTTTTTTAATTCTACCAAAAATGAATGATTAAAATTGATATGGGAGGTATCCTTCAAAACATTAATGATAGTGGTATCCATCACAAAGTTGAGCATAATTTTTGTACTTACAGTATCAATTGAATCAGTTATCATTTTAGCCGAGGAGATTACAGGGGATGCTGTATTTCTATCAAAATTAAGATAATGGGTCATGGTTTCATTAAAAACAGAATCACCACCATTGGGAAAATAACGCAGTTGGAATTCTGTATTTTCATCTAAACTATCTACAGAAAATCGCAGGGATAACCGCATACTATCTGCAACAATTAGTGAATCATTATATCGATCAAACGTAAAAAGATTAGTTGTATTTAGACTGTCGAAACGAATGAGATTATATAAATATTTATATCCGTCTTTTTCACCAAAATAAAGATAATCTGTACTACCCAGTTCCGGGGGGACTTGATAAGTCACTGTCTGAATTACTGGGAATGATATGGTATCCAATTTCATGGGGATACCAGTATCTTCAACAGGTACGGCTACTTCTTCACACGCTGAGAAGATCAGGGCACCCATTAGACATAGTCCAACAGCGAGATTAAAATATGATTTATTCATGGGAAAATTGTGCAGCTACTTTTATGAAGTCTTAAACGAAATGTTTCGTCAATTTTTCATTGAGCGCACTGGCTGTTGCTTCAAAATTTGGAGTTTCTTCATCGTCAATTGAAATAGATACCAATTTTTTCTTATGTGCTTTTACTCCGGGCAAGGCCAACAATTTTTCAGCTACATTATTATCGGGTGAATTCACAGCAACAATTAAATCTGTAAATGGAGCAGCTGCTTCATAACAATTGACCTTATCACCAGTCACATTATCCGGCAAGGTTACACCAACCTTGTCATAAGCAGCTCGAGAGAACTCGCTATATTCATCAACAGAATGAACTGTTAATACTGTTTTTATGTCACCATAAAATTCTTTTGAATCGTAAATCTGTTGATAGATTAATGGCACATATGCACTTTGCCAATCGTTACATATTAATACGTCTGGTTTCCAAAATAAATGAGGCAATGTGGCGATCGCCGCTTTAGAAAAATAGGCATATCGTTCATCATTATCTGGTAAGACTCGGCCATTTTTTGCCTTATAAAGCAGATTGGATAACCCTTTAAACCATTTCACATTTTCTAAAAAATATACCTGTACTCTTGTTTTGGGTATAAAAGCACTTTTAGCAGAAGTCATCACATCTTCGCCATCATATTCAAAGGGGATTTCTCTAAGACGAATAACTTCTCTTAAAATATATTTACGTTCACTGACAAACCCATATTTAGGGATCATGGTTCGCACATCGTGCCCCATAGTTTGAAGGGCCAATGGGACATCCACAGAATATTGACCCATATGCGAGGTATTCGCAAATGGTTTAATCTCTGTGGTGAGATAAAAAAGTTTTAAAGACATAATTGGTATTCTTACTGTACGTTGAGTTGTTTAAGAGATTCCCTTGCTTTCTCAAAAAATTCTGAGCCAGGGAAATAATCGATTAATCGCTGATATTCTTCACGTGCTTTATCTATATTGCCCATACTGCGGTGACAATGGCCTAATTTCAATTGCGCATCATCATCTTTATCCGTTCCGGGAAATGTGAAAACTTTTTCAAACTCAATGACGGCACGTTTATAGTTTTTCATTGTATAATAACACTCAGCCAACCAGTATTGACTGTTATCGGCTAAATCATTACCGGGGTCACTCATAACCAATCCGGCAAAACCAGTGACTGCTTTTTCAAACTCGCCATTTTGATAATTGGATAATGCATCAATATAAGATTTCTTGTATTCTGCAGGGCTAATTTTTGCACTTACCTTATCATTCACCCGATTGTTCTTCAGGTTATACATTTCGGTAAAACTATTGGTCAGAGTCACAATTTTATTTTCAATCATGACCAGTTGAGCGAGAATTTCAAAATTCACACTATCAATATAGGCGGCTTTATCTTCCATGAGTCGCATTTTATTTTGGATTGTATTGATTCTATTTATCAAGAGAATCGCAACAGAATCGGTTTGTTCTTTTGCCTTCAAATTTGCTTTCAATGCATTTTGAAGCTCAGGAAGTAACATCCTAATTTGAGTATCTAGCGAATCAACACGCACATTTTGGCGGTCAATTTTTGCATTTAGTCGTTTCATTTCACGCTTGGTGGCTGCATCTTGTGCAGTCACTATTGAAAATGAAGCCAGTATCAATATGGTTGCTATGGATTTAAACAATCGATTCATCATGAAGTTTAGCCTTGGATTTAATAATCAAATTGTGGCGAGGAATTTACCGCTTTTATTCCCTTCCTAGCATTATCTTTTTCGAATAGAATTAATCTAATTCTTCACGACCGAAGTTCAGCACTAATCCGATCATCATAAAACTTGATAACAAAAACGAACCACCATATGAAACAAAGGGCAAGGGCAATCCTTTCACTGGTATCATTCCGGCCGTCATTGCACAATTCACAAATATATGAGCCATAAATATCGTGGAAATACCAATAAGAATGAGTCCAGAAAAACGGTCGGATGCATTTAATCCTAAATTAATTATTTTCACGATCAACCAAGAAAAGAGGACAAGCATAGTGAATAACATAACGAAACCAAACTCTTCTCCAATTACACTCACAATGAAGTCCGATTCTTGTACCGGGAGGAATTTCAAATGGGTTTGCGTACCTTGGCCCCACCCTTTTCCAAATAAACCGCCGGACCCTAAAGCTGTTTTACTTTGAATAATTTGATATCCGGCACCTAAGGGATCTAAATCAGGATTGATAAGAGTTAATATGCGTTTTTGCTGAAAAGGACGTAGAGCATTCCACATAAGTGGAAAAATCAATCCTAAAAATATATTGCTGAAATAAATACCAACCCCATGGTATAGTTGGGGCTTTGCCTTGTAGATGACAATTGCCAATATTGCTGCCCAAATTGTGAAAGTAAACTCATTTGATGCAGCCAATATGCTAAATAATGGAGCGACAATTAGAAATAAATGATATGGTCGCGCACCCACCCAGAACAACATAGGAATCACTGGCGTCATCATCACAAATGCTGTACCTAAATCCGGCTGATTTAACACAATGAAAGTAGGTATGATTGCAATCCCAAAAGGAACTAGGTTTGACGCAAAATTATTCATCTGCAAATTGTGATCAGATAAATATCTCGCCAATGTAATTACAATCACCCATTTTGCGATTTCAGATGGCTGCAACCCAAAGGTTAGTCCTAGATTAATCCAACGGTATGTACCGGCAACCTTTTCACCAAAAAATGGTATAAAAACAGCCAAAAGAATAAATCCGTATCCCAAATATATATATTTATGGACCAACCCTTTTGAAACAAGGGTCATGAAAATCATCAAGATGATGGCAGGAATTAAAAATATCATCTGCTTCGAAAATGCATTCGGTGGAGTCTGCACTTGAACTTGAGCAATGCTGTAAAGTGTGACCAACCCTATTGACAATAATAAACCCACAACGAGCAAAAGGCTTAATGGCGAAATTTTAATTTTATACCAAAACTCTGCAAACATTACTTAGACACTAGTTTTGTAGTTTTCGGACCATAATAATATTGAAACACACTTTTCGCGATAGGTGCAGCGACTTCACCACCGCTACCACCATTTTCAATCAAAATGATAATCGTAATCATTTCATCATCTTTTTCACCATAAGCAATAAACCATGCGTGGGGTTCACCATGTGGATTTTCTGCTGTCCCCGTTTTGCCACCAATTCTCAGACCAGGAATTTTTGGATTAGACCAACGACCCGTCCCATTGGATTGGGTAATAGTGAGCTCCATATAATCTTGTATACGATTCCATATTCTACTTCGTATAGCCGGTGCATCAATCATTTCGTTTTGCGATTGTACGAGGTGCAATGGGTATGTTTTTCCCCGTGTGGCTAGCAGATTCGTATAAGCCACCATTTGCAATGGTGTTACCAATATTTCTCCTTGACCAATAGATAGGTTTAACATGGCACCCTTGGACCATCCATAACGTCCATGTAGTTTATTCATAAACTGGCGATCCGGCACCCTTCCCTTCATTTCTGTAGGTAAATCAATTGCTGTTATCAAACCATGTAAAAATTGTTTTGATCGAACCGCTAAATCATTGATATCCACATTTTGGATGGCCTGATAAAAATACACATCACAAGACTGTACGATGGCTTGTTCTAAATTTATTTTTCCGTGTCCGTTCTCATTCCAACAACGAAATGTGCGATCGTAAAATTCATATTCTCCTGTACAAAAAACAGACCAATCTGTTGTAACCAATTGCTTTTGTAATAGCTCAACACCAACCACCATTTTATAGATGGATCCCGGAGGATAGGTTCCATTGGTTACACGGTTTAATAAAGGTCGGTTTGAATCAGCAATAACGGTCTTCCAATCTTTACTGGATATCATTCCTGTAAATAAGTCTGGTTTATAGTCTGGGGCACTCACATAAGCCAAAATACCGCCAGTCCTTGGATTGGATACAATAGCTGCTCCTTTTTTATCGTTAAATTTATTTTCTAATAAAGCCTGAAGGGATACATCCAATGTGGTGCGAATATCATTCCCGGGATTGGGTAAAATATTATCATGGCCTTCCACAGATCCAGCTTCACGCCCAAAAGCATCCACTTGATAATAGGCAACCCCTTTTTCTCCCCGTAACTGTGATTCATATTGACGTTCTAACCCGGACCAGCCCACAAGATCGCCATATTTATAATCACTTTGTTCATCCATGTCAACCATCATGTCTTGATTAATTTCCTTTAAATAACCCAAGACGTGAGATGCACGAATTTTTGAATTGAATATTCTTTCAGGAAATTGTGAATAGACGATGCCCGTCAGCTCGTCTTTTGCTTCCTCTAATCGACTCAATTGCCCAATGGTAAGGTCTTTTGCCAATCGCGTGGGTAAAAACCGGTTTCGATAATAGTTTTTGTAATTTTGTTTTAAAATGGCTGTATCTATTCCGGTGGCAGCGCTGATAACTTTATAGTTTTTTTCTTTATTAACTATTTCAGCCCCAATGGCCGACACAATGTAGGTGGGATAATTATCTACAATAATTTCACCATGTCGATCCAAAATTAATCCTCTGGGTGCAGGAATCGAGGTGGCACGAATGCGATTATTTTCTGCGCGTCGGCTATATTCGTTATGGTCCAATACTTGTAACTGAAAAAACCGATACGCCAATGCTAAGTGCACAAATATAACAAATCCAGCCAAAAACCAAAATTTTGATTTTGAAACGGTATTAGCGGATTTCAGCACGAGAGGCTTCTCTTACTGGATAAAAAAATTGAATGATAAAGAAAAATATCATGGTATATCCAAAAGATAATAACCACTTCATTCCAAATTCAACCCAATCTGATACCATTACAGTTTGGAACCGAACATATGTCATCATAAAGAAGTGAAAACCGATTATTCCAATCCAAAATAAATGAAACACATAAGGTAATAATCGTTCATATTTTCCATTTAAATACCCCGTTAAATATGCCGTAATAGACAGGGTTAACGGACCTAACCCGAAGTGAGAGCCCACTCCTGTAAGATCTGATAATAATCCAATAGTAAACCCCATTATAATTCCTGGTGCTCTTCCAAACCTCAAGCTAAAATAAAATACATAAATCACAATAAAATCCGGGCGAATCAAATTAATAGATAAAAAATCAACCAAAAGAAATTGAATTAGAAAAACCATGAGTGGCGGAATAATACGATTAATCCAAACCATTTTGGTCTCCCATAACGATAAACACATACATTAGCGCACCTAGATTTGGTTTAATTCGAACTCGTGCGACTTTTTGAAAGCTGTTTCTTTCGTCTAACACTTCTATTACTTCACCCACTGGTAAATTCTTAGGATAAATTTGACTAAACCCGGAGGTTACCACTTTATCGCCAATAGAAATTTCAGCATTCTTTTGCAGCTCTCTCACTTCACAAATGTTATTATTTAAAAACTGAAGTATACCCACACTACCTGATGGTATAATCCGCACAGACAATCTATAATTAACATCATTAATAGTTTGGACCACAGTGGTGTTTTTCCCTACCACAACTGTCTTACCGACTACACCACCGGGCGCCACAACTGGCTGACCAACCTTCACACCATCATTAGACCCAATATCTATGGTAATAGAAGAAAGGTTTGATGATGCACCCATGCTGACAACTTGACCAGCTATCAGAATTAGACTACTATCCTGCTTAAATCCCACCAATTTGCGCATGTCGTGGAATTGCGCTTCAGATTGAAGCATATCTTCTATTTGTAAAGTTAATTGAACATTTTTTTCACGGAGCAGTTGTGTTTCATCTTGGAGCTGTATCATACTCCGCATCCATGCAAAGGGTGATGAAATGATGGAAAATGTATCACTAAATTTTCCTCGAATGATATGTAAATTCAGAGAATCGTTTTTAAAAAGGATTGTGAGGGATAGTGAGACCGCTAACAGTAAAATAAAATGATCTTTATATTTTAGAAGAGCTAGGACAACATTCCGCATTCAAGACTTAAATCAGGACGGACTCGTATTTTTTAACATCTTCGAGTACTTTTCCTGTACCTCTCACTACGGATAAGAGCGGTTCTTCAGCAATATTAACAGGTACGTTTGTACGCTCTCTAATGAGTTGATCAATACCTTTTAACATACTACCGCCACCAGTCATGATAATTCCACGATCCAAAATATCAGCTGATAATTCTGGAGGTGTCTGTTCTAATGCACGTTTTACCGCTTCGACAATGGCGTTGATTGGATCTTTTAATGCCTGCCGAATTTCATCGGATGACACTTCGATTGTTTTTGGAATCCCAGAAACAAGATCGCGACCTTTTACCCCAATCATTTCACTTTTAACACGCATGGCCGAACCAACGGATTTTTTAATATTTTCTGCGGTGGATGAACCAATATCCAATTTATGTTCATTGCGGAACCACTGAATAATGGCTTCATCCATTTCATCGCCAGCAACACGGATAGCCTCTTTTGTCACCACACCATCCAATGCAATAACAGCAATCTCAGTGGTACCACCACCGATATCAATGATGATGTTTCCGATGGGCTTTGAAATGTCTAATCCGATACCGATTGCAGCAGCCACCGGTTCTTCGATGAGATATACTTCTCTTGCATTTGCTCTTTCGCCAGAATCCCTTACAGCACGACGTTCTACTTCTGTGACGCCAGAAGGAACACAAATAACCATCCTTGGGCGCGCCAAACGATTCATATTAATCTTATTGATGAATCCTTGCAGCAATCCATCGGTCATATTGAAATCAGCAATTACACCATCCCGTAAGGGGCGAATTGTTTCAATTTCACGATGAGTTCTGCCCACCATGGCCTTTGCTTCATAGCCAACAGCAATAATTTTATCATTATGGACAGATTTAGCAACAATGGACGGTTCATTAATGAGCACACCCTTACCCTTAATATACACTAAGGTGTTTGCAGTGCCCAAATCAATGGCAATATCGCCAGATACCCAGCTCAGTGGATTGGTAAGGGAATTAAATAAGCCCATGAATTCTTCTAATTATATCTTTATGCTCGGATTAATGACGCCAAAGTTAATCTAAAAGTCTGTATCGATTCATTAAATAAAAGCGGAAAAGGAATTATTTTGGCCCCAAAGCTCGACCGGCATTGGCCAATTTATCTGCTACCGTATTTTTGTCTCTCAGTACATGGGAAAATGTGTACTGCTCCAGTTGATTAAATAACACCATGGCCTGATTGTAGAGTTTTTGCATTCGTGGATTTTTTACCCTGTATTGACCATTGATTTGTTTTACAACTAGTTCACTATCCGAAAAGATTTGTGCAGACAATTGACCTAAAGCAATTAGATGCTCAAGTCCTCGAATCAATGCAGTGTACTCTGCTTCGTTATTGGTGGCATCATCCAAATATTCAGAAAAGGAAATTAATTCATCATTATTCCGATAAATAATCCCGCCAATGCCAGCAGTTTTAGAATGCAGATCGGCTGCACCATCAATATATAATGATATTTCATCACCTCCATCTATTCGGTCGAATAATGATTCCAATGTTTTATTCCTTCTATTTAATGGATTGGATAGTAAAGTTTTTAGCGCGTCTATTTCGTTTTTATCTAATTTCATTTCGATTTAAATGTATGGGTTGGTACCACTCTTTGCTGAACATTCTTCCCAGTAATAGCACCAGTTGCAAAGGATGCTTTCTTTCGGTGCGAACGCACCCCCATTTTGAATGTGCCCTCTGATTTCATCAATTCGTAATTTAGTTTGATTTACTAATTGGGTAATCTGCGCAGATGTTCGAAAAGAGTGCACCTCTAAATTATGCTGTAAAAAATGCCATACCAATTTGACGGAGGATACATCTGACTTGGATTGCTCTAGTGCTACCTGATATGTTGCCAATTGTCCATCCCGATCTGCATTGTATTGATTCATGGCTCTTTTTCCACTTTTATAATCATGGATTTCATAATTGCCATTTCCATCGTGGTCAATCCGATCTGCAATACCCTTCATCATGTAATCATCTGAGTTGTCGATTGAAAAGATAAATTCAACTTCTGTACCAATCAACGGTTCAGTAAAAGGACTGTGTTTTCGGTAAAATGCAGCAATACATCTTTCACCCAATTCATAGTAAAACTTTACTGAATTCTCTTTTCGAACAATGGCAATACGATCATGCCAATGGGATTCCCATGCTTCATGATATTTTTCTATCACCCTATCCAAGAATGGTAATCGACTGGCCAAAACTTCATCATAGAGATATTCTAATGCTTCGTGGACGCGTTTACCCATAAATGCCTCAATGCCTTCATCTCGTTTAATTACCTTATCGATATATCGAAATTGAAACTGGGCAGGGCATTTTTTATAGGTTTCTAGACTACTGTATGAAAATCGTTCAATCATGAATGAATTAATATTTTATCGAGGTGAAAGATACGTCGAGATAAATATCTGATTCTACGATAGAAGCAGAATTACGAAATAATATTTATAAAATACAGAGGGGCTGAATATTACCAGCTCTGTCCGCGGAAAAATGGTGTTGTCAATCGATAGTCACCAAATCCTTGCTCATCTACAAAATCAAAGTATTTATTAATCCGATAATAATGCCACCGTTGAGAATAATACCGCGTCATAGGATCATTATACGTTTCCAAGTCATCCGGTGGACCGAATAAAATATATATCATACCCATATCCGTTTTCCATCCATGGGTATACCCTTTAAAATTTGCATTGGAATAACTTACACGAGAAAAATATTCGTCCATCAATTCATTTTCCGGTGTATAAGGCGTGGGGTCTTTTCCATTCCAATATTCTAAGAAAAGGATTTCTTGGTCATCCCCTTTTGCCTTGCTCAATATTTTCCATTCATCATCTTCTAAAATATATCTCATATTCTGAACAGCTTGAGAAATATCACCTATAGACCTAGAAATCCCTTGGCGAGAGATGGCCAGCATGACAGATGCATTTTTCTTCTCACCTCCCTGTTTCAACTTAATATCAACCCGTTTTCGAAGGCCCTGCTTGGCCACTTCTTCAGGAATGATAATCCGCTGATGAAAATAATTTTCTGATGCAGTAGACTGAAATGTCTTTTTCCATAATTCTTTTTTCTTTGAATTACGTATGACAATTTCCAAGTCATAAGGCCCTTTTTCCACTTTACCTGAAATGAATATAGATGGACGTGTTAGTTTTTCTCCAAGCATACTTTGAAATAATGGAATTTCATTATCATTCAATCCCCACCGTCCGGATAAATAATCCAGGAAAAAAGGTGTATAAAGGGCGATTTTCTCTCCATGCTTTTGGAATTTGAGTTCTTTATTACGTACGCCACTATTATTGGAGTCTCTATCTAATAATTCAGCGGAGATGACATAATCCCCCGGGGGCACTTTGAATTCGTAAAAATGGATGGTAAAGATATCACGGGAAGCAGATTCGAGATAATTTTGTGTTTTGAGCGATTTGGCCCAGTGTTTTCGACCTACTCGAACACCTTTCTTCTCCTTTAATGAAATGGTGGCTTCATATTCAGCTTCAAAACTATTTCCGGATTTTATGAATTGAAGCACATGATTGGGCACGGATAAATAAGATAAGACACGTATGGAATCAGAATATGCATCCGCAACGCTGTAAACAAAAAATCCATACTGGCGGATTACATCTTTTTCCCGCTTGCTAGAGGGATTCATCTGAGCTGATGAATAGGCGACCAGCATCATGCAACAAACTATAGCTATTCTAAGTTTATTTTTCATTTGTATCGATACGAAGTGAGGCCTTCGGATGTTCCCATCCAAATTTTTCTACCATGAATATACATGTCGTTCACCTGTCCAATGAACGGATAATTATAGATATCCATTAAATGTTTTTTCATCTCATACTTTGTAATGCCATTTACTGTGGAAATGAATATTATATTTTTATCCACTGCCATTGCCTTCACATCTATTCCACCATAAATACTCGCATCAACCACATTAGACCATTGGCGTTTCCGAAGATTAAATTTTAAAATACTTGAGCGATTTGCAATATATATATTGCCTTTATCTTGAGTGATGACTGTGTAGTCATCGTGCCGATCAGGATATATAAATTCTTTAGGTTTATAACCAAATGATTCACCATCATATAATTTTTGATTTTTTGTATCAAAGATAAATAAGCCTGTTTCTGTACCTATAAAGATTAAGTCATTACCAAATGTCAAATCATGGATATATACATTGTTAAATTGATTGATGAGTTCATGGTCCACTTGCTGTTTATCTTTAATATTTAATATTACAAGACCATTGGGAGAACCAATCCATACTTGCCCATCCACTTCAATCATATCAGTCACCCAATTTTTTCCCCCGCCGAGACTTAATCCATAATTTCGCCAATATTCCTTTTTCTTATGATAAACCAAAATGCCATCCTCTCCACCAAACCAAACCTCTTTCTTCAATTCAAGGATGGAAAATATTGAAATGGGATCCATATTGATACGATCTTCAAATACATAAATATCTGAAATTTCACGATCTAAATCAAAATAGGTAATACCATCAGTTTGGCTATTTAGCAATCCTCCAATCCAAAACGAATCTTTCCCAGCTATAGATTGAATATCCACTTGCCCTAATCCAAAATGATAAGGTGTAAATGTTTTCATGGTTGGATCTCCACGAAAGAATGTGCCATCCTCTGTACCAATCCATAGTTCACCCATCCGGTTGCGGGCATAAGTCGTTAATCGCATTTGCCGACCATCCGGATTAAATAGTGAATGGAGATCAGTCATCCACCCATCGGTGATTGAATATTCAATCAATTCGTTAGATAAATCGATATGAAAACGAGCCAATCCTGAACTCCATTGCACCGGTTCATCAGGATTCGGCATGATACCCAATTGAACACCTGTTAATGGATCAATACGACGGACTTCAGATCCTACATCAAGCCAAATATAATTATTGGATTCTCCTATCCTTTCCACAAATTGGTTAGAGAAAAACCCAAAATGGTTATTCGCCATAAACCGCCAATTCCCAGCTTCGTCATAACTATGCTCAACACCAAATGGAGTGGCCACCCATAAAACACCATTGGTAGCAAGGTGAACTGCTGTTATTGAATTACTCTTTAATCCTTGGGCACGTGTAATGGGTTCTTCAAATCGATTAGAAAATAAATTAAACCGCTGAACACCGCCATGATAAGTGCCGATGTAAGCATACTGATCACTAAAAGAAATTGAATTCACTTGCCCCGGTTTTCGGTATTGCACAAAATCAAATGGATGAAACCTAAGATCAGGTTGAGCGAATGTCGCTCCTATAAATGATATGATTACCCAAAATTGACGAAATGATGTATTTTTGTGAGACATGGTTAGGAATTTAATATAGAAAAAAAGGGAAATTAAATGCTGTTATGGTGTTCCACCATTTCATTCAGCATTGTGAGCGTAATGGGGACAACACCTACTTCTTCACATACTCGACCAGCAGCATAATTAGAAAGCGCCACTGATTCTTCGGGTGAAGCGCCACACAGGTCTGCCAAAGTAAATGTAGCGATAACTGTATCCCCGGCACCGGATACATCATGTACATGCCGCGCTTTTGTAGGGATATGATGATAGTCAGAACCGGCAAACAATGAAACACCGTCTGCACCGCGAGTAATCATCAAAATTTCTGCATTCAACTCATTTTTTAAGTTAAATCCGGCTACCTCTAAGGCATCCTGTTCATCAAAGGCATTTCTAAATTCAACTAGATTTGGCTTGAATAATCTTACATTTTTATAAGCTTTAAAATTGGATTTTTTCGGATCTACATAAATGGGGATTTTTCGATCATTTGCCATTTGAATTAATGACTCAATTGAGATAGAGTTCAGTACGCCCTTGTTGTAATCTTCTAAAACAATTGCGTCCATTTGATCTAAGCTGGAATTCACTGATTCAGCCAATGCTTTATTGGATGTTTTAGACAAATCTATATTCACTTCTCGATCGGCCCGGACTACTTGCTGGTTTTGGGCCATAATACGTGACTTAACTGTAGTTGGTCGTTGATCACTTTCTACCAAATTAGTGCAAACGATATTCCGACGATCCAATTGGTCTGCCAATATTTTACCTTCAGGATCTGATCCGATTAATCCAATAACGGATACTTCACATCCCAAGGAGGCCAAATTCAATGCTACATTTGCTGCCCCGCCGGGGTTGTGTTCAATTTTATTCACTTGAACCACAGGTACAGGCGCCTCAGGTGAAATACGATCTATATGTCCCCAAAGATACGTATCAAGCATTAAGTCGCCGACAACCAGCACCTTTTTACTCGAAAATAAGGATGTAATTTCTTGGAATCGATCTTTTTGCATCTTTAAATATCTTCAGTCATGATGGTTCGTTCAGGCAATACAACGGCCAGGAT
>CEUZ01059584.1_pt1 | contig 32047 bp, 33 predicted proteins | sample 361511 | NCBI WGS metagenome assembly CEUZ01 (sample SAMEA2622822, study PRJEB7988) | marine metagenome | biome: marine biome (ENVO:00000447); feature: surface water layer (ENVO:00002042); material: "saline water (ENVO:00002010), including plankton (ENVO:xxxxxxxx)" | depth 5 m | reverse complement strand
AAAACAGGACTCATTTTTAAAAATAATCTTTGATATTCCTGTTTTATACATTTATTAGCAATATAAATTACATTTGAGGCTTTTGCTAGTTCTTCTGCTTCGTCATTTTTTATACCATACTGCAACCAAATAACTTTGGTTCCAAGTTTAACTGCTTGTTTAGCAATTTCAAACGCTTCTGCTGATGGTCGAAAAACGTTAACTACATCTATTTGGGTTGAGATGTCTTCTAGTTTTCCTACTGTAACTTCTCCATTTATTTTTTTTCCTTTTGAAAAAGGATTTACTGGAATAACCTTATATCCAAATTCTTGAAGATATTGCATTACAATAATTGAGGGTTTTCTTTTTACATTTTTTAAATCTTCATTTTCTTTAATTGAGCTCACCCCTACCATTGCGATAGTTTTAGAAGAATCAAAAATATTTTTAATTATTTTATCTTCCATATTAATCTATTATTTATCACTCCAATTAGGATTTCTTTTTTCTAAAAATGCTGAAATACCTTCTTTAGCATCTAATGTCATCATGTTTTCACACATTATTTTACTTGTATATTTATATGCTTCTTCGGTTGTTAATTCTAACTGTTTATAAAAAGCTTTTTTTCCTATTTTTAAAACTTTCTTAGATTTAGAAGCTATGACTTCAGCTATTTTAACTACTTCTTCTTCCAACTTTGATTGTTCAAAATAATCATTTATAAGACCAATTTCTTTTGCATGTTTAGAACTAACTGATTCACCTGTCAAAAGCATTTTCATAGTTTTTTTTCTACTAACATTCCTGCTTACCGCTACCATAGGTGTACTACAAAATAGACCAATATTAACTCCGGGTGTAGCAAAAATTGCATCATTTGTACTTAAAGCTAAATCGCATGTAGCAACAAGTTGGCATCCAGCTGCATATGCTGATCCATGTATTTTTGCTATGACAGGTTTGTTATTATTAATTATTTTCATCATTAAATCAGAACACAGAGTAAATAATTTTAAATATTCAGGTTTTCCTTTAAGAGAATTAATTTCTTTTAGATTATGCCCGGCGCAAAAACCTTTTCCTTCTCCCTCAATTATAATTACTCTTGTTTTCTCATCATCATGTAAGTTTTCAAAACTTTTTATTAATTCTTTCATCATGTCAGTGGACAAAGAGTTATATGTGCTTGGATTGTTAAGTTTAATCCTTGTAATACCACTATTTGATGCTTGGACTATTATGTTAGACATTTTTTTCATCTTTAAACTTTATCATTGTGATATATCTGTGACCAGATTAATATCATTTTAAAATGAAGAAAAAATCATCCACAGAAATTAAAACTATACTTGATAAATGGGTTTCAAGTGTAGGAACAAGAAGATTTCCTCCAAGTAATTATGTTGATAATCTTGATAAAAGTTTTTCAGTAACTGAAAATTTTGGCATTCAACAGGTAAGATCTGAAATCCACGAGTTTATAAATGTATTGTTAAAACAGAAAAAACTAAACAACTGCCTGGAAATAGGTCTTGGTGCTTATGGCGGTACTCATTTTCTTTGGAGACAAATTTTTAAAAAAACTATAACAATGGAGCATCAAAAGTATAGAGTTTTTAAATTCATAGAAAATATGAATAAGTTTAATAAAAAATTTGTTTTTAATGATTTAAAATCAAGTTTTATTTTTGGACTATCGCATGATACCTCAAGTATAGAAAAGTTGGATAAATTATTAAATGGTAAAAAATTGGACTTGTTATTTATTGATGGTGATCATGCTTATAAAAGTGTTTTAGGTGACTGGCTGATTTATAAAAGTTTTGTTAATAAAAATGGAATAATTGCTTTTCACGACTGTGTAGCTAATGATGATAATTTTGGCGTGCCAAAACTACTTAGAAAGTTAAAAAATTTTGATTCAAAAATTAAATTAAAAAAAATAATTAAAAGTAAAAATTTTGGAATTGCATATTATTACCAAAAATAAAATTACAAGATTTTTTTTATTGAATTTAAAATATCGATTTCTGATAAACCAAATGTGTTAAGAAGATATTCCCTTCCACCGTTTTCAAATACGTACTTCTCAGGCAACGAATTTGTAACAATTTTTGGAAAATAATTTTGACTACTAAAGCCCTCAAAAATACAAGAAGAGAGATTTCCTGATGGGCTTTGTTCGTCGACAACTACTATTCCTTTACATGATGAAAGAGTTTTGGGTAAGCTTTCTGGAAAGGGTTTAGATCTAAATATATCAACACAAACAAGCTTTTCTGGGTCATTGTTGTAAATTTTCAAACATTTGTGAAGCATTTTTCCATGTGAAATTAAAGCAATTTTTTTACTATCAGGTTTTCCAAATAATTTATAACCCTTATTAAATTCTGCATCATTAATTTTTTCATAAATATTTGGAAGTTTATCTCTATCAAGTCTTATGTATGAAAACTCTGTCTTTGCTAACATTTTTTTTGCAATAAGTTGAGTTGTTTGTACATCGGAAGGTGTATAAATGGACGAACCAACAATCGATCTAAAACAAGCAAAATCTTCTGTGGTATAGTGAGTAGGTCCAGCATCAGCATAACCTAATCCAACTCCTACAGACAACAAGCAAATAGGCAGCTTCATTAATCCCGCTCCACATTTAGCTTGTTCGATAGATCTAAGTGCAAGAAATGGGGCCATAGCATAAACAAAAACTTTTTTTCCCTCCAAAGCTAAACCTGCTGCTATATCTAACATTGCCTGTTCAGATATTCCACAATGTAAAAAATTATTAGGAAAATTTTTTCTTAAATCATCAAGTGAAGGAGCTCCAAAATCGGCGCTTAAAAAAAATATATTTTTATCCTTGTTTAAACCTTTCGATACTTCGTTTATAAATATATCTCTTTGGAACATCTATTCTAATTCTTTTCTGGTTTTTTTTATTTCTTCTTCAGACATTGGATTCCAATAATGCCAATTTTTCTTATTTTCCATTACTGATGACCCTTTGCCTTTTATAGTTTTTGCTAAAATACAATTAATTTCACCCATTTTTTTTGAAGACTCAAATGTCGATATTAATTGGCTTAAATTGTGACCATCAACTTCTAAAGTTTTTATACCAAGACCCGCAATTTTATCCTTGATGGGATCCAGATTTAAACATTCTTTAGTGGTACCTAAAATTATTAATGAGTTAATATCAATAATTATATGCAAATTATCAAGTTCGTTATGTTTAGCAAAAAGTAAAGCTTCCCAGGTAGAACCTTCGTAGAGTTCACCTTCGCTTATTACAACAAAAACTTTGTTATTTTTTCCAGATCTTTTATAACTGATTGCCATACCTGCTCCAACGCCAATGCAATGGCCTAAAGAACCTGACGTAACATCAATTCCTGGTATAGAGTTGTTTCCAAAAACTCTTAATAAAGAATTTTTATGTCCCCAATTATCCCACTCCTTCTGTGGTAAAACACCAAAATCTCTTAATATTGGATAAAGTGCCGCTGTAGCATGACCTTTACTTATTAAAACTTTATCTGAGAATACCTTTTTTTTATGATCAAAATTAACAAACCCACCATGATATAAGCCAACGACTATATCCATCATTGAAAAAATGGAACCGGGATGCCCTTGTTTTATAAGTAAGAGTTTTTCAAAAATATCCCTTCTATATTTTTTAGATAAATTTTCTAAATCATTTATTTTCTTCATAATCTGTTGTCTAAAATTTTTCTTTTTAAAGTTACTTTTGCCATTTCTTTTATATTGTCTATAGCCTTTTTTCCAAATTTTTTTTCAATTTTATTTAGAAATGATTTATTTGTATGATAATTTTTAAAAGATTTATCTCTATAGTCTAGAATTTCCTCAGGTTTTAAAGTAGCTGTTGGGAGTGGTTGAGTTTCATAAGAATGAAAAGAATAACCTTCATAACTGTCAGGTAATTTATAATTTTTTTCAATAGCATTTTTATAGAGTTGACTTCCAGGTAAAGCCATAGCTGCATAAGTATTCCAACCTGATGTGCAAAGCTCTACGCTTAAATCATAAGTTTTTTTCATAGTTTCCTTGGTATCCCCAGGTAATCCATAAATATAATTTGCCATAACTTCAATATCCGCATCATGAACTTTTTTTATTACGTCACGCACGTCTACATCTTCAAATTTACCTTTAGCTACTTCAAGTCTTACTGATTTATCTCCACTTTCGATACCTAGACATAACCATTTAATTCCTGCTTTTCTAACAAGTTTTAGTATTTCAGGTCTTTTAACCGTATCTATACGACTATAACTCCACATTCTAAGTTTATCATCTTTATTTCTTTCTGCTAGTTTTTCGCATAAAGGTACATAGTACTTTGGATTTAATAAAAACATTTCATCGACAATTCTTATTGTGTTTACTCCCATATTTATTAACTTATCAAATTCTTGAATTATAAAATCTGGAGACCAGAATCTCATGTTGCTATATTTGCCTGCAACTCCAATTTCTTCATTGTCATTACGATTTATTAAATTAATCATACAAAAGTCACACTTAAAAACACATCCTAAACTTGTTTGTAAACTTGCATAAGGTGATCTTTTTTTAAAATCATATTCGGCATGCCACATTGGAGACCTATACAAATCCAAAGGTCTATTTTTATAAGGAAGTAAGTCCCAAGCATATCCTGGTAAATCAATATCCATTTTTTCTGTTGGGACTACTCTTTCTGGTAAATTTATAATAATTTCTTTATCTCTTCTATAAGCTATTCCTTTTATTTCTTCTAAAGCTTCTGCTGAAAAAACATCAAGTTTAAGTAAATTTCTTAAAGAATAAACTCCTTCATTCGTAAAAACTATATCAATATTTTTTTCATTTTTTAATGTATCTATTGGTAAAGCTTGAACATGAGAACCAATAAAAGCTATTGGGCATTTTATATTTTTTGCTTTTAAATAATTTGTAATATCCACAGCTCCTCTCATGTTAGTTGTTCCCGCATTTACATTTTGTCCATACACAACCAAACAAACTATTTTAGGATTTAAATTTTTAACTCTTGTAAAAACTTCCTCGTCAGACAAATTTTCAGCATTTGCATCAATTATAGATACTTTATTACCAACTGATCTACATGATTGGGCCAATAATAAAGCCCAGGTAGGAGGTTCAATAGCTGCGTAGGTTTCCGCTAATTTTTGATAGGATTTTTTTATACTTGAAGCAATTAAAAAACAAACATCTATTGATAAAGTTTTATTTTTTTTCATTTTAATTTTTTGGTTTAAATGTCCTTATAATAGAATACCACAATAAATTTAATATTGATTCTGATATTATCAAAACTTTAATTAATATACTTGATCCCTTAATTAACGAAAAAATAGAATTAAATTCTATTATTGCTTTAAATAAAGTGAATAAATTTATATTTCTTATAATCATTTGCTTTGCTGAAATTCTTAAATACCAATAAGGAAATTTTACCAGATTTACTTTTCTTGTTTCTTTTCTTTCTATAGCTTCATAAATAGGTTTAAAGATTTTTTTTTCATCATAAATGTCTATAACTTTAGTAATAAATTTTGATTTATATTTTTCAAATAATTCGTTATCAGCAAGCAATTTTTGAAGAACTGCAACGCACTCTTCTTTATTATAAAATGTTGGAATTTCTTTTTCATTAAATAAAACTTCTTGGCCAGGGGAGTATTCTGAGACACAAAGAGCACCTTTCAATCCTGATAGAATTATTCTGCCTTTAAATTGATAATAAAATTTATAAATACTTTCAGATGCAAGATTTTGAACAGTGGTAGTTCTTGATTGGGATAGATTTAAAACAATCTTAGTTTTTGAAATATATTTTAATAAATCTTCCTTGGATAACCCAACTTCACCTTCTTTATGTCCTAAATTTTTGATTTTTATACCCTGGTTTTCAATATAATCTAAAATTTCTTTACGTCTCGGAGTAATTACTCCAAAAAAAAGTATATCGATTTCTTTTTTCTCATTATCATTACCCAAATCGCTAATTTCAAAATTTATTAAATAAGATTCGTATCCTTTCTCTCTAAATTTTAAAACAGATAAAGGACAATGGCTTAAAATTATATCGCATGCGCTTGCTGTTATAGAGTGCATTTCATGTTGGTCAAAATCATCGCCTGTTATAAGGATTTTTTTTTTAGCATTAATCTTTTTTATGAAAAAAAAGTTAATAAATTTAAAATAGTCTACATCGAATAAAACAGTTTCTATCTTTTTTGAACTTATTAAATTATTTATTTCACTGATAATTTCTTTAAAATTTTTATTTTTGTAATCACTTATATATAAATATTCTGCTAAATAAAAATTTGAAAACCTATTGATTATATCAATATTCCAAGCACGAGGATATTTGAAAATTCCCAAAACTTTATTTTTCATTTTTTAATATAAATAAATGATAATTTCCTTTAAAACTACTTAATAATAAAATATGAATTAAAAAGATATATTATGGTGAAAAAATGATTTTAAGTATAATAATTCCTGTATTCAATGAGGAAAAAACGATAATTGAGATCCTTAAAAAAATTAAAAGTAATTCTTTTGATCTTTTTGATAAATATGAAGTAATAGTCATTGAAGACGGATCAACCGATCAATCAAAAACACTTCTAGAAAAAAATAAAGATTTATATGATAAACTTCTTGTTAACGAGAGTAATAGAGGTAAAGGATATTCAGTAAAAAAGGGAATTTTAAATTCATCAGGTACACACATAATTTTTCAAGATGCTGATCTAGAATATGACCCATCAGATTACAAAAAATTTGAAAAAATTTTTTTAGACTTTGATGCAGACGGAATTATAGGTTCACGCTTTGTATACTCAAATTTTACTCGTTCTCACAATATTTTAAATAAATTAGCAAATAACTTTTTAACTTTTATTTTCAATATTTTATATAACACAACTTTTACAGATATATATTCTTGTTACTTTGCTTTTAAAAAAAATCTTATTGATGCTAACGATTTAAAAACAGACGGTTTTCAACAACACGCTGAGATTTTAGGTAAAGTAATTAGAAAAGGAAATAAATTTTATGAAGTCCCAATAAGTTACAATGGAAGAAATAAATCTGAGGGTAAAAAAATTAAACCACACCACTTCTTTCTAGTGCTTTATCAAATAATTATTGAAAGATTTAAATAGAAGTATTTTTAGAGCTTAAATTATACAAAGCAAAAAAACCTAGCAAAAAGCTGCATGATTTAACAATTCTTGCTGCAGAAGAATTTAACTGAAAATAAAAATCATAAGGTGTAGATAAATATATTAAAAATAACAATGTAAAATATATAATTGAAATTAATAAAACAAATTTAAATAATTCTCTGTTTTTAACAAAAATAAAAGAAAATAAAAAAAATAAAAATGAAAAAATAAATTTTTCATTTAAGAACAGAAAATAAAAAATTTGTTTATAGTTATAAATATCATAAATTCTATTTGATAAATTAGATAAAATACTTAAATTTATATGGTCATTAATCAAGCCATTTCTATAACAAAAAATTTTCCATAAAATAATTGGAATAAAAGAAAAAGATAATATTAATAATTTTTTAATATTTTTTTTAAGGTTTTTATTAAGAAGTTTAATTATAAAAGTTGAAGCAAAAATAATTAGTGCTAATACAAATCCCTCATTTTTAATTAGGGTTAAAGTTATAATGAAACAAATTCCTATTAAATTTGTTAAATAGTTATTTTTATAATTATATAAATTACTGAAAAAAATAATATAAAATAATAAAGAACTTAGTGTAAAGTATACTGCTAAAAGTCCGTCAGCCCATCCACTGAATAAATATTTACCAACAATAAATAAAACTAATGATAGAAAAATAATATAGTAAGTATCTCTAATAAATACGTAAGTTAATATAAGAGGTGGAATAAAAGCTAGTGTAAAAGCAATTTTCGGAAAAACCTCATTCCAATTACCTACTAATGTAGCTAGAGAAGATGATAAAGATGGAATTAGATTTGGGTAATCATTATGACTAAATGCAGCATAATTATCTTTTACAGAAAATATTGTACCATCATAAAAAATTCTTTTTCCATGAAATAACCAAATACTTCTAGGATCCCATTCGTAAGTAGGGGTTCCAAGAGAAATAAATATAATTACTAATATGAAAATTTTTAAATATATATTTTCTTTTAAATCTTTAAAATAAAATAAAAATAAAACTGAAAAAAATATTAATAAATTTACTTTAATAAATATCAGAGGTGAATTTACGCTTAAAAGAAAGTAGTTATTTAATATTAAAAAACTTAAGCTTAATGTTATTTTTTGGTTAAAATCACTATTAATCATATTAACATCTTATTAGTTTTAAGTTTTCACTTGTTTCTATAATAGTACAATTTTCAGGTATTTTTTCATCTTTCATATAAAATAATGATGATGATGACTCGTCTAATCTTAAAGGATAGTTAAACTCAATAATCCTTTGATATAAATATTTATCTTTTTTAAAACTTTCGCTTAAATTAAAAAATTTTAAATCTCTTTTTTTTAATATTTTTTTTAACTCAATTGATTCAATCGGTAATGCGTATAAAATCCCTGCTTCTGCATCAAATGGACTTTTTATAATCTCGTTTTTAAAACCGCTTCTGTAATGGTAAATGTAAAAAAACTGTAAAACACAAATTATTAGAAAAAAAATCTTTACTCCTACCCCTGTATACTTATACATATAATACAAAAATATTTGTTTTATTTAAAAGAATAAAGGTAAATCTTAAATAATTTTGTTAAAGGGATATAATAACACCTGTAACAGCCAAAGCTGAAAAAGCTGAAACAGCAATTATGTAATTTTTTCTTTTCTCTTTTTTTTCATCAGTTTTTGATCTCTGAATTAAATCGAGAACATTAATTGATCTATTGTAATTCAACACTGCTTCTTTATTCTGTACTCTTTTTGCTCTCATAGTTCCCTCTATATATTTACAACCTGTATTAGAACAGAGTTTCGCGTGTAAGTAAACATATAAAACTCTTTAAAATTAGGATTGTTTACTAATCTAGACTGAACTTGGAAGCCAAGATCATTGGATAACTTTTAACATCAAATCTATCTATTTTTTTTATATTATATTCATCAGTTCTTTTAATTCCAAAAAGTATTTGAAGAATAAAAATAAATTTGTTTAAAGCTCTAATTGCTTTATTTTTATTTTTTTTCCTTTGAAAGTATAAAGGTTCATAAAAAAATTTGTATGAATTTTCTTTCAAAAAATCTATTGATTGAGTAGATTTAGTTTTTTTATCAAATTGCCCAACGAATTGTTCTAAAGCAATAATTGGTGAATCTTTTTCAATAATATTCTTCATACCACTTAATGATTTATATTCATGACCTTCTACATCAATTTTAATGAAGGAAATTTTTTTTGTTTTATTAGTTTTATAAAAAAGATCCAAATTTTTAAGCTCAACTTCTTTTTTTTTTTCATTTATATTTTGATTATTATCTATAGATTCCAAACCTTCGTTATTTAAAGTAGAAAAACCTGTATTAGTTGGGTCCGGTGTATAAAGATATTTTTTTTCATCAGTATCTGATGTTCCAAAATTAAAAACTCTTACATTATTAAAATCTTTTGTATTAAATTTTAATAAATTAAATGAATCAGGATGAGGCTCAAAACTATCTATATTAAAAAAAAATTTAGAAAAAAAAACTGAATGATTTCCAATATTTGCTCCAATATCTATGCAAGTAGTATTCTTTGTATCTATTTTATTAAAAATTTTTTCTTCTAAGACTTTTAATTCTTTATCTTCAAATCTTCCAAAAACTGAAATGTGTGGTCCAATAACATCAAATCCCGGGTAAGCTATATTGTAAAATTTTTTTGAATGTAATTTATTTTTTTTTAATAAATACTTATATATATTTTCGTCTATTATTATATTAAATATTTTTTTAATATTTTTTAGCATTATTTATTTCTTTTAGTTTTTCTTTGAATAAATAGTTGCGATTCAAATAATATGTTTGTGCAGGCATTGATGAAAATCTGATCCATGTAACGAGTCTTGGTGAGCTTATGTTGGGATTTCCAGCGTGTAAAGCCCAAGTATCTATAGCATATAATGATCCTGCTTTATCTTCTATGTATTTTGTAGAGGAGTCGTCTATATATCCAGGCAATCTTCTATCGTGTAAAAACAAATGACTACCAGGAAATATTCTTGTTGCCCCATTATTTTTTGAAACATCTGTCCAATATATGAAAAATGTTAACATATTAGCTGAATCAAAATCTACATGAAGATTTACAACATAATTCTGTTTGTTTGATTTTTTAGTTAACATAGTATTGATTGAATAAATATTAATGTTATCGGTATTTAGATATTTTTCTGCTACATCCCATATTTTCTTCATAGAACAAATATTTCTTACTGCAGTAGAATTTAAAGATGTTCCTATATCAAAAGAACCATAATTATAGTTTTCATCTTCTGTTTCAATAAATTCTTTAACATCAATTAACTTATTTTTATAAGTTGGATCTTTAGGTACATGAGATGTGTATACTTTTTGATTATAAAAATAATCTACTGTTTTTTTAACTTCATTTTGATCTAAATCTAATAATTTTACATAACTTTTATTTGTAATTTCTAAAACTTTTTTATCGATATCTGAGTTTAATTCTAACTTTTCGGTTAATATTTCATGTTTTCTTCTGCGATAAAGAGCAGATATTTTTGAGTTACAATACAACTGAAAATACATAAAAAATTTACTATTTAAATCTTTCTTTTTTTTAAATTTATTTTTATAAAACCAAAAAATAACTGTTTCAAATATTTGAATAAGAAACTTTATTATTTTGATTTTTGAAAATCTTAAAATTTTTTCAACTATAAAATCAGTACTCATTATCAATTCCTTTTCACTAGGCTTGAGTTGGCGCGCCCTGGAGGACTCGAACCTCCGACACCCAGTTTAGAAAACTGGTGCTCTATCCAGCTGAGCTAAGGGCGCATAAATTCTTTATACTAGAATTATCTAATGAATTAAAGTTTTCCTTATACCTTGTGACCATCCATTAATTAACTCTTTTGCTACCACTTTATCTTAAATTTTTTATTATGATAAATTGAGTCAACTAAACTGTACATCAAAGGCAATTTTTTCTTATAATATTTTTTCAAAATCTTTGAGCCAATTTCAAATGCAAGTTCCGCCCCTTCAACAGTTTCTTTAGGCATATATTTTTTTTTGGCCTTGGAATAAACATGTCCATCTCCTAAATATTTTCCCATCTTACTGTTTCTTCCTCCAGCACTACTAACATGTAAATCGGCCAAACCAGCTAATCCGTAAGCAGTTTTCTCTGAACAACGAAATAGCTTTAAAAATTTACCCATTTCCTCTACTGACTTTTGAAAAAGTGCTGATGCTGTATTTAAATCTTTAGCCGAACCAATAATCATTGAATAAAAATTTTTAATTGCAGCGCAATATTCAACTCCATATGAATCTTTGGAGCACTCAATATTATAATAATCAGTTTCAATTAAATTTCTGATTTTTTGCGCTATTTTTATATTCACATTCGCAAACACAACGGAAGTTTTGTTTTTTTTAGCTAAATTTTTTGCAAGACAGGGACCAGCTACTGAAGTTAAAGTAAATCTTCTAAATTTAAACCAGTCTCTATCAGCCATAATATCCCCAAATTTTTCAGCCAATGTTTCTATTTTGTTGTTCATAAGAGCTAGACCTTTAGTGAGTAATAGAATTGGTATTTTTCCATTATGAATTTTACTTATTTCTTTTGCTGCCCATTCAATACCTTTGGAGTTAACACCAACAACTATTAGATCGGGTTTTGATTTAAGTTTTTCATTTAATTTATCAACTTTAAATATTTTAAGTTTTTTTGGTAATGAAACCCCAAGAACTTTATGAAACTTATTATTTCTATTAAGTTTATCTATAATATTATTTTCTAAAGGAGTGCCAACTAGTGAAACATTGTTTCCACTATCAATACATGGAAAAGTAAATGCTGATCCCATAGCTCCAGCTCCTAAAATTAATATATTCGTCATAAATTATTCTCTAAAAATTAATTTTTTTATTAAAAACAAAATTGCTATAAATTCAATTTTTGCAAAAATCATAAAAACTATTATTGACATTTTGCTAAAGTTATTTAAATCAAAAAAAATCAAATTATCCAAGCCATATAATGATGAGGAAGTTGTATTTGTAAGCGTTAGAATGGACAATTTAAAGGATGTTTCGAAACTTAAATTATCTAACGTTAAAATGCTTGATAAAATAAATATAGAAATTATAAAAAAAATGAAAATTAAAAAGGAGATTTTAGAATCACTATCATCTATTTTTGATTCTGCATTAAATAAATTTTTATCAAAAATATTAATGGGTTTTACCAGCCTATAAATTTCTTGATATGAGATTTTGAGTAAAATATAAAATCTTACGTATTTAAAACCCGAAGAAGTAGATACTATAGAACCACCAACAATTGTAAGAAGAATAAAAAATAACGAAACATCCAAATTAGATGAATAGTTTGATATTCCTGATGTTGAAATAGAAGAGGTTATATAAAAGAAAATATTTACTAACTTCTCGTTAGGAATAATAAAGAAATATGTGACTAAAGTTATTACAATCATAATGACTGCAAGATGAAGATCCTCCTGATGTTTGTTTAGGGTAAATTTTTTAGTAAAAATATTAAAAAATAAATAAAAATTAAAAATTGGAATTAAAAAAGTTAATGAAAAAATAAAAGTCTGCACATTGGTAGTTAAAATGTAATTTAGGTTATTCTTTGGAACAAACCCTCCTGAAGATATAGTGGTAAAAGCTAAATTAAATGCATCAAAAAGTCTTATGTTTGATAAGTTATACAAAAAAATAATAAATATAGTTAGAAAAGAATAAATTAATAAAATTCTTATAAAGTTAAAATTAAAATTGTTATAAAAATTTTTGCCAGAAGTTTCTCCAGCTACTAAATAAGCTGGCTTAATTTTAATTTGTTTAGAGCCAACTGTACCAATTATTGCCATCAAAAAGAATAAACCACCCACCCATTGTGAGCTTGACCTCCATAATAATAGTGGTTTATCAATATCGTTTACATTTTTAATAATAGTAAAACCTGTGGCAGTAAATCCTGAAATAGATTCAAAATAAGAATTTAATAAACCTAAATTATAAGGGCTAGAAAAATAAGGTATGCTAATCAATATTGGTAATAAAAAAAAGCCTAAAAAAATGAATAAAATTTGATCTGGTAAAGAAATATTTTTACTATGGCTTCGACCCAAAAAGTAAAAAAATATTCCAATAAAAAATGAAATTAAAAGTGTAATAAAATAATAATTTAAAGTAGAAACGTTGTCGAAATATATAGAATATAAAATATTTAAAACAGATAGAAAAGAAATTATTAATGAATAAATCCCTAAAAAAAATAATATACTTTTATAATTCATTATACTAATGAACTTATTCTAAACAAACTTTCTACTTTCTGGAGATGTTCTCTTTTACTTAAAAAGATCACTAAATCTTTTTTTTCAAATTTAAAACTTGATTTTGGAATAATAACTTCATCTTTTCTAACAATTGCTCCAATTCTAATTTCATTTGGAAGATTAGATTCTTTAATTGATTTACTAATTAATTCTGATGTTTCTAATACTTCAGCTTCTATAAATTCATATTCACCATCCAAAAGTGTATATACTGTTTCTATAGTACCTTTGTGAACATGTTTTAATATAGTTGATGTTGTTGTTAATCTAGGGTCGACTAAATCGTCAATTTTTAGTGAAGATTGTAGTAGACTATAATTTTGCTTATTTACTAGAGCAATCGTCCTTTTGTTTGGGCTATTTTTTTCTGCAAGTACACTCACCATAATATTGTCTTCATCATCATTGGTTAATGCTAAAACAGTTTCTGTTTCTTCAATATTAGCTTCTTTTAAAACATCTTCTTCTAACCCATCTCCATTAATAACAATTGTATTATTAAGTTCATTGGCAATAAATTCAGATCTCTCTTTATTTTTTTCTATAATTTTCACTCTAACTTCTTCTGAATCTCTTTCTAAATTTTTTGCAAGATTAAATCCAATATTTCCTCCGCCAACAATAAGGATTTTTTTTGCCATTTTTTCATCATGGCCAAATGCTGAAAGTGTTTTGTTAATTTGTGACGCATTTATTACTACAAAAGCTTTGTCATTTACTAGCATTTTATCTTGTTTTTTAAGTATTATAAATTTTTCATTTCTTATTACTCCAAGAATGTTTGCTTTAAGATCAGGAAAACGTTCAGTAAGTTTACTCAATTCTGTATTAACTAATGGACAATTTTTACCAATATTAATTTCTAAAACTTTTATTTTTCCTTTTGCAAATGGTACGCTGTCTAGTGCTCCGGGAGCATCTAATTTTCTTTGTAATGAATTGGCCACTTCAAGTTCAGGAGAAATTATTACATCGATAGGAAGGTTAGATTCTCCATATAATTTACCCCATTTTTCTCCCAAAAATTCTTGTCCTCTTATTCGAGCAATTTTTTTACTAATTTTAAAAATTGAATAAGCAACTTGGCATATAACCATGTTTGTTTCATCATTTTGTGTTACTGCAATTATCATATCTGCATCTTCGGCTCCAGCTTTTTCCAGTACTGAAGGATAAGTGGCTCTTCCAACCACGCCTTTGACATCTTGGGTATCATTTATTTTTTGAATAAATTCGCTTGATTGGTCAACTACTGTTATAGAATGACCTTGCGCTGATAATTGTTTTGAAATTGAAAAGCCTACTCTTCCGGCTCCGCATATAATTATGTTCATTTAATTTACGCCTTTGATACCTAATGTTTTTAACTTGCGATGAAGAGCTGACCTTTCCATGCCCACAAATTCAGCAGTTTTAGATATGTTTCCTTTATGTTTTTTTAACTGAGATGTTAAATAATCTTTTTCAAACTTTTCTCTAGCCTCTTTTAATGGAAATGAAAAAACGTTTTCATATGTATCTAAATTATTTTTTAAATTTTTTTGTGTTAAAGCATCTTTTACTAAACTATTTAAATCTAATTTGCTTTCATTAACTGATAAAATAGAAACTCTTTCAACTAAATTACGTAATTCTCTTACATTACCCGGCCAATCATATTTATAATAAAGACTAAAATCAGTATCTAATTTAGTTTCACTTATCCCGTTTAGCTCAGATATTTTTTTAGAAAAATAATTTAATAAAAGAGGTATATCCTCAGTTCTTTCTTTTAAAGCTGGAAGATAAATTGGAACTACATTTAAACGATGATACAAATCTTCTCTAAAATTTCCTTTATCTACTTCTTCCCTAATAATTTTGCTTGAAGTGCTAATTATTCTAACGTTAACATTAATTTCCTTAGATCCATTTACTCTTTTAAATTTTTGCTCTATTAAAACTCGCAAAATTTTTGCTTGTGTTTCTAATGGTATTTCAGACACTTCATCGATTAATAATGTACCATCTTTGGCTTTCTCGAAAAAACCATAGTTAATTGTTCCATCTGGATTTTCTGAACCAAAAAGTTCAAGTTCATACTTTTTTGGATCTAATAAAGCTCCATTAACTACTACAAAAGGTTTATTAAGTCTTAACGATTTTTTGTGAATTTGCCTTGCAACTAATTCTTTTCCGGAACCAGCAGGACCAGAAATAAAAACTCTACTCTCAGTATTACCCAATTTAACAATAAGGTTTCTTACTTTTTCTATAGATTGACTTTGTCCTATGATGTCAAATGAGCTAAAAAGTTTATTTTCTAGAACTTTCTTTTCTTTTTTAAGGTCTATATTTTCAACAGCTCTTTTTACAAAGTTTAACAATCTTTCGGCAGAAAACGGTTTTTGTAGAAATTCAAAAGCACCAAACTTTAAAGAATCAACAGCCATTTGAACATTTGCGTGCCCAGATATCATTATTACTGGTACATCATCATCAATTTTTTTAATATGGGTTAACAATTCAATTCCATCATTGTCACCTTTATCCATTTTTACGTCAATGACAGCCGCATCTGGTATTTTTTTATTAATTTCATTCAAAGCTTGGTCAAAATTTGCAGCTTCTCTAATATCAAAACCCTTATCTTTTAATATTTCTGAGATTAATATTCTGATATCTGAATCATCATCAACAACTAAAATTTCTTTAGTCATAAATTTATAGGAATTGTAACTTCTACTTTTGCTCCATCGTTTGTTGAATTAAAAACTATATTACCATTATGATCATTAATAACTTTTGTAACTATTGCAAGACCTAAGCCCGTTCCATTTTTTTTAGTTGTGTAATAAGGAGTTAGCATTTTCTTAACTTCAGTTTTTTGAAAACCAATTCCATTATCTAAAACTGTAACGTATATATAATCGCTATCTTGATTAATATCTATGTTAATTTTTCCTTTAAAATCAGGACTTTTATTTATTTTTTCACGAATTGACTCTATTGAATTTTTGATAAGGTTTATAAAAACTCTATTTAGTTGCTCTTCATCACCTTTAAAATTAATGAATGATTTATTTTTCGATAAAATAAACTTTATATCTTTTTCAGATAATTCGTGCAAATTTATAGATCTGGAAACAACTTGAACTATATCTATTTTTTTTAAAACAGGTTTTGGCATCCTCGCAAAATCTGAAAACTCATTAACTAACTGTTCTATATCTTTAATTTGTTTTGTAATGGTATCAAGATAATTAGAAAAATTTTTGTCATTTTTTTCTACTTTATCTAAGTACTTTTCTTTAATTCTATCTATTGATAATTGTATAGGCGTTAAAGGATTTTTTATCTCGTGCGCTAGTTTCCTCGCCACATTTTCCCAAGCTTCATGTCTTTCTGACAAAAGAAGTTTGTCTTGTTGTTTTCTCAATTTTTCAATCATTGAATTAAAGTTTTTATTTAATTTTTCAAACTCTTTATCAGTTTTAATTTCTGGCACTTTTGCATCGAGATCTCCAAAACTTATTTTTTCTGAGGCACCTATTAAATTAATTATTGGACGAGTTAACCTGGATGCAAAATTAATTGATATAATTACAGATAAAAATAAAAATAATGAAACAATTAAGATGTAGATTATAGCAAAAGTAATTTTTATACCTGTTTTACGATTTTCTACACCGTAATAAAAATTTACTGCTTGTTCAGTTTGTTTAAGATAACTAAATACTTTTGGATCCATAAATTTGACAATATAAAGATATGTATCAATAAAATTTGATAGTTTAACTAAAGCAGATGTTCTGTTAGCGATCGGATCTGTAATTCGTATAGGTTTGCCTTCAACTGATCTTGTAAACGCTTCTTCAGGAGGGGGAATAAAATTTAGAGAAGGATCTACTATATTTGACATGATTATATTGCCAGCACTGTCTAGCAAATGAATTTCGTCTAATCTTCTTAATAATCTTTGGGAAGCTAAAATTTTTTGAAAATTTTGTGGATTTTCATAGAATAGAACGAATTGATTGTTAACATCCATAAAAATTAATAATATGTCAGTCTCAATAGAATTTCGAGTTTCTTCAACGTAATTTTTTGCAACATCATAGGAATTATTTACTACAGATTTAATTTTGTTATCAAAATATTTTTGAAGACCTATATTAAATAAAAATAAAGAAAAAATTGCTATTAATATTGAGGGAAGTAAAGTAGTAGCCGTAAAAAAAGTAATATATTTTAAACTTGTTTCAGATCCTGGATTACCTTTTCTCCTTTTCTTTATTATTATAAATGTTTCTCTTATAATCAAAGAAAAGAACAGAACCAATAAAAGTAAATCAAAAATCAGTAATATTTGAAGATTTTTTTCATTTAAATCGATAAAACTTTTATTTATAAAAGTAAAAAAAGTAAGTATACCGAGTAATACGCAAACTAAGGTTGTTGCTATTACCCATTTTGTATTTTTAATGGTATGTATCATTAATTAAATAATAGTTAATATATATTTAATATAACTTAAATTTAAAAAAAATGAGCTTATTTCTTATAATTCTTGCTGGTGGGGAGGGAAAAAGACTTGAATCTAGAACACCAAAACCTTTTGTTAAAGTGAACAATAAGACTTTGTTAGAATATGCGCTTGAACCTTTTAAAAATTTTAAAGAAATCAAAAAGACAGTAGTAGTATATAACAAAAAACACAAAAAATATTTAAAAGTTATAAAAGATAAGAAAATCATTAAAATTTTAGGGGGCAAAACAAGATCGCAGTCGACTTTTAATGCACTTAAAAAAGTTAAAAAAATGAGATGTAGAAAAATATTAGTTCATGATGCTGCTAGACCTTTGCCATCAAAAGAAATTATTGAAAAAATAATAAAATACTTAAAAAAAAATGATGCAGTTGTGCCAATTATTGGAATTGAGGATGCAACAAAAGTTACAAAAAAAAATAATATTATAGGTAATCTAAATAGAAATAATATTAATTTAGCTCAAACACCCCAGGGGTTTAGTTTTGATAAACTTTATAAAAAACATTTAACACATGTTAATGACAGTTTTGATGATGACTCTGCTTTATTCGCTCTTGATGATGAAAAAATAATAACTGTTAAGGGTAATAAAAAAAATTTGAAAATTACTAATAAAGAAGATCTAGAATTATTTAAATCTTTAAAAAAAGGAAAAATTTATTATGGAATTGGATTCGATATACATAGACTGGTATCTAATAAAAAGCTTTATTTAGGAGGAATTAAAATTCCTTTTAAAAAAGGTTTAGAAGGTCATTCAGATGCTGATCCAGTTCTTCATGCTATTATTGATAGTTTACTTGGTGCTTGTAAATTAGGTGATATTGGAAATATGTTTCCTGACAAATTTAAAAAATATAAAAATATAAGATCAATAATTTTAATGAAGAAAGTTATTAAATTAATTCAATCTAAAAACTTTTCTATAAATAATATTGATGTAAATATAATTGCACAAAAACCAAAAATAAAAAAATATTCTAAAAATATGATAAATCTAATTAGTAAGATTTGTGAAATTAATCCTGATCAAATTAATATCAAAGGTAAATCAACTGAAAAACTTGGTTTGATTGGAAGAGAAAAAGCTATAGCATCTGAAGTTATATCATGTGTACAAAAAAATGATTGAAAAATTTAATTTACTTTTCCTTACCTTATTTAATATTGGTAAAATAAAATATGCACCAGGTACATTTGCTTCCATAGCAGCCTGCTTGATATTTCTAGTTTTAATTAATTTTTTTCAATTAATAATTCTATTTATTTTTACTTTATTAATTTTTCTTTACTCTTTTATAGCAATCAATACATCTTTTAATTCTTTTGATGATGATGATCCTCAGGAAATTGTTGTGGATGAATTGGTAGGACAAATGTTGCCATTACTTGCTTTTCCTGTTTATGAAACTTTATATGTGCTTCCTTTGGTATATTATTGTATGGCTTCATTTGTTTTTTTTAGAATTTTTGACATTTGGAAACCTTTCCCAATTAATTATGTAGATAATAATGTAAGTGGTGCGTTAGGAATTATGCTTGATGACATCTTTGCAGGTGCTCTTACAGTGATAACTATAACAATAATACTTTTTTTTATAGGTGGATAATTATATGAAATTGCTTAGTAAAAAAATTGTATCTCTTTTAAGAAAAAAAAAAATCAAAATTTCTTCCGCTGAATCTTGTACTGGGGGTTTATTTGCAAATACTATAACTTCTATTAGTGGAGCTTCTAAAGTATATACGTTTGGATTAGTAACTTATTCAAATCAATCTAAGATAAATCTACTAAAGATTCCAAAAAAAATATTAATAAAATATGGAGCTGTAAGTAAGCAAGTATGTTTTGCTATGGTAAAAAATCTAAGTAAAATCTCTAAAACAGATATTGCTGTTTCAATAACAGGTATTGCAGGACCTAAAGGTGGTTCAAAGAATAAGCCCGTAGGATTAGTTTATATCGGGATTAAAAAAGCCAACAAGATTATTGTAAATAAATATATTTTAAGAAATAAGAATCGTTCATATATTCAAAGAACTACCGTTAATAAATCCTTAAAACTAATTTTGAGTGTTTTGAAATAGATAGATAGCTCTTTTTTCAAAAGCTTGAGCAATTTTTTTTAAACCAATATCAAAAGATTTAATCATTAATAAATTTAAAATTTTATTTTTTAGCTCAAAATCAACATGAAAATCTACTTCACTTTTTTCTCCATTTTGTTTAAAAAACCATTTATTTTCAAGATGTTTTAGTGGACCATTTATATTGGTCACATGAATTGAATTTGCTAATTTATCATAAACAACAAAACTTTTGTACGTTTGATTAAAAAAACTTTTTCCAATTGTAAGATCAGCTATGATTTCTATCTTATCTCCTTTGTCATTATTTGTATAAATTTTACTATTTATACACCAAGGAACAAATTCAGGATATTTTTCAATATCAAGAACCATTTTGATTAAATTATCTTTAGAACAGGAAATTTCTTTTTTTATTGAAGCTGTTGGCATTGAGATTGTTTTTGTCTCAATTTTTTCATTTTATAAAAATCTTCATCGGCATGGTAAGAAGATCTGGTTAATGGTGAAGAGGCTACAATTAAGAAACCTTTTGATAAAGCTATATGTTTAAGCTCTTCGAATTCATCGGGGTGAACATATCTTTTTAATGGATAGTGTTTTACTGTAGGCTGAAGATATTGACCTATTGTTAAAAAATCTACATTCGCTGATAATAAATCATCCATCACTTGAATAATTTCGTCTCTGGTTTCTCCCAATCCCAACATAATTCCGGATTTTGTAAATATTGTTTTATTAATTTCTTTAACTGTTTTAAGTAAATTGACTGAAGCAAAATATCTAGATCCTGGTCTGATACTTCTATATAAGCTTGGAACTGTTTCTATATTATGGTTAAAAACATCAGGATTGGCTTCAACAACTAATTTAAAAGAATCTCCTTTTCTTAAAAAATCAGGAGTCAAAACCTCTATTGTAGTATTTTTATTAATTTTTCTTGTTTCGTTAATTACGTTTGAGAAATGTTTAGCTCCACCATCAATAAGATCATCTCTGTCAACTGAAGTTATAACTACATGTCTTAAATTTAATTCTTTTGTAGCTTTTGCTATTTTTATTGGTTCCAAAGGATCTAAATAACCTGGTTTACCTGTTTTAACATTACAAAATGAACAAGCTCTTGTACAAACATCACCCATTATCATAAAGGTAGCGTGTTTTTTACTCCAACATTCAGAAATATTTGGGCAGCTAGCTTCCTGACAAACTGTATGTAATTTTTTTTTATTAACAATTTCTTTAGTTTTAAAAAAGTTTTGAGTATTTAAAATTTTAGTTCTAATCCAAATTGGTTTTTTTTTAATAGGGTTTATAGGATTGTTAACTTTTTCTGGATGACGTATTTTCATTTTAATTATTGTTATAAATTGTTTCGTTAGATTTTCCTACCATAAATTTTTTTCTATAAAGAAATTCTAAATAATCTAAATCTAACTCTTCTGATAACAAACTATTTTTTTTTTCCACTGTATCTATTTTAGCTATTAATAAGCTTTTTTCATAATTAAGTTCTTGTATAATTTTTTTTTTATCATAATATGAAATTAGTCCTCTTTCGCCATCAAGTAGATTCAATAAAACGTAAAGGAATAACAAAATACTTATAAAAGTGTATTTTTTATTATTAAAAATTTGTAAAAATCCCATGATTTAAATTTTACTCATTTTTGCGCTATTTCCAAGTTCCTCTTCAATTTTTAATAAACGATTATATTTAGCCACTCTTTCTGACCTAGCTAATGAGCCAGTTTTTATCTGTGATGAATTTGTAGCAACAGCCAAATCAGCGATAAAAGTATCTTCGGAGTCACCTGATCTGTGCGATATAATTGTTTTAAAACCATTTTTATGGGCAAGATTTACAACATTTAAAGTTTCGGTAATTGTTCCAATTTGGTTAAGTTTAACTAGTATTGCATTTGCCGATTTTTCTTTAATACCTTTCTCTAATCTTTTTATATTAGTTGCAAATAAATCATCCCCAACAATCTGAATATTTGTGTTTTTTGCAAGTTTTGACCAAGAATCCCAGTCATCTTCAGCGAAAGGATCTTCGATAGACTTAATTGGATATTCTTTAATTAGTTTCGAGTAATAATCTATTGTTTTTTGTTTATCTAATTCATTTGCAGCTACATCTAAACAAATCGATACGTCCTCTCCTGCTTTAAAACCTGATTTTTCAATTGCTTTTATTATTAATTTAATGGCTTCCTCGTTATTTTTTAGATCGGGTGAAAATCCTCCCTCATCACCAACATTATTGGTATCAAGCATTGATTTTAAGTTTTGAATTACTAAAAAGCTTATTCTCATAGCCTCAGAAAATGATTTTGCCTTATCAGGTCTTATCATAAACTCTTGAATATCCAGATTGTTTTTCGCATGAACACCTCCATTTATAATATTCAGAAGAGGTATCGGTAATTGAAAATTTTTTGAATTTCCTAAATAATTAAATAAAGAAATATTTTTTTCAATTGCTGCTAATTTGCAAGCAGCTATAGATACAGATAAAATTGCATTAGCACCTAGTTTTTTCTTTTGTTCGGTGCCATCTAATTCGATTAAAGTTTTATCAATTTTGGTTTGATCGTTAATATCAATACCTTTTAATGATTTTGCTATTGGACCATTTACATTTTCAACTGCTTTAAAAACACTTTTACCGAGATAATTTTTATTTTCTTTATCTCTTAACTCGAATGCTTCGTAGGTCCCCGTTGATGCTCCAGAAGGAACTATTGCTGAAGCATAATGACCATCATCTGAAAAAATTTCAGATTCTACTGTTGGATTTCCTCTACTATCAAAAACTTGTCTGCTTTTGATTTTTTTAATTTTTGCCATTCTTTATCAATTTATCTATTTCAACTAATTGTTTTAGTAAATTTGGCATTTTTGATAATGGAACCATGTTTGGTCCATCAGATGGTGCATTATCTGGATCTGGATGTGTTTCCATAAAAACTGCTGCAACTCCTACAGCAACAGCTGCTCTGGCAAGATGTTCTACAAATTCTCTTTGTCCTCCACTTTTATCTCCCATTCCACCAGGTTGCTGAACAGAATGAGTTGCATCAAAAACCACTGGGTATCCATTTTTGGCCATAATAGGTAATGATCTCATATCAGATACTAGTGTGTTGTAACCAAAACTTGCTCCTCTTTCTGTAACTAAAATATTTTTATTTCCTGAATCTTCTATTTTTTTTGTGACATTCACCATATCCCAAGGAGCTAAAAATTGACCTTTTTTTACATTTATAATTTTACCGGTCTTTGCGGCAGCTATAAGTAAATCAGTTTGTCTACACAAAAAAGCTGGTATTTGCAAAACATCTACGTGTTTAGATACAATTTCACATTGTTCTATCGTATGTATGTCTGTCAAAACAGGTATACCAATATCTTTTCTTATTTTATCAAATACCGGAAGAGATTTATCCAAACCAGCGCCTCTTTTTCCTTTAAGGCTGGTTCTATTAGCTTTATCGAAAGATGTTTTGTAAATTAATCCTATTCCAAGATTTTGTGTAATATTTTTTAACTTACTAGCAACATCTAAAGCATGTTTCTCATTTTCTAGCTGACATGGTCCTGCTATCAAAGTAAAGGGTTTAGAGTTTGAAATGTTTAGTTTTCCGCACTTAACTAGTTTACTTTCCATTAATATTGCCTCTTATTTTTTTCAACAGCTTTAACAAAAGAAGAAAACAAAGGATGTGGTGTAAAAGGTCTTGATTTAAATTCTGGATGGAATTGTACACCTACAAACCAAGGATGATTTTTTAATTCTATTATTTCCGGTAACATTCCATCAGGTGATAAAGCAGAAAAAATAAGTCCTTTTTTTTCAAAATCACCTTTATATTCAATATTAACCTCATATCGATGTCTGTGTCTCTCTTTGATTTTTTTAGCTGAATATATTTTTGATATAAGAGAATTATTTTTTAAAACTGCATCATATAAACCTAATCTCATTGTTCCTCCTAAATTTTTTTCACTACCTTTAATTCTTTTTTTTCCCTTCTTCCATTCTTCTAATAATCCAACGACTGGTGTACAGTTATTGCCAAACTCGCTTGTAGATGCATTTTTTATATTTAACAAATTCCTAGCTGCTTCAATTATGGCCATTTGCATACCAAAACATATGCCAAAAAAAGGTATATTATTTAATCTTGCGTATTTTATGGCAGCAATTTTACCTTCGCTGCCCCTTTTTCCAAAACCACCAGGAATTAACACTCCAGAAACCTCTTTTAATATATTTTTTATATTTTCTACTTTTAAAGTTTCTGAGTCTATCCTTGTAAGATTAACTTTAAGATCATTTGATATACCTCCGTGTATTAAGGCTTCATCTAAAGATTTATAAGCATCTTTAAGATTAACATATTTTCCAATAATACCTATATTTACATCACGTCTTGATCCTAAAACTTTAGATGTAATATTTTTCCATTTTGAAAGATTTGGGGAATTTTTACCTTTAATTTTAAAATGAGATAACACTCTATAATCAAGTTTTTCTTTGTGAAAACTTATAGGAGCTTCGTATATTGTTTTAACATCAACAGTTTCAATAACATTATTTATATCAACATTACAAAATAAAGATATTTTTTTTCTTTCTGGTGTTGGAATTTTTTTTTCTGATCTACATATAATAATATCTGGTTGAATACCTAAACTTCTTAATTCTTTCACTGAATGCTGAGTTGGTTTTGTTTTAAGTTCGCCTGAAGCTTTCATGTAAGGTACTAAAGTTAAATGAATGAATAGACTATTTTTTTTATCAATATCATTAGAAAATTGTCTTATTGCTTCGAGAAAAGGTAAGCTTTCTATGTCACCAACTGTTCCTCCTATTTCACATATTACAAAATCTTCATTTTTAATATCATGGGATATAAACTTTTTTATACGGTCAGTAACGTGAGGAACTACTTGAACTGTTCCACCTAAAAAATCTCCTTTTCTTTCTTTTTTAATTATATCACTGTAAATACCGCCGGTTGTAATATTATCTGACTGAGTAGCAGAAATTCCGGTGAACCTTTCGTAGTGACCAATATCTAAATCAGTTTCAGCTCCATCATCAGTAACAAAAACTTCTCCATGTTGAAAAGGATTCATTGTGCCTGGATCAACATTTAAATAAGGATCTAATTTACGTATCCTAACTTTAAAACCTCTCAATTGTAGCAGTGCGGCTAGAGAAGCCGAAGAAACCCCTTTTCCTACCGATGAAACCACGCCGCCAGTGACAAAAACATATCGCGCCATGGAAGAACAGTATAATAGATTTGAAAAAAAAATTAAAGTTAAATAATTAATCTGATTTTGGAATTTGAGGTTCTGAAGTGTCCTGTTTTTCATCAACTTTGTCTAAAACTGACGAAGTAGGTATTTTTTCATTGGACAAAACAGTTAATACAATGCTTGTAACTATAAATATTGTGGCTAATACAGCTGTCGTTTTAGTAAAAAAATTACCTGCCGTTCTTGAGGATATAAAGCTATCTTGAGAAACTCCTAGACCTAAAGCTCCTCCTTCAGATTTTTGAATTAGTATAACTATTACTAAAAGCAAAGCAGAAAATATATTAATGGCTAAAACAATGTTTTCCATGTGCTTTATTTATAGTAATTTTTTATTATATCAATAAATTTTTTTGACGATTGTGAAGCACCGCCAATTAAAAAGCCACTTATTTCAGAAATCGATGAAAAAAGTTTAACATTTTTACCATTTACTGAGCCCCCATATAGTAAAACTGGAGAGGTCTTTCTTTTGTTTCTTTTCATTAATTCCTTTGAAATAAATTTAAATATTTTTTTTAAATCTTCGGGTTTAGGAATCTTGCCTGTACCTATAGACCAAATAGGTTCGTATGCAAAAAAAATTTTATTTGGTTCAAATTTTCTTTCAATTGAATCGCCGATTTGTTTTTTTAAAATAGAAAATGTTTTACCTTTTTTCTTTTGTGTAAGAGTTTCTCCAATACAAAAAATTATAATTAATTTTTCTTTTAAAGCAGAGTTTATTTTTTTTTTAATAATTTTATTTGTATCACCTTGTAGTCTATTCTCAGAATGACCAATAATTACATATTTGGCGCCGGCTTGTTTAAGCATCAAAGGACTAATTGAACCAGTATAAGAACCGTAAGATTGATGGTAATGACAATTTTGCGCTCCTATAGAAATATATTTTGAACTAATTTTTTTTTTAAAAAAATAAATCAGAGTACTAGGGACACACAAAACAATTTTGGTATTTTTATAAATACCTTTAAATCTACTTCTAAATTGATGTATCTGCTTAGGTATTTTCAAAGAACTGTGATTACCAAACATTTTCCAGTTTCCAATAAAATACTTTAATTTATTTGTCATGATTTAAAATTTAATCTATAGAGTATGTAATTATATAATTATAAAATACAATAGTTTTAAACAAAATGTTAGGTGCAATTAGAAAATTTTCATCGTCAATTTTTGCTAAAATATTTTTATTTTTAGTAGCTATTCCCTTTATTTTTTGGGGGATGGGTGATTTATTTAGAAGTGGCAACCAAAATACTATAGTCAAAATAGGTAATGAAAAAGTTTCCTCACAAGAGTTTATTAATTATATAAATAAATATGCTCCTATGGAGCAAAAAATTAATGACTCTATTATTGATAAACTTTTAAATAATTTTATTGGCGAAAAACTAATACAGGCTGAAACAAAAGAATTAAATATTAAAGTTACTGACAACTCTTTAGGACAACTTGTTAAAAATCAAAAAATTTTTGAAAAAAATAATGAATTTTCAAGAGTTGAGTACGAAAAGTTTTTATTAGAAAATAGTTTAACAGCTGTTATGTTTGAATCTGAAATACAACAACAAGAGAGAAAAAAACAACTTTTGAATTATATTGGTGGAGGAATAGTTCCTTCACATTTTACCATCAATACAAATTTTAATAAAATTAATCAAAAAAGAATTGTTCGAACTATTAATCTTAATAATTATTTTGATAAAAAATTTACTTTTAGTGATGATGAAATTAAATCTTATTATGAAAAAAACAAAAATAATTATGTAGAAAATTTTAAATCATTAAAATATTTAGAATTAAGTCCTAAAGCATTAACGGGCAATGATGAAATAAGTGATTTATTTTTTAAAAAACTAGATGAAATTGATGATATTATTGTTGAGGGAAAAAATTTAGATTTTATTATTGAATCTTACAATTTAAATAATCCTATTATTCAAAAAATTAATCGGGAAGGTTTTTTAGAAAATTCAACAGAAAAAAGTAATATTCCTGATGAATTAGTAAATAAATTTTTTAAGATTAACGAAAGTGAACCTACAATTCTTACAGAATATAAAGATAAGTATTATGCTGTTGAACTTATAAGCATCGAAAATATTCAAAAAAAACTCGACAATTTAATCAGAAAAAAAATAATATCTAATTTAAAAAGAGCAGAAAAAAGGAAGTTTATCTCTGAAATAATAACAAAAATTAATGCTGATAATTTTAGAAAATCTAATTTTTATAATTTTTCTTCCGATGAAAAAATTGCCGTTAACAAAATAACAATTGTTAATCAAAATGATGACAAAAATTTTGAAAAAAGTCTTATAAATCAAATTTATAAATATCCTGAAGATAAAGTGATTATTGCAACTGATATGAATTTTACTCAAACTTTTTTAGTTTATATTGAAAAAATTGAAAATGTATCAATAAATAAAGGATCTTCTGATTATAAAGAATATTCAAGTTTATCGAAAATTAATATGATAAATAATTTATATGAAACTTACGATCGTTATCTTGAAAAAAAATACGATATAAATATTAATAGTCAAGCTTTAGATAGCATAAAAAATTATTTTAAATGAAAATAAACGTAGCTCTTAAAGAGTTTAAAAAAAAACACAAAAATAATAAAAATCAAATTATTTACCACGAAACTAATTGCAATAATAATGGCGTTATAGAAAATATAATTAATAATTTCCTTTCAAAAAAGAATAGTTTTATTTTTGAGTCTGTTGAAAAAAGAAGAATAAGGGGAAGATATACAATAATAGGATCCGATCCTGACAAAATTTGGGAATTTAACAAAAATAAAATTTATATGATAAATAAAGATAAAAAAAAGGAAATTAAAGCTGTACCTTATATTTTTTTAAAAAAACTTATTGAGAACTTTAATTTCCCCATTCCTAAAAAACTTCCACCTTTAGCGTCGCTATTGGTTGGTTATTTTTCATATGATATTATTAGATATATAGAAAAAATTCCTGATAAATGTTTAGACGATCTTAAAATTCCAGATGTAAGATTAATCAGGCCCAAAACACTAATTATTCATGATAATTTACATAAAAAAATATTTTATATTGTTAATTGTTTTGCTGATGAAAAAATTAAAAACTATTCAAATTATTATTATAAACAAATACAACATTTGGGATTTTTAAAAAATTTAATTTTTGATTATAAAAACAAAAAAAATTTTAAAAATAAAAGTACTAAAAAAATTAAAATTAAATCAAATATTTCAAAAAAACTATTTAAAAAGAATGTTTTAAAGGCCAAAAACTACATAGAAAAGGGAGATATTTTTCAAGTTGTTTTAAGTCAAAGGTTTGAAGCAAAATTAACGAAAAACCCTGTAGAAATTTATAAAAAATTAAGAAAAACGAACCCATCTCCATTTATGTTCTTTTTTAATTTTAATGACTTTCAAATAATAGGTAGTAGCCCAGAAATATTGGTTAGATTAAGAAAAAATAAAATAACTATACGACCAATTGCTGGAACCAGACCTAGAGGCAAAAATAATGAAAAAGATAATTTTTATAAAAATCAACTTTTAAATGATAAAAAAGAGTTATCTGAACATTTAATGCTTTTAGATTTAGGTAGGAATGATGTTGGAAAAGTTTCTGAAATAAATTCAGTTAAGGTTACTGAAAAATTTAAAATAGAAAAATACTCTCATGTCATGCACATTGTTTCAAATGTGGAGGGAGATTTTAACAAAAAACATCATTTGTTAGATACAATGTTAGCTGGTTTTCCTGCAGGTACTGTTACTGGGGCCCCAAAGATAAGAGCGATGGAAATTATTGATGAGCTTGAAAAATCAAAAAGGAAAATGTATGCCGGAGCAATAGGATATTTTTCAGCAAATAAAAATTTTGATACGTGTATTGCTTTAAGAACAGCTTTAATTAAAAATAATAAATTTTATATACAATCAGGAGCTGGAATTGTTGCAGATAGTGTTCCTGAAAAGGAGTATTTAGAAACAGTGAGCAAGGCTAAAGCTTTAATAAATTCTTTAAATTAAAAATGAAAATATTACTGATAGATAATTACGATAGTTTTACATATAACCTCTACCATTACCTTTCTAATCTTAAATGCAAAGTAGATGTTTATAGAAACGATAAAATTACTCCGAAAGAGATTATAAAAAGAAATTACAAAAAAATTGTTATATCTCCGGGACCAGGAAATCCAGACCAAGCTGGGAATTGTTTAAAAATTGTTAAAAATGTTTCAAAAGAAATACCTATTCTTGGTGTCTGTTTAGGTCATCAGATCATAGGACAAGCATTTGGAGCCAAGATAATAAAAGCAAAAAAAATTATGCATGGGAAAACCAGTAAAATTTCGCATAATAAAAATGGAATTTTTAAAGGTATTGGTAATAATCTAGTTGGAACTAGATATCACAGTCTTGTTATAGATAGAAAAACTTTAAATAAAGATTTTGTAATTACTGCAGAGACAAAGGATCGTGTAATAATGGGAATTATGCATAAACAATACAATTTACATGGAGTTCAATTTCACCCGGAAAGCATAAGTACTACTGAAGGTATGAAATTAATAAAAAACTTTTTAAAATATAAATAAAATGGACAAAATTCTTAAAAAACTAAAAAAAAAACAACATTTAACTTTTGAAGAAAGTAAGTCTGCTTTTGAAAATATTATGTCAGGTAAAGTTGAAGAGAAACAAATTCATGATTTTTTAACTTTTTCTTCTTCTAAAGGGGAAACTTCAGATGAAATAGCAGGAGGAGTTTATGTTTTAAGAGATAAAGCAAAACAAGTAAATGTATCTGATAATACAATAGACACATGTGGTACTGGGGGAGATGGAAAAAGTACTCTAAATATCTCAACGGCTGCAGCATTATTATTGTCTAGTTTTGGAATAAAGGTAGCTAAACATGGAAATAAATCTGTTTCTTCAAAATGTGGTTCGGCTGATGTTTTGGAAAAACTGAATATCAATATTAATCTTGAGCCAAAAGAAGTGGAGACAAGTATAAATAGTAATAATTTTGGATTTATGTTTGCCCCAGGATATCATTCAGCTATGAAATATGTTGGGCCGGTTAGAAAAAAAATTGGAAAAAGAACAATATTTAATTTAATTGGACCTTTAAGTAGTCCTGCTAAAGTTAAAAGGCAAGTTGTTGGTGTTTTTGACAAAAAGTTACTTAAAATTTTTGCAGAAGCTCTTAAAAATTTAAACTTAACGAAGGCTTTAATCGTTAATAGCCACGACGGACTTGATGAAATTTCTCCATATGCAAAAACGGATATTGTCGAATTAAATGATGGAAAAATTAAAGAGTTTATTTTAAATCCCAAGGATTTAGGTATTAAAGCCAATAGTTTTGAGAATATTGTTGGAAAAGATCCAGAATATAATGCAGAAAAAATAAAAGAAATATTTAATGGTAAAGACAATGATTTTTCTGTGGCTGTTTGTCTTAATGCTGCTGCTGGTCTGCTTGTAGCTGAAAATTCAAATTCTTTTAAAGAAGGATATGAAAAATTAAGAAACCATATACTTTCTGGAAAAGTTATTAATCATATAAGCAGAATTATAAAATGAATTCTTTAAAAAAAATTACTACTCAAAAATTATCTAGGCTTAATAGTCTAAAAATTTCTTATCCTGTTGAGATCTTAAAAGAGAAAATTAGTTCGTATAAAAATTTTATTAATTTCAAAGAAAAATTAATAAAAGAAAAAAATAAAATATCAGTTATAGCTGAAATAAAAAAAGCAAGCCCATCTGCTGGAATAATTGTTGAAAATTATAACCCTGTAGAAATTGCAAAGACCTATTTTGACGCTGGTGCTTCATGCTTATCTATTTTGACGGAAGAAGATTTCTTTAAAGGAAAATTAGAACATATTAATGAGGTTAAAACAAAAGTTAAACTTCCTGTTTTAATGAAGGATTTTTTTATCGATACTTATCAAATATATTTAGCTAAATCTATTGGGGCAGATGCAATTTTAATAATTCTATCAGCAATAAACGAAGGCTTAGCTGATCAAATCTATCAATTAGCTAATGAATTAAATTTAACTACAATAGTTGAAATTCATACAGAAGATGAAGCAAAAAAAGCATTGAAATATAAAGAAGCTATCGTAGGAATAAACAATAGAGATTTAACAACTTTAAAAACTGATATAAATACTACTTATAAGCTTTATGAAATTTTAAGTTCTCATCGACAACCACTGCTTTGTGAAAGTGGAATTAAATCAGAAAATGAAGTTAAAGAAATAGTTTTAAAAACTAAAATAAACAACTTTCTTATTGGTGAATCACTTCTGAAGGATCAAAACAAAAAACAGTCTCTACTGAGAAAAATCACTCAAATAACGGCCTAATTTAAGGTTAATTTAGCGTTGATATTGAAGTAGAACTTTTATAGAACGATAAATGTACGATATTTGTTCTATGCTTA
>CEUZ01079526.1_pt1 | contig 32196 bp, 28 predicted proteins | sample 361511 | NCBI WGS metagenome assembly CEUZ01 (sample SAMEA2622822, study PRJEB7988) | marine metagenome | biome: marine biome (ENVO:00000447); feature: surface water layer (ENVO:00002042); material: "saline water (ENVO:00002010), including plankton (ENVO:xxxxxxxx)" | depth 5 m | reverse complement strand
CTGGACCAGAACCAGCTGTGTTGCCAATTACACCACCCCCGAAAGTGGCCTATAAGGCAATTTAAGCGTAACGCCTTGTTGTTTATGCGAGTTCTATATCGACAAAAAGTTAAAGGCTTTTCCTAGTATCGGAAATCCGTTTTAAAACCTCCTCTCGAGTCATACAACAAGCCATTGTTTCAAAAAGAGGTGGACCCACCGTTCTACCAGTAACAGCCACTCTCAAAGGTGCTTGGGCTTTCCCAAGCTTTAAATCAACTTTTTCTCCTGCTTTGGTAACTAAATGCTTTAAAACGTCTGTTTCCCACGCGCAATCTTCAAAAGAGCCAGCTACATACCCAAGAAGTGTGTCCACTGTTTGTGGATCTTTCATTGTCTTTTTCCAAGAATTTTCATCGATTTCAGGAGTATCTAAGAACAGAAAATCAACAAACCTTGGAGTATCACTTAATGTTCTTAATTTTTCCTGTATGAGATCTGCCATTATAGAAAATTTCTCAGGGTCAAAGTTTTCTTTAGGCCATGAAGTTTCCCCTCCTATCCATGGCTCTACTCGCTCCATAAAATCTTCTTTTGAGAGATTTCTGAGATACGAGGAATTAATGTGTTCAAATTTTTGGATATCAAAAAATGCTGCAGCCTTATTTACATCTTCGATGCTGAAAATTTCAACGATTTCCGCCAATGAACGTATTTCAACTCCATCAGGTGGACCCCAGCCAAGTAGAGCAAGGTAATTGACCATTGCTTCTGGCAGGAATCCCTTTTCTCTGTAGTCACCTACGGCTACATCATCTCGCCGTTTAGAAAGTTTTTTCCTTTGTTCATTTACTAACAGAGGCAAGTGGGCGTAAATCGGGTGTTGAGCTCCCATAGCATCTAGAAGGAGAAGTACTTTGGGTACGCCTGAAAGTAGATCCTCTCCACGGATAGCATGTGTGATTCCCATATCCGCATCGTCTACAGCGTTAGCTAAAAGAAACATGGGACTTCCATTAGACCGCCATATAACAAAATCTTCTAAATCATCCGTATTGAAAACAACTTCACCACGGACCAAGTCATTAAAGGAAATGGTTTTGTTTTGAGGCATACGGAATCTGACAGCCAGACCTTCGGTTAGGCCAGTTCCCTCGACTTCGCGATTCTCGTCATCACAAAGATATGCAAAACCATTTTCCAAAAAGGTCTGTACGACCTCTCGATGTCTTTCTAGTTTCTCTGATTGGTATATGGGGCCTTCATCCCAGTCGAGACCCAGCCAGTCAAGTTCCTCCAGTAACTGTTCAGTCAGTTCCGGACGGTTACGCTCCTGATCTGTGTCTTCGATACGAAGGATGTAACTTCCTCCTGTAGCTCGAGCGTACAACCAGTTGAACAAAGCAGTCCGAGCGCTTCCTACATGCAAAAACCCTGTCGGGGAAGGCGCGAAACGGACTCGTGGTTTCATCATCAGAACGCTAACGGAAATAGAAGACAGAAAGTCTGATACTCGCAGAGAATCATTGCGTTATGAGAATTCATTTTTCAAGTCATTGTTGTGCTGTCCAATTATTGGGGCGGCAATTTCGATTTCTCTGGCGTATGGTTCTACGGCTTTGTTTCCTTTCACTTCTGTCGGTATCTCACCTGACCCCAGCATCCATTTTGCGACTCCGGAAAGTGATACATCTAACATCCATCCTTTTTTTGACCTCAATGCAGAAAGACCAAGAGTCGCAGCTAGTAAACCGGCTGATGGGTCTGCTACTGCATCTGCTACAAACCCGAGAGGCTCCCGTAAAAATAAACCGCCCGAAACAGCAGCGTCATCACCAAAAGCTACGCCCCCAGATCGAAATCCTGTTCTGCCGTATCCTGTTATAGAAATCCAAACAGTTCCATTTTCAACCTCTTTTTCTGCGTTAATGCCAAACTGTTTTAAAGCTCTGGGTCTGCTGCCTTCAATAACCACATCGGCTTCTTTTACAATTTTCATTAACAATTTCAAGGAACTGTCGTCATTAACATCCAGTGCTAATGATTCTTTGCCACCGTTAAGCAGGTCAAAAAACCCTGCAGGTCCTCTTCTAGCCCCATCAGGTCTTGACAAACTTTCTACTTTTATTACACGACATCCATTCCTTCGCAACAGATCTCCACATAGTGGACTTGCCCATAGAGAACCGAATTCAAGGACTAATGACACATCCGAATGTCTCTTGGATGGACCTCCTTCGGTCAGCACTGCGGGCTTTGCATTTCCCTCTGTATCGGGAACACCCAGTGGGATACCCAGGAGATCGGCCTGTTCCATTAACTCTTGACTTTGAGATTTAGCTATAACTGAAAGAACTGCTTTAAGGTCATACGGATCGATTCTTCTTTGAAGCCATGCAGGTATTAATTCTAGATCATCGGGTCTGGCGAAATTTATACAAATAGGTTTATCGACCGCTTCAACAAGTCTTGCATAACCTCCAACTGACCTATCACCCTGTCTTGTGAATCCGGTTATAGCGGCTCTCTCGCCGAGTAAAGCGATTCCATCAATTGGAAATCCGGTTATTCCTGATATTGCCTCTGATAGTTGATCCATACTTAAAGCAACCCCAACAGGAACTTGCCTTGCTTCTCCTGAAGGTTCACCCGTAATAGACATAGCCCCTGAAGATGCCCATCTTGAAGCAGCATCTGAGACATCTCGACTTTTCTCTTCACAAAGTTGAAGAAGAAGTGCCTTGGGGTCATTAAATCCTTGATCCATGAATCTTAGAATCGTACTGCAATCTCAATTATCTTGCCGCAGAGTGGTGCTTAACCCTAGTTTCATCAATTATCTTGATGTTAAGAGTATTTTAATAAATGAGGAGGAATTCCTATGGCGCTACTCAAGGCTGGAGGAAGATGGTCTAGCAGTGTCTGTGATACTGAAGTGATCGTTGTAAAAGGACCTGAAAATGACGTCTCTCTTACGTGCGGAGGCGTGGAAATGGTCGAGGCAGGTGGTGATCCTGTTTCTGGTGAATTAGATGACAGCGGGGATGGCACCCAATTGGGCAAAAGATACGTAGACGAAGAGGACACTATTGAAGTTCTTTGCACGAAACCAGGCTCAGGCTCTTTAGGCGTAGATGGAAAGATGCTTGAGTTGAAAGATGCCAAACCTCTACCAGCTTCTGACTGACCTACGGATAGGTTAAATCGTGAACTTGATGATGCTTCTTGAAATGGCCGCTGGAGGTTTTGGCGACCGAGTAGCCGTCGGCTCATTAGATGATGGGTTAACCGTTAAGCAGATTTTTGACCACTCGGGAAAAGCCGCTAAACGTTTTCGAGATGCAAATGTTGAAAATGTGGCAATGATCGACATCACATCACCTGCATTACCAATATGCCTTTTTGGTGCCTCCTGGGCTGGTCTTCCTTTCGTTCCATTAAATTACCGTTTGGCTAATCAAGAACTAGATGTATTACTCGAAAGGATCTCACCTTCTATTGCTTTAATGCAACCGGAAACACAAGAAAGAATCTCCGACGGTTCAAACATCAAAACAGTTAATCGCGATGACCTACTTGCCTCAACTGATAGTGAAGAAATGCCAACTGATTGGAGTATGGATGGTGAAGATACAGCAATTTTACTCTTCACTAGTGGCACTACTGGAGAGCCCAAAGCGGCTGTTCTACGTCAACGTCATCTAGTTTCATACATTCTTGGGTCAGTTGAGTTTATGAGCGCAAGCGAAGAGGAAGCCGCTCTAATAAGTGTCCCTCCCTATCACATAGCCGGTATAGCAGCTACCCTCTCCAATCTTTACGCAGGTCGACGAGTGGTTCAATTACCCGAATTTGATGCCAAAAAATGGATTGAACTAGTGCGTTCCGAGTCGATTACCAGCGCAATGGTAGTGCCCACGATGCTTTCGCGTATTGTGGACCATCTACTCTCCGAAGGTACCGATTCCGAGGGACTTCCAACTCTGCGGGCTATTTCTTACGGTGGTGGAAAAATGCCTCAGCCGACGATTGAAGCTGCTTTAGAACTTTTACCTGATACGAATTTTGTTAACGCTTATGGCTTAACTGAAACAAGTTCAACCGTTGCTCTACTTGGACCAGATGAACATAGAGAAGCTTTTGCCAGCTCTGATGAAGAAGTTCGCAAAAGGATTAGTTCAGTTGGAAAACCTTTGCCTTCAATTGAAGTCTCAATCAGAGATGAAAACGGAAGCGAACTTCCACAAGGTGAACCAGGTGAAATATGGGTGAGAGGCGAACAGGTTTCGGGAGAATATAAAGGAGTGGAACTAACTCTCACAGAAGACGGATGGTTTCCAACTAATGATGGAGGGTGGCTTGATGGTGAAGGTTATCTTTTTGTAACTGGAAGAATTGATGACGTAATTGTTAAAGGCGGGCAAAACATTTCACCGGGTGAAATAGAAGAAATACTTCTAAGGCATCCTTCAGTATCAGATGCTGCTGCTATAGGTGTTCCAGATCAACAATGGGGTGAGAAGATTGTTGCAGCTGTCGTAATCCACACTGATTTAGAAGTCGATCAAGAAGAATTAAAGACTTCTGTGAAAAATGTTCTACGTTCCAATAGAACGCCCGATGAAGTTGTCTTCTTGGATGAGCTTCCTTACAACGAAACAGGAAAACTTCTAAGAAGAGTTTTAAAAGAAGACCTAATCAAAATGGGCGATGGTTCAACTGTCTGAACGGGGCGGAAAAAGTCCTTGAGAGAATCTTTGGTTATTTGGAAATCAGACGACATTTCAGAAGTCTTGAGTAAACGAACTGCTGATTTCAGATTTGATTGGCGGAATGAATTACCTGTATTGGTAATTGATGAGCCTCAAAAACTGTCAGAAGAGTGTGCAAAGTCGCTGCGAAGCTTGGCAGTCGTTCTAATTGGCGTTTCAGTAGAGAACGATGTTTCATCTCCCGTAGACATAGTTGCTACTTCAGAAGAAGACCTCGAGAACTTTCTAGATTTCATCTCTCTAAATCCTGTTGCCTCTGTAACTTGTTGTCAGGTTTTAAGAAATAATGAAAATGTTTCGACCGAACTTGGACTTTTTCTCGAATCAGTCGCATATGGAACTTTGCAAGATGGTGATGAGTTTAAACACTGGTTAGACGGTAGAGGTCGCAGAGTCAGACCCGAAGAAAAAGAGCCACCTGTTCTAATAAATGCTAAGAATGAGACAGTAGAACTCCAGTTAAACCGACCTAGGCTTAAAAATGCTTTTTCAGCTGCTATGCGTGATTCATTAGTGGAAGCCCTTAGAGGATTGGCAACTGATGGTGATTGTCGATCGATTCTAATTACTGGAAATGGGTCGACTTTTTGCATTGGAGGTGACCCAGCCGAATTTGGGAGTGTTGATAATTCAGCTACTGGTCACATGATCAGATCAGTAGCTAATGCAGCACCATGGTTAGACCTACTTTCCGAGAGAATCACGGTACGAATAAATGGAGCCGCGGTAGGAGCAGGAATTGAGCTAGCTGCTTTTGCAGGTCGAATTGAAGCTACTCAAGAAGCATGGTTCTCCTTGCCGGAAGTAAAGATGGGTTTAATTCCTGGGGCTGGAGGGACAGTAAGTATTAGTAGAAGAATTGGGAGACAACTCACAGCCCGGATGTGTTTGTCTGGTGAACGTGTTGACGCTGGAACTGCTCTTGAGTGGGGCTTGGTCGATGAGCTTGTCGACTGTCCCTAATTAGACTCTTTCGAGAATTGTGACATTTGCCTGACCCCCGCCTTCGCACATCGTCTGCAAACCCCAACGACCCCCGCTTCTTTCAAGTTCGTTTAACAGAGTTGTCATCAGTTTTGCTCCTGAACAACCCAGCGGGTGACCGAGAGAAATAGCGCCCCCATTCACATTCACTTTTTCATGAGGTACTTGCAGTTCCTTCATCCATGCAAGAGGAACTGGGGCAAACGCTTCATTGCATTCAAAGAGATCGAATTCATCGATTGACATCCCCGTTTTTTTCAATGCGTAGGAGGTTGCAGGTATTGGTCCTGTGAGCATAAACACCGGATCATCCCCGCGGACACTGACATGGTGAATTCTGGCTCGTGGAGTTAGGTTAAACCTTTTCAAAGCTTCTTCCGAGGCGATCAGTAACGCAGATGCTCCGTCACTGATCTGGCTTGCGAGAGCTGCGGTGAGTCTTCCGCCTTCTACAAGTGGATTTAAAGCACTCATCCTTTCCATAGAGATGTCGCGTCTAGGACCTTCATCCATTTCTATTTGAGCTATTGGCACTATTTCATTTTCAAAGCGCCCTTCGTCTATGGCAACTAAAGCTCGTTGGTGGCTTTCGAATGCAAATTGTTCCATCGTCTCTCTAGAAATATCCCATTTCTCAGCAATCATCTCTGCTCCTCTAAATTGTGATATCTCTTGTGTTCCATAACGTTGCACCCAACCCCGGGAACCTGAAAAGGGATCATCATGACCTAGTGGGGCTGCTACTTCGAGGGCCATTCCGATCGGTACCATGCTCATATTCTGGACGCCACCTGCTACAACTAAGTCCTGAACTCCCGCCCAAACTCCCATTGCGGCAAAACTAACAGCTTGCTGTCCCGAACCACACTGCCTATCAATAGTTGTTCCTGGCACAGACTCTGGGAGCCCTGCGGCCAACCATGAAGTTCTTGCTATATCACCTGCTTGCGGACCCAAAGTGTCAACACAACCGAAAATAACATCTTCAACTAGAGAAGGGTCTACAGTGTTTCGCTCTAAAAGTGAACTTATGACATGTGCTCCCATATCAGCTGGGTGGACTTCTGATAGTCCACCACCTTTTCTACCTGTTGGGGTTCTAACCGCATCAACTATGTAAGCGTGATTCATTGTCTCTCCTAACTCCAACTTCAGAATATCTTCCAAGGAGCGTCAAACAGAACTCTTCGGCTCTCGGGGTAAACCTAATACTCTTTCACCAATAATATTTCTCTGAATCTGATTAGACCCAGCATAAATAGTGTGCGCTCGACTATACAGAAATGTTCTTTGTAAAGAGTCCAATAAGTAGCCGCTTCTAGGAGTGTCTTCTAAAGGAGGAGTCGGATCCACTCCTATCATCCCTGAAGCGCCTCGAATCTTTATCCCCAGTTCACCTAATCGACGATGCCAAGATGCCCAATAAAGCTTTCCAATTGACATTTCAGGTCCAGGTACTCCTCCTCTACCCAATGAGGAAAGCATGCGCATTTGGTTGTACCGCATGATCTGTAATTCAGAGAAGGTTTTTGAAAGTTCTTGTCTGATGACAGGTTCGTCTATTGCTCCAGTTTGTTTAGCCAACTCGATCAATGCATCTAGTTCTTGGCTAAATGAGGTTTGTTGACCTAAGGTTGAGGCGCCTCTTTCAAAAGCTAGTGTTCCCATGGCTACTGACCAACCACCTCCTGGTTCCCCAACAGCTAAATTTTTCTCCGTTCTAGCATTGTCGAAAAAAACTTCATTGAATTCTGAACCGCCTGTGATTTGGAATATTGGACGTATCTCGATTCCGTCTTGTTTCATAGGAACTAACAAATATGACAATCCTTGATGTCGTATGTCTTCTGTGCCTGTCCTACACAAAACAAAAATCCAATCAGAGTGCTGGGCAAGAGATGTCCAAATTTTTTGACCATTGATTACCCAATCATCTCCTTCAATCGCAGCTCGTGTTGAGATGTTGGCTAGATCTGAACCCGCGTCTGGTTCTGAATATCCCTGACACCAGAACTCGTTGCCTTTTAGTATCTCTGGAATGAATCTTGCTTGTTGTTCATTTGTTCCATAAGCAACGAGAGTTGGTGCTAAAAGTGTCACTCCAATATTTGGTATCCGACCAGGTGCTCTTGACTCAACATAAGTTTGGTGGAAAATCACCTGCTCAAATAACGAGCAACTGCGTCCACCTAGTTCTTCAGGGAAATCGATTCCAAGCCACTCTCCTTCGGCTAGCTCTTTTTCCCATTCCAGAAGAATCTCTACAGGAATGTCTTCGCGTCCAGTCCCGCCACGGTTTCGCAGTTTAGAAAATTCTCCAACCAGATGCTCTTCAAGCCAGGTTCTAACCTCTTCAGCAAAACTTTCTTCTTGTTTGGTTCTAGAAAACTCCACCATAAAACGGTAGCGGCTCAAAGGTCTTAAGGGTTTTTATTAGTTCCAGAAGTCAAAAGTTTGGAAAGAACTTCGCAGATTCCGTGAAGCTTCTTTGCTACTTTTTCATATTCTTCAAAAGGTTTACCGAATGGATCCGGTATCTCATCTGCGGCTCTCCCTGATGTCATATGACCGCCTCTTGCTGAATGCAATTCTTTTACCCATGAATTAATAGGAGGCAACTTTTCGGAGTTTGAAATCAGTGACCCTAGTCTTACGATTTCTCCGATTAGAAAAGTTCGATTGCGTGCTTTTTGTTGGATTTTTGAAATTGACAATTCATGGGGTCTGGTCATAACGATGATCAGTTCTGCTCCGTCAACAATGTGCTGGTCTAATAACCGAGTTTTATGGTTCGAGAGGTCAATTTCGAATTTTTCCATCACTTTTATTGCTTCTTCTGTTGCGTTCAAATTATTTTCCGCGTTTGTTCCCGCAGAGAAAACTTTGATTTCTGAAGATGCCTGTACAAGCTGATCCTTTAAAAAGGCTTCTGCCATAGGCGAACGACATGTATTTCCGGTGCATACAAAAAGGATCACACATAGACCGTAGCTAATTTCTCTGTATCTCCGAAATCGCAATAACGACAAAAAGCACATAGCGTCTTTGTTAGAGATTTGAAAGGAAGAGAATATGGCTGGTCCTATGGATGGAGTCAAAGTCGTAGAACTTGGCATTTGGGTAGCTGGGCCTGCGGCTGCAGGGATACTTGCAGAGTGGGGTGCCGATGTAACTAAAATTGAGCCGACAAAAGGCGACCCCTCCAGAATTTTTCAATTTATGTTGGGCGGTGACATGCCCACTAATCCAGTTTTTGAAATGGATAACCGTTCAAAACGCGGAATGGCAGTTGACCTTTCCCGCCCCGAAGGTGTGGAGATACTTTTCAACTTGCTTGAAGATGCCGATGTTTTTATTACCAATCTCCGACCGGGGGGACTCAAAAGACTGGGAATAGATTTTGAATCTATAAAAGAAAGCTTCCCGAAATTGATCTACTGTCATATAACTGCTTACGGACGGGAAGGGGAAAGCGCAGACCTTCCGTCTTTTGATGTAGGTGCTTTTTGGGCTCGTTCGGGAATAGCCAGCCTTCTAACTGTCGAGGACTCTGATCCACCATTTCAACGTGGTGGTATGGGTGACCACTCGGTCGCCATGTCTGCTGCGGCAGCTATTTCAGCTGCTCTTTTTGAAAGAGAAAAATCATCTAAAGGACAGCTAGTGGAAACCTCTCTGATAAGACAAGGCGCCTACACTATCAGTTTCGACTTGAATGCTTTGTTAATGTGGGGCCGTACAATCGCTCTCGGGTCTCGTTCAGGTATGGGGAATCCAGCTATGAATAACTACAAGGCCTCTTGTGGTAGAAGGTTCTGGCTTGTAGGTATAGAGCCATTTCGACACTGGCCTCCATTGGCAAGAGCGGTCGGGCATCCTGAATGGATAGAAGATGAAAGATTTTCGGACCCTGGGGCACGCGCTAGGAATGCAGAGGAGTTAATAGGTGAACTGGACGAAATATTCGCCACGCGTACTCTGGATGAGTGGAGTGAAATCTTTGATTCTGAACCAGATCTTTTCTGGGCACCTGTGAATTCGCCAGATGACCTTTTAGCAGATCAAGCTTTTAACGGCTCAGGAGCTTTGCTTGATGTGCCAGACGGTTCAACAGGAACACTGATGATATCAACTCCGGTGGATTTCCACAGAACCCCAGCTATGCCAAGGTCTCTAGCCCCTAGGCTAGGTGAACACACTGCAGAAATTCTGAAAGAATTGGGTCTAGATGAATCTGAAATCGATTCAATGCACACTTCTGGAGTTGTTATAGATGGCTCTAAAGCCGAGTAACAATCTTTAAAGAGAGGCAGCTAATCGAGTGCATGCCGCTTGCATCGCCTCTCTGGCAGCTGGCACCATTTCGAAGAAAACTAAAAAAGCATGCGGGAGTGAAGGTATGCATTCATAGTAAGTTTCGACACCGGCTTCATTCAAAGCCTTTGCATATGCTTCGCCTTCATCTCGAAGTGGGTCAAATTCTGCTGTAATTACCTGCGCGGGAGGTAAGCCTGAAAGATCGCCTGAACGAAGCGGACTTGCATAGGGCTCTTCAATAAACTTCTCAGCACCTACATAATTCCGGTAAAACCATCGAATCATCTCCCTGTCCAAAATGTAACCTTCGCCGTTTTCTGTGTGAGAAGGCCATCTGTCAGGATCGATGTCAAAACACCCATAAAAAAGCATTTGGTGCTTTATGTTTGGTCCATTTCTGTCCCTAGCTATTTGACAGACAACTGTTGCTAGATTTGCTCCTGCACTGTCACCAGCTACTGCAAGGCGCTCAGGATCAATACCAAACTCTTCTGCCTTGCTAACTATCTGACAAACGGCGCTATAACAGTCTTCTGGAGGTGTTGGAAAGGGATATTCAGGAGCTTTTCTATAGTCAACTGCGATTATTACCACACCTGAACTATTTGTTATTCCTCGACATTGTCCATCATGGCTATTTATGTTTCCTACTACCCATCCACCTCCATGGAAAAAAACCGTCACAGGCGCTTTATCACTGACCCCTTCAGGACGATAAATACGAATTGCCATTTCTTGACCATCGGCATTGAGTAAATTCTTATCTTCAATTTCACCTACATCTTCACCACCACCTTCTGAGTAATCTCCATTCCCGGTCCTAAATTCTTCAGGAGTCAGCGTTTCAAAATCGTTAGGTGGCAGGGACTTGATGATTTCTTGAATAACTGGGTCAAGTGGCATAATTTCTCCTCTTACTTATAGAACTAACTTTCTGCTGCGACTTTATCTTCGTCGTATTGATACTGCGGTTCACTTAATCGAGGTTGTCTGCTGTCACCTTTTGCAGAATTAACCCCGTTGTTTAAACCACTTGTTGCTTTCTCTTTCCAAGAGTCGTCGTCAGACCAGGCTATGCCTAAATCAACTATCGATCCAGGTGTATCAATCTTCTCCACGGCAGCAAAAACCTGACGCAATAAATCTCTCTGAAATTCGGGTTCATGGGGGCGACCAGCTGTGTAACCCAAAGGCATGTCAACAAATGCAGCGCGAGGAGGATTTACCGACTCGGTGATACTTCTCGCAGCTGTCAAACAGATCGTCGGAAATCCTGCTTCTTCCAAAGTTCTCGCTACCAAACCCACGGTCTGGTGACACACAGGTCAAACAGGAACCAGTAAAACCAGGTCAACAGGCGTACCTGGCATGTTGGAAACAGCATCAAGGATCGATGGCGCTAATTCCTCTTCAGCACGTCTTGTTGAATAGATTCCTCCCATGCAAGCAACAGAATTAGCAGCCAAGCTTCCAATGGTTTTTTCTTCAACTAATTCGCGAAGCCTGTCAGTTGGGAAAACTATGTTTGGATCTTCGCGAGCAGGTTCTAAGTCATAAGCGAAATGAGTGACTCGAACGTCAGTGGCGGGTTCGCTAGAAGGAATTAGACGAATTCCGGTGTCGTCTTCCCAGTGGAACGCAACTTGACCTTTGGTGTAAGCACCTCCAGATGCAACCAAAGCAACATTGGATTCTACGATCGGTTTCTTGATAGGGGTCCACGGTGGAGGTTCTTTTCTCTCAGCCCACCTATAATCGTCGTAACCAAGCCGAGCGTATTGTTCGCGGGTTCTCTGTATGTAGTCGACTGGACCAGTTTCAGACATTTATATTTCTCCTATTTATCTAACACTAGCCTTATTTAGAGTCAAACTTCTTTAAGAGTTGTCACTCTTAGAGTAATTGCTCTTATAATTTGTTAGTGAAACTATGAACTTACAAAATTCATACAGTGTTGAAGATCTCGCTTTAAAGGCGGGACTCAGTGTCGACACAATCCGCTACTATCAGGGGCTTGATTTAATTGCTCCACCTCAGAAAAATGGGCGTCGAGCTATCTATGGAGACGAACACCTTTCACGCCTTGACGAAATTAAAAAGCTAGCTTTAGAAGGTTTTTCTTTGAGGCAGATTTCATTATTGAAAGGGAAATCATTAGACGGAAATAATTCAGAAGATTTAACACATCTGATAGCAGAAGATTCAAAGGCTAGAAGCCTGAGTAGAACTGAAGTGGCCGCCAAAGCTGGTGTACCTGAAAGCCTTGTCGTGCTTTTATGCGATAACGGGCTGCTACAACCAGTCTTTGATGATGAAGAACCTCTTTTTGACGAAAATTCTGTAAGCATGGTTCAAGCAGGAATAGCTATAGCCAATGCTGGTATCCCTTTAGAGGAACTTGTCTCTCTCGCTCAATATCATTCCTCAAATGTAGAAGAGGTGGTAGATAGAGCTATCAATCTTTTTGAAGAACACGTAAAAGAAGGAAACCCTGATTCTTCTGAAAAAGATCTAGCTGTAATAGTAAAGAACCTACTCCCCTCAGTTATTCGTCTGGTGGCTCAACATTTTCATAAGAGTTTGGTTTCACGTTCCTTGGAACGAATAGACGGTCGCGATAAAACAGTCCTATCAAATGCACTTATTGCTTCTGATCCTGAAAATTTGGTGGTGACCTGCGAATGGCGTTAGCTGATGAAAACGAATCAATAAATCGTCTATCAGTTAAAACTGCTCGGATTCTTTCTGGATCGGCTACCGACCCTTTGTCTTGGTTGCCCACTCCTTCTTCAAATGATCTTTACTGGTTCTGGGAAATCCCTGAAGAAGAAACATCGTGGATCGGGATAGGAGAAGCCGCTTCAGTTTCCTTAAATGGTCCAGGGAGATTTCGTGATGCAAATGAGAATTTTGAGAAAATAAAGAAACTTATCGACTGGCAAGCCCCTCCCGGAGCTCCTCCGCCACGTTTCGCGGTGGGATTTTCTTTTGACGAAAACAGTAAACATGACGATTGGGACTTTCTAGACAACAGTCGTCTAGTCTTCCCTAAAGTCCAAATACTTAAAATAGGAAAAGATACTTGGTTGACATCAACAAATGCATCTTTAGAGGAAGCCCCCCTTCTTCCTTCTCCAAATCCTGTTCAACCTAAAAACACAGAACCTAAGCTGATAGCTAATGGAAAAGACCGGCAACACTACAAAAGCCTTGTAACCACTGCTCTGAAGGAGATTCAGAATGGTGATCTGGAAAAAGCTGTTCCTTGTAGATCACTGTTCATCGACCGAAAACCCATGTTACAGAAACTCTTGTCTTCCCTAAGAAACTCGTATCCCGGTTGTGCAACTTTCTGCGTCTATAAAGATGGGAAAGCTTTTGTGGGCTCAACTCCAGAAAGACTCGCTTCTACAAAAGATAAAAAACTTTACACTGCCGCCCTCGCAGGTTCAGCGCCAAGAGCATCAGATGATGCCTTAGACAGTGCTTTAAGCCAAGGTTTGCTGACTAGCCCCAAAGAAAGAAACGAACATGTTCTGGTCGTAGAGGAAATCATCAGAAGGCTCAACTCTCTTGGATTGGAAGCTGAAGTCACACATGACACAGCAATAATGAAACTAAACGGTATCCAGCACCTCTATACGCCAATCCACTCACAATTAAACCCAAAAATAAACCTTTTCGATGTGGTTGAAGCACTTCATCCAACACCAGCAGTGAGCGGACACCCTCTCAAACGAGCAAACGAACTCAGACTGAAATACGAAAGCTTCGACCGTGGATGGTTTGCAGGGCCAATTGGCTGGTTGGATATTTCCGGATCAGGTGAATTTCGTGTGGCTTTAAGATCCGGTCTAATAAATAGAGAGGGAACTACACTTTTTGCTGGAGCCGGTGTTGTAAACGGATCAGATCCTGAGCGAGAACTAATCGAGACGGATATGAAACTCAAAGCAATGCTCGACCACATAATGGCCCAAGTGGAGGATGAAGCAGATGGATGAATCCATATCTGAAACCTCTTACAACTGGTGTCGGTCACTTTTTCATCAATTTGCTTCAAACGGCGTTGAACATGTTGCAATCTCACCCGGCTCTAGGTCAACTCCCCTTTCAGCTGCAGCTGACTCAACTGAAGGTTTAGAAACTTCCATACATATTGATGAAAGATCAGGAAGCTATTTTGCCCTGGGTCTAGCTAAAGCGAGTTCAAAACCAGTCGTCCTGATTTGCACCTCCGGGACGGCTGCCGCTAACTATCTTCCTGCCGTGGTGGAAGCCTTCTACTCAGGTGTCCCTCTAATAGTGATTACAGCGGACCGACCACCAGAGCTTCAAAATCGAGGTGCGCCTCAAACAATTGACCAAATTGCACTTTACGGGAAGCATGTTAGAAGTTTTTTCCAAAGTCAAGTACCAAGTGACTCAACACAAAATGATGCACTTTTACTTGCTTCTGAAGCCTTTAAGCAAAGTCTGAAACCTTTCCCAGGTCCAGTTCATATCAACTGTCCTTTACGCGAGCCGCTAGAGCCTTCAAATGCCCCTTTCCCGATAGTAGAGACAATTAACAACTACGAAGCAGAAGAAGAAAAAATTGACACCTCCGAATTGGATCGTTTCATTGCATTTGAAAAAGGATTAATTGTTGTTGGACCTCTGAACCCTGATTTTTCAACTTGTGAGAAAATAGCTGAGTTAGGAAATGCAACAGGATGGCCTATAGTTGCAGACCCTGCTTCAGGTATGCGAAATGGTTCATACACAGAAAACTGCCTGGTCGTTTCAACGGGAGAACATATTTTCCGAAGCTCTTGGGTGAAAGATCACAAGCCCGATGTAATTGTTCAAATAGGAAAAATGCCCACCAGCAAAGGGTACAAATTGTTTTTAAACGATGTTGGATGCGAAAACATTATTTGCGTAGACAATCTTGGTTTCTTTCCAGATCCAGAAAATGTCGTAACATACAAGATCCAGATTTCCCCAAGTGCTCTAGCTGAAACTATGACTAATGTTTCCTCAAAAAAAGAACAAACAAACTGGAACAAAGCTTGGGAAAATGCTGAGAAAGTATCCACCAGAGTAACTAAACAACTCATCGACAGTTCAATTTTTGACGAAGCTGCAACAGCTAGGTGTTTAGGAGAGGAACTGCCCGATGGTAGTTGTCTGTTTGTTTCCAACTCGATGCCCATACGTGACTTGGATGCTTTTCTTCCATCTTCAACGAAATTGCTGAAAATTTTTTCCAACAGAGGTGCTAACGGGATAGACGGTGTTATTTCGACCGCTGCTGGAATTTCTAAAGGATCACCTGGAGTTCCAACAGTTTTATTTACTGGAGATCTTGCTTTTCTACACGACCTTTCAGGTTTCACAGCTCTTAAAAGACTTGAATTGAATTTGACAATAGTTGTAGTCGATAATAATGGAGGCGGAATCTTTTCTTTTCTGCCAATAGCGGAAACTGAAGCTACTGATTTCCAAAAACTTTTTCACACACCTCATGACCTTGATATCGAAACGATTGCTTCAACTGTCGGTGTAAAAGTCTTTAAACCTGAAAATTTTAACGACCTTTCTAAAGCGCTTAAGAAATCTATAACAACAGATACAACAAGTTTGATCCACGTTATAACCGACGCTAAAACTAATGTTTCAACCCACAGATTGACTAATGCAAGTGTTAATGAGGCTCTGAGGTGAGCACAATGCCAGCTCTATCAAGCGAAATAAAAGGAGATGGACCTCCTTTATTGGTAATTCATGGCTTCACAGGAGACCGCTCAACAATGTCATCAATTACCGAACCACTCAGTGAAAACTACTCAGTTGTTTACGTGGATTTACCTGGACATGGCGAAACTGGTAGAGATCTAGAAGCATCCTTGTTCACTTTTGAAGGCACTCTTTCTGCGCTGATAGAAGTGATGGATTTTCATGCTATTGAAGAATTCAGTGTCCTGGGTTATTCAATGGGAGGCCGTCTATCTCTAGGATTAGCAACTAACTATCCTGGGAGAATAAAAAACACAATCCTGATAGGAGCTACTGCTGGGATATCTGATGAGAACCTTAGATCTGCTAGACGAAGATCCGATGACCGACTAGCAGATGAAATTGTTGAGAACGGTATCGAATGGTTTGTCACGTACTGGATGGAACAACCCATTTTCGAATCTCAAATTAGGATAGGTTCAGAAAATCTTGATGTTTCCCGGAAACAAAGATTGAAAAATGACGCCAAAGGCTTATCTAATAGCCTGAGAGGGGCTGGCACAGGAAGTCAGCCATCTCTATGGAGACAACTAAATAAAGTGATTTCACCGACTTTAATAATCGTTGGTGAAGAAGATTCTAAATTCAGGTCACTTGCAGTTCGTTTAAATAGCGGAATTCTAAGATCGGAAATTGTTATAGTGCCTGAATCCGGTCACGCCTGCCATCTAGAAAATCCTGATTTCACATTAGAAGCAATCAAAAATTTCCTCAAAGAGGTTTTGTAAAAGTGCATTTGACCGAAGTGAAAGTCGAAAAACGTTTTCTGCGCTACAAGAAAGCAATCTCAACATCGCATGGAAAAATAGATGAACGTCAGGTAATTCTGGTCAGAGTTAAAAATGCAGAAGGAAACTGGGGTTACGGAGAATCTTCACCACTCGAAGGTTTCTCTAAGGAAACTATAGAAGACGTAGAGGAAATAATTTTCGAATGGAGTAAATCACAAAACGATGACTTGCTTTCTCAAGCACCCACGGCAAAGTCTGCAATTGATTGTGCAGTCTCAGATTTGAAAGCTCAAGAATTAGGTCTTCCTCTTCATAAATTTCTGAATGTAGAAAGTCAAGCAAGACTGCCCGTTTCGCAATTGATACTTGGGGAAACTTCTAGAGAAATCTCTTTAAACGCCCGAAAAGCAACTGATGTTGGCTACAAAACTTTAAAAATAAAAGTAGGAGATAAAAACCTTAGTAATGATCTTGAAAAACTTAAAGCTGTTCGAGAAACTGTGGGGTCAGAAGTTGCAATAAGAATTGATGCAAACGGAGGTTGGGAAACCAACCAAGCTATTGAGACTCTGGGCGAACTTGATGAAATCGAACTCGAGTTTGTTGAAGAACCTACTAAGGGAATAGACAACCTGGCTCTTATCAGAAAACATGTCACACAAAAAATAGCGATCGACGAATCCCTACTGGAGATTGAAGACTTTGAAACGATTGCAACAGACCAAATAGCTGATGTTGTAATTATCAAACCTTCAGCTATTGGAGGTATATCATTTGCTTCACATGTAATTCAGCGAATGAAAAACTTGAACGTAGAGGTGGTTGTAACTTCCTTATTGGATGGTGCCGTGGGTGTAGCTGCAGCAGCGCATTTAGCTTCTGCCTCTGAACTATTAAACCCAGCACCCGGTTTAGCAACCTCATCTCTACTGTCTGACGACCTAGCGGAGCCTCTGAGTCTCCAAAACGGGCAGCTAATCTTAAATGACTCTCCTGGTTTAGGCGTCCACCCCTAACTATTCCATGCTTTTTCGGACTGCATCACGCATCTTCGTCCTTGGAGTCACTTCTCCGTACGTTGCCTCTGATTCTCTTGCTGCAGCCGCAAAAATACCTTTAGACATCAATGAACGTTCCGCTGAACGTCTCTGCCAGTAGATGCTCGCTCTTGTCCTTTGCGCTCCCTCATGCTCTGGTTCTGATTGCACGGCAAGCTCTACCAGATGACAGGCAAGACGAAGCTCACCTTTTTCTGCAAGCTCTTCTGCTCGTTCAATGAGCTTTTCAATTGAACCCATGAGTGAGATTATTTCCTTGGCTAGAAGCGAATCGGGAGCAGGTTTCAACCTTGAGGGATCCCCATCCCACCATCCTCCGTAAAGTCGGTAAATGTTTCTTACTACGAATTCAGGTTCATCATAAAGAGGTGCTAGCCAAGGCTTATCTGAAAGGTGGTCAGGTACACAGACTTCGTGGATTATAGTGTCCAATCTCGCTCCGTTATTCATCAACTCAAGCGTGGCATCTGTTAAATACTCCAACGCTTCCGCCATGTCGCCTAGCACTACTTCAACTCGTTCACGTCCAACGATTGGTAGTCCATGAGCTGGGTAGACCTGTTCAGCTCCTCTGGTTATCATTTCTCTTAGAACTTTTGCCCATTCGAGGGCATAACGCTGAACCTTTTGTGGATTACCTGCGTTCGGAAAAGTCCAAATAACAAAGTCTCCGGCGAAGACTGTCTTTTTTTCTTCATCCCAAACCCACGTATGATCATCCGTCTCACCACGTCCATGATTCAATTCGAGTGTTTTGCCACCCACTTCAAGTAAATAGCTGTCTTCATAGGTGATCTCAGGATCCGCAACACTTTCAGGCAGGAATTTAGGACCTATCCCTCCAATGCCAATTCGAGTTGTACCCACTTCAGCCCTTGGTGTTATGCCACCAAATTGTCTCTTATTTATAAAAGTATTCCAATCGCCAGTGAGCCGGTATCGGTTGAATCGATCTAAAACAGCTTCATGCGCAATTACCACAGGCTTCTTTTGGGAACGTCTATCAGCGTCCTCTATAAAAGCTCCACTCCCACCAACATGATCAAGATGACCATGTGTGTAGACAATAAAATTAATCGGATCTTTTGACCAGCCTCTTAATGCTTCGACAACATTTTCTCCTGAACCGGAGCCACTTGCATCTACACAAACTAAACCTTCTTGAGTCTTTAAAGCCCAACAATGCGAAAACGACTCGACTACCGCTACTCCATCCTCAACTTCAAATAGTTCGTCCAAAACCCTGTTATGAGGTGGCTCAGGGTTACCAGTGTCTATTATTCGACTCGATAGTTCTACTGGATTGATTTTTTCGGACACTTTTTCTCCCGAACATCACTTTAGGTTAAATAAATAGATCTTTCTCTACCCTATGCAACTGCGAATCAATGAAACAGTACGCTCAAGGTCTTCAAAAAGGAAAAAATGGCCACCGTCAATCCAATTAACCTCTGTATTGACTTCCTTAGCTTGCTGCTCAAACCAGATTTTGTCTAAATCCGTTTGTGTTCCTGCCAGAATATGAGTTTCGGCTTTAACATCACTTAGGCGTTCAAAAGTGCTTACAGGACCATATCTTGCTCGGGAACCAAAGATTGTCGCCTCTGTTTCAGGATTGCATGCTAGTTCTACTTGCCCGTCCGGTCTGTCTACAAATCCCCATTTGATGTATGCCTTTAATACCAAAGGATCGAGTGCATCTAAGGGTTTCCTGGAACCGTAAGAATCTTCAACTTCTTTACGATTTGACCAAATTGATCTTCGCCTACGAGCACCAACTGCCAAAGGATGTTCTTTTTGCTCTAAGAACTGAGCTCGTTCTTTTCTCGTCTCAAAATTCATCGCAATAGCTTCACACAACATTAAACCTTGAACTCTCTCAGGTGCACTAGCTGCAATCTCAATTGCGATTGCACCACCTAAAGAAACTCCCAGAATCGAGAAAACGTCCACTTCTAAAGCGTCCAACACCTTTAGCACATCAGCTGCCATCAAATCATTTCCTAAAACAGTTTCATCAAGCACCTCTTGACTTCCACCATGACCTCTTAAATCAACGCCCACTACCCGGTACTGGTCGCGAAGCAAATCAACCACGGGATCGAACATCCCCGCACAAAAACCATTCGGATGCATTACCAGCAAGTTTTCGTAAGCTTCACTGGTTGATTCCCACTCCAAGTATGCGATTTCTAACCCATCAGAAACAATCTTTCCTTCTCTAGGAGCATTCCCTATGTTGTTATGACTTGACAATCTCACACCTCTAATGACTTCTACACCCTGTTAGGATATTTGTCCTCACAAGGATAAAAAGTATCAACGACGGAAAGAAAAAATTTTGAAATTTAATAATCGTTTATTTTTTTTAATTTTTCCTGTGATTTTCTTGTCCTTACTATACGGGTGCAATAGCAAAGAAGAGTCATCGACTGACGTTAAGTACTCGCAGCCTCGTGTGATAGCGGAATACCCACACGATAGTGACGCCTTCACGCAGGGACTTGAATTTTTCAATGAACGCCTCTTCGAGAGCACAGGACTATTCGGGGAATCATCTATAAGAGAAATAAGTCTTGAGTCTGGATCAGTCATCGAGTTTGAAATGTTAGATCCAAATTTATTTGGTGAGGGTATCACCTTTATGGATGGAAACCGAATTCTCCAACTGACATGGAAAGCAGGAAAAGCGCTCATATGGAAATTCGATCCACTAGAACTTATTGGTAGTTGGGAGTACGAAGGTCAAGGATGGGGCGTTTGTCATTCAGAAAATGGATACCTAGTGATGTCTGATGGGTCAGATTCATTATTCTTCAGAGATCCTGAAACTTTTGAGATAGTTGATTCAATTAACGTGACTTTGAACGGTGAAAAGGTTGAGAAATTGAATGAGCTTGAATGTGACGATGAAAAAATCTGGGCGAATATTTGGCAGACAGATCAAATAGTTGAAATTAACCCCACAACGGGATATGTAACACACGTTCTGGATGCATCTAACCTTCCTGTGGAAAGAGATAGCTTGGATTCGGGCGCAGTTTTAAACGGTATAGCCCGAATACCCGGCAGCGACAATTTTCTGATCACGGGAAAACTTTGGCCAAAAATTTTCGAAGTTAATTTCAACGACAACTAATTCAAGTGAAGTTTTTATCTATTTCCTCTTCTGTCCAAAAACCTGGAAGTGGTCGATCTGGTGAAGTGTGAGCATAAAATTCGAGTCTTTTCTGCGCATCTGGATTAAACATCTCTATGACATCAAACAACCCTGAACCACAAACTGCCTTGAGTGCGCGATCTCCTTCACTTTTATGTTTAGGAATCTGGGGTGTCAGCACAATTAACTGATTTTTTCCACTCTCATCGTCTGAACTGGTTAACACATGCGCTCGTCCTATGGTTTTCCAAAGAACATCTGGCCTTCGCATTCCAGCTCTGGTACTGGTGAATGACCCTGAAACCTCCACATACCATTGTCGACCTTCCTTCTGATCTGTGACCAAAAAGGGGAAATTGACTCCTAAATCTCTTCTATTTACCTTTGTTTTAACTATTTCAAAACCTGCATCTAATAGGTGTTCTTGAGCTATGTCAGAAGCTTTCTTACCGCTTTCAGTAGCTTTTGAAAGACTCTCATCTCTGGCTGCCGTTTCATCAAACAAGTTGTTCTGCTCAATCAGGGAACCGGAAAGATCTCTCCGCTTCCAATAGTTTTGACTTTCCGACAGACGCTTTTTTTCCAATTCGAGTCTTTCACGCGCCAAGTCGATATACCCACTATCTATGTCGTAACCGACTCCCCTTCTCCCAGCTCGTAAAGCCGCCACTAATGTCGATCCTGAACCCATAAACGGATCTAAAACAAGGTCATCTTTAAAAGAATAAAGGTCAATTAATCTACGCGGAAGTTCAACTGGGAACGGAGCAGGGTGTCCAACTCTGTTTGCTTGCTCGGCATCTATTCTCCAAAGATCTAATGTTGCCTCCATGAATTCGTCTGTCGTAACGGTATTTTCATGAGGGAGATCCTCTTTTAAACGCTGTTTCACATTTCGAGCACGATCGAATCTACCCTTACTAGCTACAACAACTCTTTCTGTAACATCTCGCAACACTGGGTTGGATGCACTACGAAATGACCCCCATGCCACTGAACCAGTTGCTCCTTCAGCTTTTTGCCAAACAACTTCTCCTCTCAGCAGCAACCCAAGCTCATCTTGCAAAATCCTAATGATGTCACTTGAAAGGCTCCGGTAAGGGCGTCGTCCAAGATTCGCTACATTCACGGCAATACGACCGCCAGGTTCAAGCACTCTTACACATTCGGCAAAAACGTCGTGCAGCATTTCTAAGTATTCAAGATAAGACTCGGGGATTCCAGTTGCATTTTCAGCAGTGACAGCAATTTCGTATTCTTTACCTACAAAATACGGTGGTGAAGTAACAATTAGTGCAACAGATGAGTCAGGAATTTGATGCATATCACGAGAATCTCCAAGGAGACAGCCGTCCCCTAAGTCTGTTGCTAAATTTACGGTCTCATCTCTTGATACGAAAGGTGGAGTAAACCGACTATAAAAAGCCGTTGAGTCATGACTCTCACGCCGACTAGAGCCGAAAACAGATGTCGCAGTTGGTTTTCCTCGACTGACCACTAGCCCCCCTCTAGTAAATTTATTTATCCGCAAAAAATGACAATTTCACTTAAGTCATTAGGGCATTCCATCGTAGAGGAGCAAAAGCAATAGAACACTAGGTTTTTTAATTATTGAAAATTTCCCAGAAAAATACTGGTTTAAAAGCTAGAAAACTATTTCTCTTTATACAGATCTGGGTAAATTAGCTTGAAATTTTCCGCAAGCTCATTCCTAGCTACAGGTCCTGTAGTAGCCCAATCATAAATAGATCCGCCAATAGCTTTTGTAGCCGCAACGGAAAAAACGAAACCATCAAGGTCATCTATAGTCGCCAAAGGCTCCCCTGGGTCAGGTAAAGCATTCCCATCGGCTATACCAACTCCCCCTATGGCATGGACTAGAGCATTTTGGTCTTTGAGATTATTTCTCAACAGTTTTATGTTCTCACTGTTGTAGTAATTGGAATCAGCATGCTCTTCAGTTCGAAATGACCAGTAGTTCATCGGCAACCAAACGTCGTATACATCGGCAAGTTCTACCCATGGGAATTCTGGCCAAAAGTTAGGATTTATTACATCAGTTACAACAGGCGGCATCACAATCGCTCCTAACACCCTGTCCTCTAAATTTTCTCGAAGACCTTTGGAGAGCTCAACTAATCTCGAACTGCGTTCTTGGTATTCAAGATCGTCACGATTCCATTCGATATCTACCGCCAATCCGTCAAACTTATGACCGAGCACTTCAAAATCTGCCAAAGCCAGCATTCTCTCCAAATCCTCCCCATTATCACTCCATTTAGGCAAATACCATGCGACTACATCCAAACCGTTTGCATGAGCGTTTAAAAGAAATTCCGTAAGGTACCAAGGATCCGATATCAATTGATTTGAACGATCTTGACTCCTCGAGCTTTGAAGGAACAAGGTTCTGATTCTGTTTTCTGACATTTCAAGTGCATCTGATGGAAGCACTGTAGAAGAACCACGAAGATAGTTTGGATCAGCATCAAAAGAGTCCACCCAAGCACCCAGACCTCTATAAGAACTAATTGAATTTTTTGCATAAACGTTTGTTTTTATAACAGGCTCTATGAACTCAACAGGTTTGGAAGAGACACTCACGGTAACTACTTCTTCATCTGACGCAACTATGAATACGACTACGGCTGAAATACCCAAAAAAACTATTGAAAATACAATCTTCAACTTGAGGTTTTTCATTCGAAAACCTTCAACTTCCTAAACATATTAATAAATTAGCCATTTTGGGTTGTTGTATCAGATCACTCGAGATTTTCCTTACTTGTCATATCTAAAACAATATGCTCAAGTAACGTCAATCATATGAATGATGAAAGTCCACCCGAACAAAATGAAGATGACAACCCTTCCAAAAAATTCGGCAGAAGAGGGTTCATCGTCACAATCGGTTTCGGGGTAGCTGCTTCTGCATTGCTGCGAAAACTTCCAGGTAAAGCAACAGATAAGGAAATCACTCAAAGTGTCGCTGAGAGAATTTCATTCCCTCCGACCTCTACCACTCCCACTGCTCCTTCGACTTCTTTAAGTGACCCTGAACTTCCAAATGAAACCGAAACCGTTTTTGAAAAAGTTATTTCTGGCGGTCGAGTAGTAGATCCAGATAGCGGTTACGACGCAATTGCCAATATAGGCATAGAGGGAAACTCTATTAAACTCATAAGCACAAACCCTTTAAACGGAAGATCAACAATTGATGCAACTGGGCTAGTGGTTTCTCCAGGGTTCATAGATGTGCTTTCATACCCAACCAACGGTTACGGAGAGTGGTACAAAATCGCGGATGGGGTCACTTCTAATCTATGCATGCACGGGATAGATAACCCGATGCAAAAATTTCTTGAAAATACTGAAAACCACAATCCCCCTGTCAACTATGGAGGAGCTGTGGATCATTATCAACACCGAAAAATTTTGGGAGTCGGAATACAAAAAACCTCACAAGAAGAAAGAGCACTTCTCCTTGAACGAGCTGAAAAAGATCTACAAGTAGGAGCAATAGGGATTCACCAGCAACCTGAATACACAGTAGATCTGAAAAAATCAGAGATCATAGATCATGGGCATTTAGCAGCAAAATATGACGTCCCTTTATGTCTTCATCTAAGACACTCCTACGACAGGGATTTCGGCTCACAAGAAAGTGCCATAAATGAAGCTCTTGAAGTTGCTCGAGAAACAGGCTGTTCTGTCCATATAGAACATCTGAATTCAACAGGTGGCACTGGAAGAATGCGCGAAGCTATTAGCCAGATACAAAGTGTCAGAGATGAGGGATTCGCGATCACTGCTTGTGTATACCCTTACACATTTTGGGCTACCTACGCTGGGAGTGCACGATTTGATAACTTTCAGAAAAAATTTGGTATTTCTTTCGACGATCTGCAAGAAGTTGGAAAACCTGATCGTATGACTGAAGAGACTTTTTCTGTCGCTCGAGAGAAAAACAAGTTGGTTGCAGCATTCGCTATGTCTGAAGAAGACATTACAGAAGCACTATCCGCTCCTTGGGTGCTAATCGGTTCGGACTCTATTCTTGAAAGACCTCACAACAATCATCCCCGTTCAGCTGGTTGTTTCAGTCGCTTCTTAGGGACATACGTACGTGAGCAAAAAATTCTTACACTTCCAGACGCTTTAGGCAGAATTACAATCCTCCCTTCCCGCCTGCTAGCAAAATCCAGCTCAGCTATGCAAAACCGTGGACGCATACAGTCTGGAGCCGTTGCGGATATAACTATTTTTGACCCTGAGAAAATATCTGACCGTGCAGATGTATCTAATCCCGCTCAGGAATCTGTTGGGATTGTGCACGTGATGGTTAACGGGCAGCTGACTAGAGAAAACAACAGCAACAAAAACGTACAGTCCGGGGTACCTATTCTAAGAGATGCCTTATGACCGGAAACCCTTCGGATCGTGAACGCCAGGTCGCGTGGCGATTAACACAATTGGCAATTTTAGCTTTTATAACAATTTTTGTTTTTTCAATGACTGACAACGAGTTGAACGAAGTTTCCGTTCAACTACCTGATACCCCTTCAGAGAAAAATAAAATAGCGGACACCTCATCCGAGCCCTCCAGCGAACCACTACCAACTACTTCTTCGCCACTTGAAAATAGTCAGGTTTCTAGAAGTTTTACTTTTGTGGCTACCGGAGAGTTATTAATACATGAATTTGTAGCAGATGCAGCTGACTCGTATGGATCGGTCGGTTTCGATTTCTCTCCTATGTTCAAAAGAGTTGCACCTATTATCAGCGGAGCTGATCTTGCTATCTGCCATCTGGAAACCCCACTATCTCCTGACAACAGCGTCCTCGAGTACTACCCAACGTTTCAAGTCCCATATGAACTCGCAGATGCAATCAAATCTGCAGGCTATGAGGGGTGTTCAATCGCTTCTAACCACCTTTTGGACAATGGAGTAGATGGGTTAGAAGCGACAATAGATCATCTAGAATTTTCTGGGGTTAAAAGCAATGGAGGTTCCACAAAATCTGGAAAGACAATGCCTTCTATTTTCAATCCAGGGGGAATTTCAGTAGCCCATTTTTCCTACACAGACCTGATGAACTGCGGTATTGATGGAAATTGTGGTGGTGTAGAACTTCCCGTTGACCCTCCATGGCTAGTTAACCACCTTGAAGTACAAAAAATTCTTGATGACGCTGAAACCGCTGTAGTCAACGGTGCCGAATTTGTTGTTTTAAGTCTCCACTGGGGACAAGCTTATTCATCAGAGATTTCTACATCTCAAGAAGAGATCATAAACCAGCTTCTTTCTTCGGATTCAATTGATCTGATAGTCGGACATGGAGCGCATGTGATCCAACCCGTTATGAAAATCTCAAATAAATACGCTGTCACTGGCATGGGTAATTTCTTATCTAACCAACCTGGTGATGAGCGAAGACTTTGTTCAGAGTGCCCGAAGTCCACACAAGACGGAATGATTGCATGGTTCAATATTTCTGATCTTCCAGATGGAAGCATTTCTGTGATTGATGCCGGTTATGTACCAACATGGGTTGATCGCTCCTCCTACGAAATTATCCCCATAGGGGTTGATGAGCCTGATACTGTTGCACCGGTAACTATCAAGGAGTCTGAAAATCGAACCAGTGGAGTAATTGGTGAAGATTTAAGAAGGTTGGTTTTTGGTAATTAACCCTCAGTTAACTTTTGTAAAGGTAGCTTGGAAGTAGTTGAAAAGAAACTCGCCTCTGTTCAATAGGAGTGATAAATGAGAAGAGTCCACAATTTTAGTGCTGGACCATGCACCCTTCCTTTGGAAGTTTTAGAAGAAACACAAGGTGAGTTTCTAAATTTCGCTGATATTGGAATGTCGATTATAGAAGACAGTCATCGAGGTCCTTCATATGAAAAAATCCACCAAAATGCTTTGTCGTCTTTCCGGAGACTGACTGACCTACCTGATGATTTCACTGTGCTCTTCCTGCAAGGCGGTGCGACACTTCAATTCGCCCAATCTGCTATGAACCTTTTAGCTGAAAATGAAATGGCTGGATATGTGAATACAGGAGTGTGGGGTCAAAAATCTCTAGAGGATGCTTCGAGAGTGGCTAACGTATACGAGGTATGGAGCGGACAGGAATCTGGTTTTACTAAAACACCTGATTCTAATGAATTAAATATCCGACAAGATACAAAATGGCTTCACATTACAAGTAATGAGACAATCGGAGGTATCCGCTTCGAACAGTTTCCTGATGTAGACATTCCCATGGTGGCTGATATGAGTTCAGATTTTCTCAGTCGAAACATTGATTGGGAGAAATTTGATCTTGTATATGGGGGTGCTCAAAAGAACCTTGGACCTGCCGGTCTCGCAATCGTGGTTGTCCGGCGTGAAAGTCTCGGCAAACATGGGCGAAATCTTCCCACTTATTTGGACTATCAATTTCATGAAAAAAATGACTCATTGGGAAACACCCCACCTATGTTCCCGATTTATGTAATGGGAAAAGTTCTCGACTGGATGGAGAAAAATGGTGGTTTGGTGGAATTTGAAAGGCGTGCTGACATCCGATCTAGTCTTATTTATGAGGTGATTGACAAAAGTGACGGCTGGTATTCGTCACCTGTTGCAACTGGCAGCAGGTCTCTTATGAACATAATTTTTCATCTTCCCGATGAAACTCTTGAAAACCGATTCATTGAAGAAGCTGCGGCTCTCGATCTGATAAACCTCAAAGGTCACCGAAGTGTGGGGGGTGTTAGAACTAGTCTCTATAACGCTATGCCTGTTGAGAGTGTTGAGATCTTGAGTAGTTTCATGAAAGATTTCTTGAAATCTAATGGTTGATTATCAATCACTGTAAAAACCTTGAAAACGCTCACGAACCCTTTTTCATTCTCCGGTGTACGTTCCAAAACTCCATAAGTTCCCATCAATGTCTTTACATGAGAAACCCCTAGAGCCGTATTCCTCATCAAAAAGAGGCGTCACTATTTCAGCTCCGGCTTCAACTGCGCGATCATGCAGATCATCAGGTTCATCTGTCACTAAATAAATAGAAACCGGACCTGACGGCGCTATATCATCAAAGGATGCACGTCGAGAAGAGTCGACACGTTCTGAATGCATCCCGATATCTCCTAACATGATCCCACCACCTAAAGGCCACGTGAGTTGAGCGTGAACTATTCCAATTTCATCGTCACTATTGACGACAAATTTTTCAACAAAACCGAACGCTTCAACCAGAAAGTCGATAAGCGCTCTAGCATCATGAGATCTGAGACTCGGCCACATGTAGGTTTGGTTCATGGCTTTATATCCCATGGGATTTTGATTTCGATACCGGCATCCTCGCAAGGATCGTGTCCCTCTGGATGTGTGTCTGCGAGCATCAAGTTGAATTCCTGCGATGTCACGTGACAAAGAAGGTACAAACCTGATTCTTCTAAAAACTTCATGACATCATGGTGGATGTCCCTGCCATTTGGATTTTTTACAAGCTCGAAAATTCCATTTCTTCCATAGAAATTGTCTCTAGGGGTCGTTCCATCTGTAAAGGTTGTTTCCTTGATTTCTCTCTCTTCAAGAGGCTCTACGTACATATCCCATTTATCTTTGTCCAAATTTTCAACGTTATACATAAGCTGATTTCTTATTCCAAACATCGTCGCCATGACCCGATGGAATGCTTTTTCATCTTCACTTAATATTGCCTGAGATTTCTGAGACATTTGATCCCCATCAAATGCAGGTGTCCCTCTTGCTATGAGCGTCTCCCCTTGTGAATTAACCGCAACTGCTTCCTCAACCAAAAACAGTTCTAAGCCTTCCAGATTAACGACAGTGTTACTTCGAGGTTTTAAGTAATTCTGATGAGGCTGTCCTGTGAAAATACAAAAACCTTGATCGTTGATATTGCAGGAATACCTATCAGCTGGCTTTTTATCAGGTTTCGTGGTTTTTAAATCAGACTGAACAGTTGTAGTTGAAACCACGGTCGTAGTGCTCGCAGACACAGTAGTTGTAGTGGTTGAAATAGCAGTACTTGTCGTAGTCGTAGTCGTAGGAACTGTGGTATTTATCTGCTCCTTTAACATCGAAACTTCTTCACGTAATGCTGCTAACTCGTCAGAATCTGAACTACCTCCGCAAGCAGAAGCGAACAAAACTAAACAAACAACGACCCCCAACTTTCTCATACTCACCAGTCTGGCACACCCGTGTGGGGGTGCCACCCGTCGGATACTGCTACGTATAGATACGCACAGTTGTTTTATGTAAGACTTGCGCGAGAATGCCTACCAAAAACTAAAACAAACAGAAAGGCGGTTCCAGTGTTTGCGAATCGACTTACGGAGATCACAGGTATAGGACTCGACAGTGTCGCTGCAGCGGCCGGCGAAGACGCTGCAGTATTGAGACTTGAAAATCTCGATACAGACATTCCGGTACCAAAAATTGCACTCGTAGAAACCCAACGCTCAATCTCTGATGATCTCAACAACAGTTGGCTTCCATTAACAGGACGGATGGAACTGCGCGTTGCAGTAGCAGAGCGGCTCAATTCTCAAACTGGGATTGACTACGACCCCAACACCCAAGTCGTCATTACTTGCGGCGGGATGGAGGGTCTTCTCGACACCCTTCTGGCAGTTGTAGACCCTGGGAACGAGGTCATCCTCACTGATCCGACTTACGCGGGAATGATCAACAGGACGCGGCTGGTTGGAGGTGTTCCAGTGTTTGTTCAGTTTCGTTCTATCGGAAACGAGTGGAGGCTTGATCTCGACCGGTTGGCAGATGCGGTAACACCTAAGACTCGTAGTCTCTTCATCATGAATCCTTCCATGCCATCCGGTGCGGTTCTCAACCAAGAGGAGTGGAACGCCATCGCCACAACCTGTATAGACAACGACCTATGGCTTATCTACAACGCTGCAATGGAAAACATACTCTTTGATGGACGCCCCTATTTCCATCCGGCCAGTTTGGAAGGAATGGCGGAACGAACAATTACCATTGGATCAGCCTCAAAGGAATATCGCATGATCGGGTGGAAGGTTGGTTGGGTTGTCGGACCCGAGCAGATCATGGAATCAATCGGAACGGTCCACATCTACAACACTGCTGACCCTGTCGGTCTGACCCAAACGGCAGTGGCCGCAGTCATGGGAGGAACTGAAGAGGACACTGGAATTGAACTCTCCATAGCCGAATGGCAGAGGCGACGAGATGTGATCGTTAATGAACTCACTGAGTACAACTTAATACCTGCTGCAGGAGGCTGGTCAATGCTCCTTGATGTTGGACAACTCGGCTTTACCTCGGCAGAAGCATCGGAACGCCTGCTCAATATTGGGAGAATCGCTGCTACCTATATGCGCGATTGGGGACACGAGAACAGTGACCAGTACGTGCGGCTTGTGTTCAGCAACGAGTCTGTTGAGCGACTTACCGGTATTGGTGAAAAGACAAAGACCTCTCTTGTCAAATAACCCGTGATCTCGGTTTATGAATTTGTGAGGGTGCCACCCGTCGGATACTGCTACGTATAGATACGCACAATAACCAGTAGAAGAAAGAAATAATTATTGATTAATCGATAATGACAAAAATAGGTAAATCTGAGTTGATCTGAGAGGCGTCAATAACTGTTTCAATACCGTCGTAGCGACGTGCCACAACTGCACCAACCACATCTTCAGGGAGTTTCGCACCTTCCCATAAAGCGTAGATAGTCCTACCATCCCTCATATCAAACCGAACTGAAGTAGCAGTTAAAGACTCAAACATTTCGAAATCACCGATTGTTGAAATAACAACATTCCATGCATCCAGAACCTTCTGTGGACTTTTGTTTAGAGCAGCGGCTATAACAACTTCTGCTCCATTCACAAACGAAGTTACTGACCCTATAAATGGAATCTCTGCTATTTCCTCTTCTGATCTGTCTTTCAAAAGTCTTTCACCAACCGCCGCTTCAGTAACCCAGAAAGGTTTTGTTTGGTTTCCAAAATCGTTTAAGTAATTTCGGTATTCTTCCGAAAAGAAAGTGTCACTGCTCGAAATTGAGTGAATATTACCAACATCAAAGAACTCATTGCCTTCCTCCAAGATCGATTGCCAGAAATCTGCTGCGCTTTCATGCATACCAGCCTGACCAGCAGGAAAGACTACCGCTAAAGGATCAACAGATTTGATCGCTGTATATGAAACTTGTAAAAGTTCTAGATAATCCTCTGGTTCTCCCATAAAAAAAGTTAGAGCAGGTTTCTGCATCGAAGGTTCATTAGAAACCTCCCAATGCCGTAACGGGTATTCAAGTCCTGGCATGTCATTTAAACCATCGCCGTCATATCGTTCAATAGTTGCTTCCAACCAAGCAATATAAGCGTCAATATCACACGGCTTATAAAGGGAATCAGTGAGAATAGGAAAAACGGGTTGCGACTTTGGTTTGTCCGCGTGACATGTCTTTTGATCCCATTCGGCAAACGGCCAAATAGTTGTTAGGACTCCAACCCTGTCTTGCTGAATAGCAGTCACCAAAGAATCCGACCTTTTCCAGTCATACTCACCTGGAGTCTTCTCTATTAAACCCCAGACGAAAACACCTGGATGAGGTCTACGCCACCCCCCAGGACCTCCATCCCTGCCTGCTGTTAAGTGCCCGAAATGACTTAAACCAATATCATCTGGCCACTCCAGTTGAATTGACTCACTTACTTTTTTAGGTGGGACTGTAGTGGTCGTAGTTGCAGGAAACGCTGTCGTGTCGGTATACGACTTGATCCAACATTCGTTGTCCAAAACTTCTTCTCTTTGGTTTCCCTCTACTGACATTACGTCAAAAGATACATACAGTTTTCCCTCAAGTAATAACAGCCATGGACGACTGGCGACCTTATTTTCTTCCCAATTGAACTCTGTTATGGGAATTTCTTCAATTAGGTTCCAAGTTTCATCAAAAGTCGCGAAATGAATATTTCGTAGTCCTCTTTTTCCACTTTCATATACAAGATGTATGTGATTTTTAACTGGATCAAAAGCAATTCCCTGTGGCCAGGTTCCCGTAATTCCAAGTTCGATGGTTTCTAAGTATCTCCATTCTTTGTCATACCGTAATGCTGTCAAATTTCCAAGAAAGGAATCCGACGTAACTAGGTAAATTGAATCCTCTAATTCGAGCATGGAGGTTCCAAAGAATTGTGGCGAGTCTTTCAGTATCTTATATTCTACGAAATCAAAGTCTGTAGTGAATAACCTATGGTGAGTCGAATAACCTCGGTCATGATCAATTAATCTTGACTCCAGAGGTCCGCTTTGAGGTGTTCCAGTTCGATGTGCCGCTGAACCTTCCGCAACATGTAAACCACTTACGTCTAATAGTCCACCTACGAAGGACAA